>ERZ1106976.3345-NODE-3345-length-12873-cov-57.211968_pt1 | contig 12873 bp, 10 predicted proteins | sample MGYA00403687_ERZ1106976 | MGnify/ENA primary metagenome ERZ1106976 (study PRJEB35170, sample SAMEA104062446) | human gut metagenome | biome: human gut; feature: human-associated habitat; material: faeces | place: Denmark | collected 2013-02-22 ... | reverse complement strand
CTGCGACATTTCCGGGATCAGTTCCTCCACCACCACATACAGCATGGCTCCGGCAGCAAAGCTGAGCAGATAGGGCAAAGCAGGCACCACGATGCCTGCTGCCAGAATCGTCAGCACTGCCCCAATGGGCTCTACGATGCCAGATAGTACTCCGTCCCAGAACGCCCGGCGTTTTGGCATTCCTTCTGCCCGCAGGGGCATGGAGATGATGGCCCCCTCTGGGAAGTTCTGGATGGCGATCCCAAGGGAAAGTGCCAACGCTCCGGCTGCAGTGATCTGAGCAGTCCCGGCAAGATAGCCAGCATAGACCACCCCCACCGCCATGCCCTCCGGGATGTTGTGCAGCGTCACTGCCAGAACCATCATCGTGGTGCGTTGGAGTTGGCTTTTTGGCCCTTCGGCCTGCAAACTATTCTGGTGCAGATGCGGAATAAGATGATCCAGCAGCAGCAAAAACAGGATGCCCAGCCAGAAGCCCACCGCTGCAGGGAAAAACGCCAGCCTGCCCAGATCTGCAGCCTGCTCCATGGCCGGGATCAGCAGACTCCATACCGATGCCGCCACCATCACTCCGGCTGCAAAGCCGGTGAGGGCACGCTGGATGCCATCGCTCAAAGACTTTTTCAAAAAGAACACACAGCCCGCTCCAAGACTTGTGCCCAGAAAAGGAATCAAGATTCCCCAGAACGCATCTTGCATGATATAGTACCTCCCTGTGGTTAAGTATAGCTAACCACATAAAAAGTATACTGCTCTCCGGCAAAAAGGTCAAGCGCTTTGCGGCATACGATTCAACCGGTAGATGTTGATGCTGTTCACCAACAGCGTATTGCCTTGCGGCCAATCATCGCCATCGAACGAGAACGGGCGCTATACCGCGAAAGCCGTGTTGATGATACGGCAATCTCGCTTGCGGAAAAAATCGTAGATACAGAAATCGAGAATGTTTACAGCACCCCTAAACAGCAGAACATTTCCCAAAGCCATAACGGAAAATTCCGATAAAAGGCCAGCGGCGGCTTTCGCAAAGAAAGCCGCCGCTGTTGTCAAAATGGATACTCTTAGAATTTTCCGCCGGAACTGCCGCCGAAGCCGTCGCTGTCGGTACTCGAGCCGCTCGAGCTGCTCGAGCTGTCGTTCTTGACGGGGTCGTACGTTTCGGTCTCGGTGGTGTGGGTGTAGGTGTCCTCCACCACGGACAGAGCCAAGCCTTCGGCGGGCATGTAGGCGTTGGCGTGGGTCTGCTCGTTGGCAGTTTTCATCTGCGCATAGAAGATGCCGCAGACAATACACGCTACAGCCAGCGGAATGACAAACACAAACACCCACTTGATCCAACCCTTGGCGGGGTCGTTGCCGCTGTCCAGCGGTGCACCCTTTTCTGCATAGAAATCAAGCGTGTCAGCGCACATTTCTATGTAGGTTTCGGAGGCCTTGTAATACGTTCCGTCCGAGAGCATCGGCACGATCTTATCTTCGATCTGCGCAATGCGGTAATCGGTAAAGGCCGTGACACCGCCGCCGTAGGTGATGGTAACATAATCGCGGGAATCCAGCGCAATCAGGAACAGGATACCGCTTTTGCCCTCGCCGTAGCCAAGGTCATAGTCGCGGTACCAATCCTTGGCAAACTCGCGCACGTTCTGCCCGCCGATGTCAGACACCGTCAGCAGGTAGACGTTGACACCGTGTCCGGCACTGGCGTCCTGCGCCTTTTGTTCCAATTCAGCGGTCGCTTCGGGTTTGAACAGCTCGTAGGTGTCCATCACCAGCGGCATTTCGGCAAACGCCGGTACGGCGCAGAGCAAGCACAGCACCAGTGCCGTAAGCAGAGAAAACAGTTTCTTTTTCATACTCTGTTTCCCCCTTTCAAAGCAGGATGGCAAGCAGGATCATCAGCGGAACACTGATGCCTGCAAACCAGGCGGCCACCTTTCGATTATCAACCGGCAGATCGCCCACCAGCTTGCCGGTCTGCCCGTTCATGGCGAACAGATAATCCTTGCCCTGCCATTTGGTGTGCAGCATCCACACCGGCAGCAGCGCGTAGTGCTTGGCGGTGTAATCAATATGGATGCTCTCGCTCAGGGTGCTTACGCTGTTGTAGCCGGTAATGCTGGCCGAAAGCTCGCTGCTGACCGAATTCTGCATCCGGCTGTGGGCGCGGGCCTGGCAGGTGTCGGCGTCCTCGTCGTATTTGTCTGCCATATAGCCCGGCAGGTACGCGGTCGAGAAGGGCTGGAAGGCGCGGTAGTCATAAGGCTCAATGGCGTCCATATGCCCGTTGGGCATCTTGGTCGAACCGTCCACCGGCACACCCATAAACTGCGTAGTACCCGCGCGGCGGACATCGTAGTGGCGGGTCGTGGTGATGACATAATCGCCGCTGCGGTGGCTGGAGCTGGTCGTGGCTTCATATTGGCCCGAACCGGAGGCGTTGGCATCGAACAGCCAGAATGGGACATACACGCCCTTGATCTCCTCGATATGATTCTGCGAAGAGAAGGCATTGGGCAGGAATCTCTTCCCGCGATAGTATTTTTTCAGTGCGGCCTTGGCGGCGTTCTTATCCAGCACAAACGGCAGGACAAGCTCAGGCCGCTGCATGCCGCTGAACTGCCCCGCGATGACCGTTGGATTGCCGCAGTACGGGCAGCTTGTCGCGGCGGTCGTCTCGTCACAGATCAGCTCTGCGCCGCAGGATGGGCAGGAATAGCTGCGCAGTCCAGCGGCCTCGTTTTCGCTCCAGACGGAGTCTGGCGGCGTTGCTTGTTTATTCTGTGCCGCGGTTTCGGCAGCGGCTTCTTTTTCAGCATAGAGCGCTTCGATCTCAGCAGTATCGTAGCTGCTGCCGCAGAAGTCACACACCAGCTTTCCGCTGGCACCGTCAAAGTGAAGCGGACCGGTACAGGCAGGGCATTGGTAGTTGGTAAGCTGCGTTGCCATTATGCGTCACCTCTCTTTCCTTCGGTTTGCAGCTGCCCTGCCAGATCTTCAAAAAAATCACGCAGGGTGCTGCGCGTATTGCCATCGGCATCCAGATAACGGTAGATGATCTCGCCATCCGGGGCCTTGTAAATCAGGCAAACGCTATCTAACGTTTCATCGGTGATGAATAAGCCGGGAGAATTTTTCTTTTCGTCTGGCAGGCTTTCCAGCCCCAGCTTTTCTGCCAGAGCCAGGGCTTCTTGCCAATGGGTGTCCTCAACAGGGATGTTTTCCAGCTCCACCCATTCATCATCCTTGTAATTGCAGCTGAAAAGGCAGCCGTCAATCGGGTCATTTCTTATGCTGAACCCATAGGTGTCGTCATAGCACATACCGGAATAACTGATGCTGATACCGGTCAGTGTGCCGGGCGGCGCTTTTTTACAGCCGGACATTGTCAGAAAAGCGGCTGCGGCGCAAAGCACCGCAGCGATTTTTTTGCGCATCACTGGCCAAACGGCTTACCACACTCCGGGCAGAACTTGGGCGGATGGGCCGGGTCATCCGGGGTCCAGCCGCACTGGCTGCACTTGGCGGGAGCCGGGGCGGGCTTGGGGCTGCCGCAGTTTGCGCAGAATTTGCCGGTGTTGCCGGTCTGGCCGCAGCTGCAGGTCCAGCCTGCGGGGGCAGAGGCCGGGGCGGGCTGTGCGGCGGCCTGCTGCTGGGCACCCATCTGGTACAGGTTCTGGGCGTTCATACCGCCCGCCGCACCGGCCATATTCATGCCCATAAAGGCCATGGCGGGGCCTGCGCCCTGATTACCGGCCGCGTTCTGCATGGCACTGGCCTGTGCGCCGACAAGATGCGCAGCGGCGCGGGTCGGGTCCATAAAGGCTGCGTTGCGCTGCATTTCCTTGAGCATCTGCTCGTCTTCCTCGCTGGCCTTCACGCTGGAAACGCCGAAGGATACGATCTCGATGCCGCGCAGCTTGCCCCACTTGGCGCTCAGCACATCGTTGAGGGCCTCGGCAAGTTCCATCGTGTGGCCAGGCAGTGCGGAATAGCGGATGCCCATATCGCTGATCTTGGCAAAGGCGGGCTGCAGGGCGGTCATCAGTTCGGATTTCAGCTGCCCGTCGATCTCATCGCGGGTGTAGCCTTCCTCCACATTGCCGCAGACATTGGTGTAGAACAAAATGGGGTTGGTGATGCGGTAGCTGTACTCGCCGAAGCAGCGGATGGCAATGTCGATGTCGATGCCGGCGCGCTGATCCACCACGCGGAAGGGCACCGGGCTGGGCGTGCCGTATTTGTTGCCCACCAGCTCCTTGGTGTTGAAGTAATAGATGCGCTGATCCATCGGGGCCTCGCCGCCGAAGGTAAAGCGCTTGCCGATGTTCTGGAACACTGCGCCGATGGACTCGGACAAATCGCCGCTGAACAGCGTCGGCGCGCTGCCGGTATCGTAGGTGTACTCACCCGGCTCGGCGCACATATCCACGACCTTGCCCTGCTCCACGATCATGGCACACTGGCCGTCGGCAACGGCCACGATGGAGCCGTTGGAGATAATGTTGTCATTGCCTTTGGTGTTGGCGCTGCGTCCGCTCTGGCGTTTCCAGCCGCGGGTAGCCAACAGGTCAGCTGGCATGGCTTCACAATAAAAGTATTCCTTCCACTGGTCGGCCATAACGCCGCCAGCAGCGCCCATTGCAGCTCTGATAAGTCCCATAATGATCCTCCTATATCAGGGGCGGGCAGAGCCCGCCCCATTTTGTACAGATAAATCAGTTCGTTATTTGTTGGCCAAGGCGGCCTTGTACTCCTCATAGCGGGGCGGCAGCTCTTCGAGCTCCTCGTTCCACTCGGTGCCGTCCAGCCTCATGTAGAAGCTGACCGCACAGGCCGTACCGTCGTCGCCCTCGTAGTCATACATGAACAGCGAGATGCTGTCGTCATACGGGTACAGGTTGAACTTATACGCATCGCTCTTGGTTATGTTCTGGTCAAGCACCCAGTCGTAGCCGTCCAGGATAGGCTCGATATGGTCATCATAGACATTGACCCACATCGTGATGACCGGGTCATCGGGCATACCGTCACGGTAAACCTCAAAGTAGTGGCTGCCGTCATCGCTCTCACCGATGTAGCCCCAGCAATCGTAGGTGTCGGTGTCAAAGTAATCACGGTTCGGTACATTCTTGTAGTTTTCCATCCGGAACCAGCCGTACCAGTTTGTGTTGCCCAAATCATCGTAAGTGTTGCCGTCGTCGTAGGTGTAGGGAGGGTCAGGCTCATCCGGGCCGTCGATCCAGCCGTCGCCGTCATATTCGTCCTCGCCGCCGTCCATCAAAGCGGGGTCGATTTCAGGCTTGGTGTCGCTGCGCTTAAAGACCATGGTCATACCGTCAAACTCAATGGTCAGCAGGTCACCCTCGCGGGTGTAGGTCATGGCCGGGGTATCGGGGTCGGTCAGCGCGTAGAAGCTGCCGTCCTTCCATTGGAAGGTGACAAAATCCTCCATGTAGGTTTCGCCGGTGCCGTCCGCGCGCAGCTCAATGTAGAAGTCCTCCATATCGACGAGGGCAAGCTCCTCCTTGGAGAGGGTGTACTCGCTGTCGGAGGCGGATTCCAGCACATAGATGCCCACATCGGTATCGCTGCCTGCGGTGGTGCCCTGGGTCATGCTGTCACCGTCCAGAGGCTGCTGCATGGTGCTGCCGGACTTGACGAAGTAGATCGTCACGCCCTGTCCCTGCACATCGTTCAGGGTCAAGATTTCGTCTTGCAGGGTGCCGGTGCAGCTCAGGCCGCCGCAATCCAGCTGGAAGACCCCGCCGTTCAGCGTCCACTTGCCGTAGGACTTGGTGCCGTCCACCGTTACAACGCACTTGCCCTTATCATTCAGGTCCATCAGGAACCCGCTGCCGAAGGCATCCTCGACCTGCGTCACGGAGCCGCCGATCTCGGCGTAGGCTGCTTCCCAGGTGCCCTGATTCGGGTCACCGGCGTTCGGCTTGCCGGTGCGGATAGAGCCGCTAATCATTGTTACGATGATCATAAGCAGGAATATCACCGGGATGGCGATCAGGATCATCCGCTTGGGGGACATTGGTGCGCGGGGGCGCTTGGGCTTGCCCCCGGGGGCCACATTGCCGTAAGGGTTGCCGCCCGTGCCGCCGGGTGGCGGCGGCGTGACAGGCGGTGCGGACGCGGACGGGGGCGTTTCCCCGGCGTAAAGCGGTGCGCCTGCGCCGGTCTGCGGCGGTGTGCCGGGCGCATTGCCTGCGTAAGGATTCGCTGCGTTCGTCCGGGGCTGCGGGGCAGCAGGTGCGCTGCCTGCATAGGGATTGCCGCCGCTTGCCTGCGGCTGCGGGGGCGTCTGTACAGGCTGCGGGGGCGTCTGTACAGGCTGTGGGGGCGGCGGTGCAGCCTGGGTCGGCTGAACCGGGGGCGGGGGCACAGCTGCGGGCTGTGCGGCGGGCGGCGGTACGGATACTTTTGCACCGCAATTCTCGCAGAATTTAGTACCGGGCTTTAACTCGGCACCACATTGCGTACATGTTGCCATAGTGTCTGCCTCCTTTACAAGATAATCGTTTCAGATTTTTTATTCGTTTGTCATTTCAAACCAAACGGATTCGTCCTTTGGCAGGTTCAGCAGGGATTCCCCGCCGATATGCCTTACGTAAAAGCCGCCGTAATCGGTGGGCATCATGGCCACGGTTTCGCGCTGTGCGCGCCCTAGATCCATGCGGTACAGCGAAATGCTGCAGATCCAGCCGCGGTGATCCATACCAAGGTAGGTGATGCCGCTGTCCCATGTGGCGGGCTCTCGGTTTTCGTTTCGGTATTCGCCGATGTAGAAGTTCGGCTGATCCTCGCAAATTTCAAACCAGGTGCCGGTGTAGTCACTTACATACGAGCCGATCAGGCTGGAAAGTTCCATCGGGTCGGCATTGTGCATGGCCTCGACCAGGTTGAATTTTTCATTGTTGCGGGAGACAGCGTACACCGTTGTATACTCGGCCTCGAAATCCGCATCGTAAGCGGTGCCGATCTCAAACTTGACGATCTCGTTGACGCCATACAGCGGGCCGCCGTTGGCCATGGTGCCGCACTGTGCGCCGCTGATGACGTCGATGTACTCGACATTGCCGTCCTCGGTCAGCAGGAACACATAGGGGGCATAATCCTGGCCGACACTGGTCATGAGCATCTTTACATAGTTGCCGTAGCAGCCGTTTACCGTAAACTCGGTTTGGTCGCCCAGCTCGTACCATTCCTTCATGTCTTGGTAGGTAACTGCGCCGTCGGAGCTTACATAGTCGGTCAGGGCGCGCACCGTTACCTCGCCGGTGGCGGTCACATCGCAGGTAAACCATTCGTCCTGGCCGTGCAGGATCTGGCCGCTGGCCTGCCGCTTGTTGGGGTCAACCTGAACATCTGTCCAGTACATTCCCGACCCGGCGGGGGTGTACATCGGCACGGTGACCACCAGACCGCCGGTATAGTACGGATACAGAGAATAATAGGTAAATACATTGTCAAGCTCGCTCAGGCTTTGCACGCGCATCTGGTTCAGCTCGGCGGCATAGGTGGGGTCATTGCCGCCATAGTGAAGGTCAAAATACTGCGCTGTGGCGCGCTGCAGCGCGTTCAAGGTCTTTGCGCTGTCGGTGTAGCCCATGTATTCCAGCAAATCCAGATTGGTAAGCTCCTGCCCTGTGGCAAAGTTGTAATGGTAGCTGCCCACATCGTCGTTGAACATCCTGTCGGAGCTGGTGATTTGCAGGCTCAGCACGGGGCCGTTCCAGTTGCTGACCCAGATGATGTAGCTTGTATCGATAAAGTCATTGCGGGAACGGGCATCCAGGGCACGCTCCACCAGATAGCCGTATCGGTAGTCGATTATCGCGTTGATGTGCTTGGCGTCCTCGGTGTCATCGTCGATCTGCGGCACTTCATAAAAATAGGTGTCCTCGATGCCGTAGGGGTCGGTGTAGGTAAAGCGCTCGCTGTACAGCGGGATAATGCGGGAATCATCCAGCCTCCGGCTGCTTTGCGGCTTGACAGCGGCTTCGTCCTTTTGAACGGTCGGGGTCGTATCGTCGGACGACTCGACTGTCGGTTCCGTTATCGGGGCGGAAACCGACGGGGTGCCGGAAGATGCCGAGGCAGGCGGGGCATTGCTGCGCCCGCAGCCCGTTGTGATCAGCAGCAGGGCCGCCGCCGTCAGGGATAGCAGTTTTTTCATGGTCGGTTCACCTGCCTTTTCGTTGCGGGTAGTGTGTGTCAGCGATTGCCTTAGCCAAAGGTGATGCTGTTCAGAACGGTGTCGCCCTCGGTGTCGGGGTCAATGTCTACGCCGGAGATCTTGATGGCCAGCCAGCCGCCGGTGGGCATCTCGCCGTAGTATTCCGTCCACCACATACCTACGTTTTTGTAGGTGCGTCCGGCCATCTCCACGCCGCCGATGGTGCGCGTGGCAAGCTCCTCCACGTTTTCAAAGCTGTCGTAATAGTAGTTGATCTTGTCCAGACCGCTTTTCAGTTCAAAGGTTATGCGCGGGTCGCCGGAGAAGATATGGCTGGGGTCATCGGTCGGGAACAGCTTGAGATCCCCGAAGCTGGTCGAGGCGGACTTGTACCAGCCCTGATCGGGGCAGGTCACATTGAGCACCAGCGTATAGTCTGTGCCGAATGCCTCCAGGGTCTGGGTGTTCAGGCCGGCAGCCGATGGATAATCGGGATTGTCCGCAGGAGCGGAAGCTGGGGCCGGTTCGGCGGTGGCTTCCGGCTCCGGCTCTGCAGCAGGCTCCGATGCAGGTTCGGATGCCGCGTCGGTCTTGGGCTCTGCCGGGGTCTCCGTCTGGGGTTCAACAGCCGGTTCGGCGGCCTGCGCTTTCAGGTCGGATAAACCGGAATTGACCTCTTTGGTCACATCCCCCTTGGAGCAACCGGCCAAAGCCATAAGCATCATGGCTGCCAATACGGCAGCGAGCGTTCGTTGTACTTTTTTCATAGCTGTCCTCCTTTTGGTCATAAAGTGTCCATCATAGCGCTCAGATAGGCAGGCGAGACGGAAGCGTAGACGAAATCATCGACAATATGGTCCTTTTTTGCCAGGCACACGGCGGTGGCCAGCTCGGGATATTCGGCCTCATCCACAAGCAGTACCGTTTTGCAGTGCGGGCAGACATCCCGCAGGTCGTTTGCCAGCAGCAGTCTGTCCTGCAGGGTGCGCGGCGGATGCGGGCAGACCTCCAGCAGCAGGACATCCGCCCTGCAGGAACGGCATAGCTTTACAATATCCTTTGTCTTAGGACCAGCGTTTTGCACCTGGAAGTCCGGCCCGCCCTGTTTCAGTGCCATTGTCAATGCGCTCGTCATCACAGAGTATTGCGCGTCCAAAACGATCCTCCGCACGGCGTAGCCCTCCTTTCCTGCAAAGAATACGATTTGTCAATTTCATCATACAAGAATCGGACGATTTCTGCCCCCACCATTTGGATAGTTTTTTGGACTTTTTTCTGCTTTTTTCAGTACTATTGCAAAAAAGTGCAGATTGCGTCATAATGATACTGGAAAGAAACAGACGGATGATCTACCCTTTGGAAAGGACAGGCACTATGACAAAGGTACGGCTTGGCAACCTGTGTTTAGCCGCTGCGGTTGCAGGGGTGATTCTCTGCGCTGTCCTGATGCGGGCGTTTTATATGCCGTATTCCGGCTTTTGGCGCACGGTGCTGTATAATATTCTGATCTTTTCCTGGGCGGTATCGGTCTGGTGGCGTATCCTGCAAGCACAGACCCGCCGCTGCCTGCTGGGTGCTGCCGCCCTGATGCTGTTCTGGCTGGATATCCGCCTGATCCGCTATGACTTTGCCCAGACGCCGGAGATGCTGCGGCGATTGTGGTATGCGTACTATATCCCGATGCTGCTGATCCCGACCCTTGCACTTTATACGCTTTTCTTTTTGGATCGGGGGCAGTCCGCCCCGCTGTACAAGTACCGGTACGTGATTTTTGTATTCCCTGTGGTACTGTTCAGCCTGGTGCTGACAAACGACTGTCATCAGCTTGTGTTTGCGTTCCCACCCGGGCAGGAGGTACTGGGCAGCCCCGATTACACTTATCGGTTCGTATATTACCTCTGTCTGCTGTGGATATTTTCCTGTGCCGTGTTCACGGTGGCGTACCTTGTACGGCGCTGCCGTATTCCGCATACAAAGCGCATCCTCTGGCTGCCGCTTGTGCCGATTTTTTTTGCCACCCTCTATGCTTTACTGTACAAGCATATTTTAAATGTGCCGTGGATGCATGCGATCGCCGGTGATATGACCGTGGTGCAATGCCTGACCTTTACAGCGTCCTTTGAGGCGTGCATCCGGTGCGGGCTTATCCAATCCAATATGGGGTATGCCACGCTGTTTGAGGTATCTATGGCCAAGGGTCTGATCACGGACCGGGCGTTTGTGCCTGTGCAATGCTCCATGCAGGCAGCGCCGCTCCATGAGGAGCAGCTGCGTCAGGCGCTCACCGGCAGTGTCCAGTTGGATGCAACGACCCAGCTTCACGGCCACCCGATCCGGAAAGGGTATATTTTCTGGCAGGAGGACATCACCGAACTGGTGGCTCTGCTGGAGGAGCTGCGTCTCACGCAGGAGGAATTGCATGACATCGGGGACGTCATACAGGCGGAAACAGCCCAGAAGGCACAATGGCTGAAGCTGAGCGAGCAGAACCGGCTGTATGACAAGATCGAGACCGTCACAGCCCGCCAGCTGGCACGGATACAGGAATATCTGATCGCGCTCAAGGCCACGGACGATGTCGATACCGCCCGGCGGCTGCTGAAGCACATCGTCATTTTGGGAACCTATATCAAGCGGCGCAGCAACCTTGTTTTTGTCTGCGACAAGGCGGAGGACATCGACACCACGGAGCTGCGGCTGAGCCTGTTTGAATCGGCCGAGAGCCTGCGCCTGAGTGATATACGCTGCGCCGTACAGATTGCCGACACAGCAAAGATTTCCCCTGCATCCGCCGTGGCAATCTATGACGCCTTTGAAGCCATCATAGAAGCGACCCTGCCGGGATTGCAGGAGATCCTTTTCTGCGCCGAGCATACGGCGCAGGGCTGGGGGCTGCGCTGCAGCGTTCAATGCACCGACGCGCCCGCTGCGCTGCCCGGCCTGCCGCAGATGCAGCTTGAACGGGATGATGACGGGCTTTTGTATTTCACGATGTTTCCGGCAGAAGGAGGCGGCCTATGATTCCCCGAATCTCCCGCAACGCCGTCAAGGAAGGCTTTGACACGCTGCCGGCGGCCATCTGCTACTTTGACCGCAATGGTCTGCTGCGTCTGATCAATCACAGGATGCAGGAAATCGCCGCAGTCCTCTGTGGCCGGGATCTGCAGACCCTTACGGATCTGGAGCAGGCGCTGCGCAGTCCCGGCGGCGGTGTGCGGCTGCGCGATGAGGCCGCCCGCATCTACGAATTCCCGGACGGAACGGTATATCATTTCACGGTGCGCCCTGTTCAGGACAAATACGGTATACCGTACACCGAGGTGATGGCCACCGATGTCACCCAGCTGGCTACATTGCATGCTGCACTGCAGCAGGAAAACGAGCGCCTTGCCGATGCGAACCGCCGCGCAAAGCGCTTATATGACAATATGCCCGACATTGTGCGGGAGGAAGAAATCCTGAAAATGAAGATGCGGGTGCATGACGACATCGGCCATACTCTGCTTGCCGCACGGCGCGCACTGCGGCATGAGCATGACCTCGCCCGGCTCAGGAGCGAAGCTGCGAAGTGGGAAAGCTCCATCTCCCTGCTATGCCGCGCCCGGCAGGAGAATGCTGCAGAGGACCCGCTGAGCTATATGCAAAGGCGGGCGGCTGTTCTGGGTGCAGCCGTACAGCTGCGCGGTGCGTACCCTGCGGCACGCGCCACCCGCGAGCTCTACGCACTGATCCTGCGGGAGTGTACCTCCAACGGTGTGCGGCATGCGGGCGCCACGGAATTGTACGCCGATTCCGAGCATCGGCCACAGGCATGGCACCTTTGCATCACGAACAACGGCGCACCACCCAAGGCGGAGATAAAGGAAGGCGGCGGGCTTTCCTCGCTCCGCCGCCGTATTGAAAAAGCAGGGGGTACAGTAATCGTACATTCCCTGCCTGTATTTGTTCTGGAAGTCACCCTGCCCGATAAGGAGAGCACTAATGATACGCGTTATGATCGTTGAGGACCAAAAGCTGGTACGGAGCCTGCTTGAAAGCTATATTCAAAACGAGGACGGGTATCAGCTTGCTGTGTCTATCCCCGGCGCTGCAGAGGCTCCCATCCTGTGCGATACCGAGGACATCGACCTTGTGTTGATGGATGTGCAGACAGAACACCGCGAAAACGGCCTGGCCGCCGCCAAAAAGATACGAGAAGCGCACCCGGAAATCAAGATCGTGGTGGCGACCTCGCTTATTGACACACAGGTCTTGGCACGCGCAAAAGCCGTGGGCGCGGACAGCCTGTGGTATAAGGACGGCGATGAAGGGACCCTGATGCAGGTCGTGCGCCGCACGATGGCGGGGGAGCATATCTTCCCCGACGCACCGCCCAGCGTGGAGATCGGCACTGCCATGAGCGCCGAGTTCACCAAAGGAGAGATGAAGGTCCTACGCTGTCTTGTGCGCGGGCTGTCCTATAACGAGATTGCAAAAGAACTCGGCATCGAGCCATCCACCGTGAAGTACCACGTCATCAATATGCTGCAAAAGACGAACCTGGAGAATAAGCTCCAGCTTGCCATCGCCGCCACCGAAGCCAAATTGGTGGTGGAGTTGGCAGAGGAGTAATTTGTAGTATATAAGGCAATATCGCACAATTCCCGCCTAACGGCTTAAGCACCGCTCCGGCGGCTGCGGCACGGCAT
>ERZ1106976.3342-NODE-3342-length-12878-cov-19.706699_pt1 | contig 12878 bp, 8 predicted proteins | sample MGYA00403687_ERZ1106976 | MGnify/ENA primary metagenome ERZ1106976 (study PRJEB35170, sample SAMEA104062446) | human gut metagenome | biome: human gut; feature: human-associated habitat; material: faeces | place: Denmark | collected 2013-02-22 ... | reverse complement strand
GCGTGCAGTATCAGTATGCCGGGTTTCGGGCAAAATAGCGGCGGAACATTCTTGCTCGATTGCCTGCCGGGGCGCAAATGCCTGCGGCGGCGTGCATACGATGTATGGAGCCAGTTTTGGTAATTCGATGCATCGGAGGAATTTCCATGACGCAAACATTAAAACAGGGCGACCGGGGCGCGCTCGTGTCGCTGCTGCAGCTGGGGCTGGGGCGCGCGGGGCAGACACCGGGTGCGCCCGACGGCATCTTCGGCGCGCAGACGGCGGCGGCCGTGCGCGCGTTTCAGGCGGCGAACGCCCTCACGCCTGACGGCATCGCGGGCGCGCGGACGCACCGCGCGCTGCTGCCGTACTACACCGGCTTTGTCACGCGCACCATCCGCGCGGGCGACACGTTTTTCGCCCTCGCGCGGCAGTACGGCACGAGCGTGGACGCTATCCGGCTCGCCAATCCCTACCTTGACCCGGAGCGGCTGCCGCTCGGCCGGGCGCTGACGATCCCGCTGCCGTTTTCCGTCACACCGACGGACATTCCCTATTCCTCGGCGCTCATCGGCTATATTGTGCGCGGGCTGGCCGCGCGCTATCCCATGCTCGCCGTCGGGGAGTTCGGCCGCAGCGTGCTCGGCCGGCCGCTGTGGTACCTGACGCTCGGCAGCGGGCCGAAGCTCGTGTTTTACAACGCCGCGCACCACGCCAACGAGTGGATCACGACGCCGCTGCTGCTCACGTTCTGCGAGCAGCTGTGCGCGCGCCTCGGCGACGGCGGCGACATGGAGGGGCAGAACATCCGCGATCTGTTATCCAAGGTCACGCTCGTGCTCGCTCCGGCCGTGGACCCGGACGGCATCGACCTCGTGACCGGCGCGCTCGACGCCGAGACGACCGCCGCGGCCAAAGCGCTTGCAAATCATTACCCCGACATTCCGTTCCCCGCGGGCTGGAAGGCGAACATCCGCGGCATCGACCTCAACCTCCAGTACCCCGCGGGGTGGAGCATCGCGCGCGAGATCAAATTCGCCGCGGGCTACACGCGCCCCGGCCCGCGCGACTATGTCGGCCCCGCGCCGCTGGTCGCGCCCGAGAGCCTGGCGATGTACGGCTTCACCCGCGCGCTCGACCCGCTGCTCACCCTGTCGTACCACACGCAGGGCCGCGTCATCTACTGGCAGTACGACGGCTATGACGTGCCGGGAAGCGAAGCCATCGCCCGGCAGTTTGCCGCCGTGAGCGGCTACGACGTGGCCGAGACGCCCTACGCCTCCGGCCACGCGGGGTATAAGGACTGGTTCCTTCAGGACTACCGCCGCCCGGGCTTCACGATCGAGGCGGGCAGCGGGGAAAATCCCCTGCCGCTCAGTCAGTTTCCAGACATCTGGTCGGATAACCTCGGCATCCTGCTCGGCGGCATGACCGCCGTTTTGTGATACTTGTCACAGTCTGCATCAAAACCTCCCGCATGACACATTTTGGCCGTTTTCCGGCAAAAAATGCGCGCTAAGATAGAGCCAAGATATAGACAAAACGGGCCAGTTGACTACCTGAACCGAAACCCGGTCAAGAACCCGCCGAAGCTCCTCGACTGGGCGGATACGTTCTGCGCCGATAGCAAAGCACCGTCTCCCGGTCGGGAGACGGTGCTTTTTCACGCATGTCATTTTCACGAGCCGCTGCCCGCCGAGGGCGCAGGCGCGGTGACCTCCGTGCGCGTGACGCCCTTGGAGAAGGTCAGGCTCTTGAGGATGGTCGAAAAGTCGTTGGACATGCTGCGGTAGAGGTCGGCGTTCTCATTGGCGAACTGCACATCCGTCGGCAGCTCGGCAATGAGGTTGTAGTTTGCGCCGTCGACGGTCAGGCCGCAGATGGCCTGATACTCCGGCAGCTCGGTATAGTCATAATCGGTGGGAAAAACCTCAAGCATGAACAGGAAACCGCCCAGACCGTTGTCGTGGTCGGTCTTTTCGTAAAAGCCGACGTAATAGCCGCCGTTGTTCGGGCCGCACTCGGTCAGGTAATGGTCGCCCCAGCTGGCCGGCAGCGTGACGGAAAAATAGCCGCCCTTGCCGTTATCATACGTCGGGCAGATGGTGATGTTCTCCGCCTTTTTTGCCGTATCGGCCGTCGGCTGGGCGGACGCGGCAGTCTCGTCCCCGCGGCCGCAGGCGGCCAGCGCAAGCGCCATTGCCAGCGCCAGTACGAGCGCCAGAATGCTCCGTTTCATGCAGATCGCTCCTTTCCGAATCTTTGCACGGGCATATTATACGCCTCCGGCTCGCGGGTGTAAAGTCCCCGGCCGGACAGCGCGCAGCGCGCAAAAAGATGCACGCCAGATGGTCTGACGTGCATCCGTGCGAAAGGTTCCGGTTTTTTTACGCTGCAACAGGCTTGCTGCGCTTGCGCATGACGATCTGCAGCACAACGACGATCACGATCGCCGCAACACCGACAATGTCAGTCATAAGGCTGGGGTCGATCAGGCACAGGCCGCCGGCGGCGAGCAGGATACGCTGCCACCAGGGCGCGCGCGTGACGATATAGCCCTCGAGCGCGGCGGCGATGCCGAAGATGCCGAGGCAGGACGTGATGATGACCTGGATGGCGGCGAGCACACCCTGATCCATGAGCAGCATGGAGGGGTTCATCGCGAAGATGTACGGCACGATGAACGCCGCGATGGCGAGCTTCGTGGCATTGACACCTGTTTTCATCGGATCGGATTTTGCGATGGCGGAACCGGCATAGGCAGCCAGCGCGACCGGCGGGGTGATATCGGCAACGATGCCGAAATAGAACACGAAGAAGTGCGCCGCGATCTTCGGAATGCCGAGCGTGATGAGGATCGGCGCGCAGGTAGAGGCCATGATGCAGTAGTTCGCGGTCGTGGGCACGCCCATGCCGAGCACGATGCAGCAGAGCATGGTCAAAAACAGCGCCAGCAGCAGCGAGAGCGTCGGGTTCGGGATCTTGCTGCTCAGTGCAACGACGCCGCTGATGAGCTTGGACGCCAGGCCCGTGACGGTGATGCAGCCCGCGATCATGCCGGCCATGGAGCAGGCCACGGCGACCGTGATGCTGCCCTTGCCGCCGGCCTCGAGCGATTCGAGGATCATGCGGCCGGTCTTTTTGGCGGTGATGCCGGCAACGCTGCCGGTCTTCGTCTCCCGGACCTCGGCCGAGGCGTCGCGGATCGTGCCGGCCAGGCTCACGGCGATGGAGATGAGGATAGCGATGGAGGCCGCATACTGCAGCGAGCGGATGTTCGCCGTGACCACCCAGATCAAAAACACAAGCGGCAGCAGCAGGTAGACGTTGCGCATGAGATACTTGAAGCGTGGCAGCTCCGAACGCGGGATGCCCTTGAGGCCGAGCTTCTTGGCCTCGAGATGCACGGAGATGAAGATACCGCCGAAGTACAGCACGGCAGGCAGGATGGCCCAGAGGGTGACCTGACCGTAGGTGACATTCATATATTCGGCCATGAGGAACGCGGCCGCACCCATGATGGGCGGCATGATCTGACCGCCGGTCGAGGCGGCCGCCTCGACCGCGCCGGCGAATTCGGGCTTGTAGCCGGTACGTTTCATCATCGGGATCGTGACCGAGCCCGTGGTAACGGTGTTGCCGACGGAAGAGCCGGACACCATGCCGCACAGTGCGGACGAGATGACCGCGACCTTGGCCGGGCCGCCGGAGGTCCAGCCGGCGATGGCATTGGCGAGATCAATGAAGAAGCTCGAGATGCCGGTGCGCTCCAGAAACGCGCCAAAGATGATAAACACGGCAATGAACTTCGCGCACACCTGTATGGGCGTGCTCAGCACGCCGGACGTGCCGAAAAAGAGCGTGTAGATCACGCGGCCGAGCACCTGATCAAACGTCTGGCCGCCCTTGAGCATACTCACGAACGTGTACACGAGCAGCGCACCGACGACCACAAGGATCGGCACACCGACACAGCGGCGGCAGAGCTCGGCAAGCGTCAGGACGCCGGCCACGCCGACGGCGATGAGAAACGGCGTCATCTTCGCGGCGCTGGTGAGCGTCTTGATAAGCGTACCGTAGTTAAAGCAGTAGTAGAAAAACGCAGCCGCGCCAATGACCATGATGACAATGTCATACCACGGCAGGCGGTTGGCGTGCACATGCTTCTTGCTGGCGGGGTAGGTCAGATAACCCATGATGATGATCAGACCAAGGAATGCCGTCAGGCGCACCTCAAGCGCGGCGGTGCTGAACAGGGTCGACCAGATGCAGTAGACCGAAAACAGCGCCATGATGACGGAAATGACGATCTTGGGTTTACCCGCCCAGATGCGGGTGGCAGACTCGCGGTCATACTTGCGCATGACGGCGTCCATATCCTCCTGCAGAGAGGCGGCTTCCGCAGCGGCTGCGGGCTTTTTGGTGTCAGACATATAAGAGGAAACCTCCGTTCCGGGTAGAATGGAAAAACTACGGCGTCAGGGGTACTGACGCCGTAGCGAACATTTACGGGATGCGGCGCATCACCGGGTCAGGCATCAATAGGTGCCGGCCTTGATGGTGGCGGCGGTGTAGTACGGGGAAGCGGAAAGCAGGGACTGCACATGGCTGTCGTCGAGGCTGACAAGGTAGACACTGCCGGCGGTGGCGAGGTCGGTGATGGCCGTGGTGGGCGCACCGGCGACGATGAACGCGGCGTCGATCTTACCGTCCTTCAGGCTCTCGGCGCTGTCGCCGAAGCTCTGGTACACGGGGGAGATGTCAGAGTCCTTGAGGTCGTAGGCGTTGAGCACGTCAATGGCATTGAAGTACACGCCGGAGCCGGCTGCGCCGATGGAGACCTTCTTGCCGGCGAGGTCGGCAACGGTCTTAATGTCAGGGTTGGTGGTGACGATCTGGACCTGCTCCTGATACAGCTGGGCAACGACGGAGAAGCCGGTGACCGGGCTCTCAAACAGGCGCTGGCCGTTGTAGGCGTAGTTCATGACGTCGCTCTGCACGAAAGCGATCTGGACGTTGCCGTTGGTCAGGTCCTCAACGTTGGCCTGAGAGCCGCCGGAGGTGAGCGCCGTGACCTTGCAGTCGGAGTTGGTGGAAACGTAGTTGGCCAGCACACTGCCGAAGCCGTAGTACGTGCCGGTGTCGCCGCCGGTGCCGAAGTTGAGCGCAGCAGCGGTGCCGGTGCCGGCGCCGTCCTTGACCGCGTCGACCTTGAAGCCCTTCTCCTCAAAGTACTTGGCAGCACCGGGGTGATACGGCACGCCCTTGACCGAGGCGGCAGCCTCGAGGTCCAGCTCTGCGCCCTTGCCGTGCTGAGCAGCGATGGCATCGTGGTTGTTGAAGATGGTGGACACGAACGCATAGATTTGATCGGTCGGAACGTCGTCGCGCGCGATGATGACCGCGCCGACGGAGACGGTGTTGGTATCGACCTTGGCAGCAGAACCGGAGTCGTCGGTCTTGGTATCGGTGTTGCCGCCGCCGCAGGCGCACAGCGCAAACACCATGACGAGGGCGAGCGCCAGCGCCACGATTTTGTTGAACTTCATAGTCGTTTCTCTCCTTTTTGAAATTTTCCTCTTGAAAAGATTCAATATGCGTTCATTATACCTGTCTCAGGCGCAAATATCAAGCCAAAAATGAAACTTTCCATCCGTTTCTGTGCAAAAACTTTCACACACTAACGGATTTCTGATACAAACCGCCACATCTTGCGCCGTTTGGACAAATTTTCCCACCTCGGGCACAAGATCCCTCACACAGGGAAGCAAAAATCCGGCCCGTGCAAAAATTGCACAGGCCGGATTTTCCTTGCCGGAACGCGTTATTCGTCCTTGTCCTCGGGCGGGTCGGGCCGCACGAGCACGCGCTCGACGCGGCGGCCGTCCATGGCGAGGACCGTGACGGTGAGGTTTTCGTACCGGAAGCTGTCGCCCACCTTCGGGAACGTGCCGAAGCGCTCGAGCGTCCAGCCGCCGACGGTGGTGCTGTCGGCGTCGTCGAGGGCGTCCTCGTTCCAGTCGAGCAGCTCGAGAAAGTCCGAGAGCGTCATGGCGCCGTCGAGCTCATAGCCGCCGTCGGGCCGCGCAACGACCTCTTTTTCCACCACGTCCTTCTCGTCCCAGATGTCGCCGACGAGCTCCTCGAGCACGTCCTCCATCGTGATGACGCCGAGCGTGCCGCCGAACTCGTCCGTGACGATGGCGAGGTGCTTCTGCTCGCGGCGGAGCTTTGCCAGCACGTCGGGCAGGCGCGTGGTCTTGTAGACAAAGCACGGCGGGATGAGCTGCGCGCGCAGGTCGTCCGGCCGGCCGTCCATCATGGCCTTGAAAAAGCGGTTGAGATACAGAAAACCGATGATATTATCCACGCTGCCGGAATAGACCGGCAGACGGGAATACGACGAATCGTCGATGATGCGCACGATATCGTCCCAGTCGTCGTCGATGTCGATGGCGACCATGTCCACGCGGGCGGTCATGGCCTCGCTCGCGCTGATGTCGGAAAAGTCGAGCGCGGAGCGCAGCAGCTCGCTGCGGTCCTCGTCGAGCACGTCCTCGTCCTCGGCCGTCTCGATGATCGACTGCAGCTCCTGCGAGGCGGCCTCCTCGGGGTCACCGTCGCCGGTGTCGCCGCGCAGGGGGCGCGTGATGAGGTGCACGAGCCCGACGACGAGCCAGATGACGGGGTACAGAATGACCGACAGCGCGCGGATGACATACGCGTTGCGCAGAGCGATGCCGTTGGCGTTCTGCTTGGCGACGATCTTCGGCATCGTCTCGCCGAAAATGATGACCAGCAGCGTCAGCACGACGGTGGACACCCACGTCCACTGCTCGCCCGCGAGCAGGATGACGATCACGGAGCCGAGCGACGACGCCGCGATGTTGACGAGGTTGTTGCCGATGAGGATGGCGCTGAGGGTGCGGTCGAAGTGGTCGAGGATGCCGACGGCGGTCTTGGCGCGGCGGCTGCCGTCCTCGGCGGCGTTTTCGAGCCGGAGCCGGTTGGCCGACGAATACGACATCTCCGACGCGGAGAAGAACGCGGACAGCGCGATGAGCACGACGAGCGCAACAAAATACCACACGATGCTCATGCCGTCTCGCCCCCTTTCTCCGGGGCGGCGTCCGCGGGCGCATCAGCCTCAGTCTCCTCGGGCAGCAGGCGCACAATGAGCTTGACGATGCGCTTTTGCTTCATGTCGGCAATGCGCACGTCGAGCCGGTGATAGCGGAAGCCCTCCCGCTCGCGCGGGATGTAGGAAAACTGCTCATACGTCCACTCGCCGAGCAGCTTATACTGCAGTTCCTCGTCGTCCTCGGGGTCGGTGTAGTCGAGTCGGTCGAACACCTCGCCGACGGTCATCTCGGCATCGACCTCGTAGCGGCCGCCGCCGAGCGGCACGAACGACTCCTCGACCACGTCGTCCTCGTCCCAGATCTCGCCGACGAGCTCCTCGACGATGTCCTCCACGGTCACGATGCCGAGCGTGCCGCCGTAGTTATCGGTGACGATGGCGAGATTGGCCTTGCGGCGGCTGAGCTCGGGCAGCACCTCGGCGATGAGGGTGCTCTGGTGCACGAACATGGGCTCGTCGAGCAGGGGCCGGACGTCCACGGCCTTGCCGCCGTTTTTGATGCAGGCCTTGATGTATTTGCGGATCTGCAGGATGCCGATGACATTGTCGATGCTGTCGGCGTACACGGGCAGGCGGCTGTGGCGCTGCTCGCGCACGTAGGCGAGGATGTCCTCCGGCGGATCGTCCACGTCCACGGCGGCAACGTCCACGCGCGCCGTGATGACGCTCTCGACCGGCACCTCGGCAAACGACAGGGCGGAGCTCATAAGCTCGCCGCGCTCGGCGGTCAGCTCTCCGTCGTCGGTCATGTTTTCAATAATGTCGGCCAGCTCATCCTCCGTCACGGTCACGGCGGGCTCGCTCTGCACGCGGCGGGCGACGGCGTTGCCGAAGGCGGTGAGCAGCGCGGACAGGGGTTGAAAGAGCACCATGAAAAACCGCAGCGAACGCGCCGTGCGCATGGCCAGCCGCTCGGCGTATTTCTTGGCGATGCTCTTGGGCAGCATCTCCCCGGCGAAGAACACGACCACGGTCGTGATCAGCGTGCCGGCGGTGACGGCCCACATGCCCCACTGCCGCTGCACGGCCACGGTCACGAGCGTCGCGATCGTCAGGTGCAGAATGTTCGTACCGATCAGCAGCGTCGTGATTGCCTGATCGAAGTGGTCGAGCACATACATCGCCTGCTCGGCGCGGCGGTTGCCGTGATCAGCGGCGGCTTTGAGCCGGATGCGGCTCGCGGATGCGAATGCTGTCTCCATGACGGCGAAATAGGCCGCGCCAAGGAGCAGCACGATGACAACAGGCAAAAGATTCCATAAATCCTGCTTAGGGCCAGCGTCCATTGCGGATCATCACACTCCTGAATACCACCCCCGGCCGGTGCCTATCCGGACGGGAGATAAATTAACGTTCATGATACCATAAAATGCCCAGCGCGTCAACGGGTTTTCTCCTCCGTGACGGCGACGTTGCCAGGCCCCGCCAGCTCGCGCAGCTCCTCGACGAGCGCAGGGTGCACGACGCAGCGGGCCGCGGCGCGGCGGCCCGTGTCCTCAAACACGAGCACGAGCTGCTCGTCGCCGGGGAACATTTTCAGGATCAGCTCGATGCGCTTCACGGCCGGGTGGTTCTTATCCGGCAGGCGCACCCAGAGACGGTGCCGCTTCGGCGGCTCGGGCCGGGGCGGCGGGTCGCGCCGCTGCGGCGTGCGCAGGGTCTCGAGCCCCTGCTCCGTCAGCGGCAGGACCTTGTCCGCCACGAGCTGGGGATCCGATTCGTCGCGCGTCGAGATGCGCCCGGCCACGAACAGCGCGGGGTTTTCCTGCGCCAGCAGGTCGCGGCAGGCATCGAGCGCGGGCGAAAACACGAGCACCTCCATGCTGCCGCCGTCATCCTCAAGCTGGAGGTAGGCCATGCGGGTGTTCTTGCGCGTGGCGCGCTCGCGGCTGGCGGTGCAGATACCGGCGAGCACGACGCGCTGCCCGTCGCGGTAGCGGTGCGCGGCCGCGGCCGGGGCATGGAAGCTCGCGAGAATGTCGCCCATGGGCGCGGCCTTGGCCTGCTGCGCGAGCGCGCGGTAGTCGTCCATCGGGTGGCCGGTGAGGTAGAGTCCCGTCGTCTCGCGCTCCATGGCCATGCGCTCCGCGCGCGTGAACTCCTCCACGTCCGGCAGCACGAGCTGCGTCGTGTCGGCGGGCTCGCCCCCGTCGTCCGGCGCGCTGAAGAGGTTCATCTGGCCGGTGAGGTTCATGCGGCTCTCGCTCGCGGCGCCATTGAGCACGCGGTCGACCGACTGCATAAGCGCCTTTCGCTTGTAGCCCATGCGGTCGAAGCAGCCGGCGCGGATGAGGCTCTCGACGGCGCGGCGGTTGAGGTCGTGCCCGTTCATACGGCGGCAGAACTCGTCAAACGCCGTGAACGGCCCGCCGATCTCCCGCTCGCGCATGAGTGCCTGGATGAGCCCGCGCCCCACGCCCTTGATGGCCACGAGGCCGAAGCGCAGGTCGCCCCCCTCGACGGTGAAGTCGGCGTCGGACGCGTTGATGTCCGGCGGCAGCAGGCGAATGCCCAGCTCGCGGCACTCGGCGATGTACTCCGTGACCTTCGGCGTGTTGTCGAGCACGGAGGTCAGCAGCGCCGCCATGTATTCGTGCGGGTAGTTGCGCTTCATGTACGCCGTGCGGTAGGACACGATGGCGTAGGACACGGCGTGCGCCTTGTTGAAGGCGTAGCTCGCGAAGGCGAGGATCTCGTCGTAGATATCGTTTGCCGTCTGCTCCGGCACGCCTCTGGCCACCGCGCCGGGGATGTTCCGCTCCGGGTCGCCGTGCACGAAGGCAGCGCGCTCGGCCGTGATGACGGCCTCTTTCTTCTTCGACATGGCGCGGCGGATCATGTCCGCCTGCCCGAGCGAGAACCCGGCCAGCTGCCGGAAAATCTCGATGACCTGCTCCTGATAGACGATGCAGCCGTAGGTCACGGCGAGGATCGGCTCGAGCAGGGGGTGCTTGTAGGTGATGCGCTCCGGGTGCGCCGAGCAGGCGAGAAACCGCGGGATGCTCTCCATCGGCCCGGGGCGGTAGAGCGCGATGACGGCGGTGATGTCCTCGATGCTGCGCGGGCGCAGCCCCATGCACACGGCCGTGATGCCCGCGCTCTCGAGCTGGAACACGCCGACAGTGCGCCCGGCGGCGAGCATATCAAACGTTTTCTTGTCATCGAGCGGGATGCGCTCGACCTGGAACCCCGGCTCGCGGCGGCGCACCTGCCGCGCCGCGTCCTCGAGCACGGTGAGGTTGCGCAGACCGAGAAAGTCCATCTTCAGCAGCCCCAGCTCCTCGAGCGTCGTCATCTGGAACTGGCACACGAGCGCGCCGTCGTTGCTCGCCAGCGGCACGTAGGCGTACACCGGCTGCTCCGTGATGACCACGCCCGCCGCGTGCGTGGACGCGTGGCGCGGCATGCCCTCGATGGCGCGGGCCGTGTCGATGAGCTGGTGCAGCCGGTCGTCCCCGTCGTACATGGCGCGCAGCGTCTGCGACTGCTGCAGCGCCTCGTCGAGCGTGGTGTTGATGCCGCCGGGGATGGCCTTGGCCACGGCGTCCACCTCGGCGTAGGTCATGTTCATGACCCTGCCGACGTCGCGGATGGCCGCGCGCGCGGCCATGGTGCCGAACGTGACGATCTGCGCCACGTGGTCGGCGCCGTATTTGCGGATGACGTAGTCGATCACTTCCCCGCGCCGCTGCACGCAGAAGTCCACGTCGATATCCGGCATGCTCACGCGCTCGGGATTGAGAAAGCGCTCGAAGTAGAGGTTATACTGCACGGGGTCCACGTCCGTGATGCCGAGGCAGTAGGACACGACGCTCCCGGCGGCGCTCCCGCGCCCCGGCCCGACGGGGATGTGCTGGCCCTTGGCGTAGCCGATGAAATCGCTCACAATGAGAAAGTAGTCCACAAAGCCCATGCGCCGGATCATGTTGAGCTCATAGTCCAGCCGCTTTCGCACCTCCGGCCGGTCGCCGTAGCGTTTGGCAAAGCCGCGCGCGCACAGCTTCGTGAGATAGGCGTCCGCGTCCGTCTCCCCCTCCGGCAGCAGGAAACGCGGCAGGTGGTAGTGGCCGAACGTGAAGTCAAATTGGCACCGGTCTGCGATGCGCTGCGTGTTTTCCACCGCGTCGGGGTATTCGTCAAAGAGTGCGCGCATCTCGGCCTCGCTCTTGAGGTAAAACTCGTCGTTCGGGAAGCGCAGACGATCCGGACTGTCGAGCGTCTGCCCGGTCTGGATGCACAGCAGCACGTCCTGATCGTAGGCGTCCTGTTTTTTAATATAGTGTACGTCGTTCGTCGCCGCGAGGGGGATGCCCGTCTCGCGGTGGATGCGCAGCAGCGCCGCGCGCACGCGCGCCTCGTCGGTCATGTGGTGGTTTTGCAGCTCGAGGTAGAAGTTCCCCTCGCCGAACAGCTCCTGCAGCTCCTCTGCGCGCGCCTTGGCAGCATCATAGTCCCCGCGCAAAATCGCGCGCGGAATGTCGCCCGCGACGCAGCCGCTCAGGCAGATAAGCCCCTCGGCATGCTTGTGCAGCAGCGGCCAGTCGATGCGCGGCTTGCCGTAAAACCCGCGCTCGAACGCCGCCGACACGAGATAGCACAGGTTGTGGTAGCCCGTCTCGTCCCGGCAGAGCAGGATCAGGTGCGTGTAGGCATCGTCCACGCCGTGGACGCGGTCGGTCATGCCGCGCGGGGCGACATAGACCTCGCAGCCGATGATCGGCCGGATGCCGGCAGCGACCGCCGCCTTGTAAAAAGCGACCGCGCCGTACATGACACCGTGGTCGGTGATCGCCAGCGCGGTCTGGCCCAGCTCCTTGGCGCGCTCGATGAGCGGCCCGATGCGGCACGCGCCGTCGAGCAGGCTGTATTCACTATGTACGTGCAGGTGTGCAAACCCCATCGTGCGTTCCTTTCAGTCGTCCATGTGAAATTCCATGAGTTTTTTCAGCCGGTAGTTCAGGCAGCTCTTCGTCACCGGCGGATACGAGAGCGTGGCGAGGTCGGCAAGGCTGGCCTCGGGATTGGCAATGCGCAGCAGCGCCGCGCTCTGCAGCTTTTCCGGCAGCACGTCGAGCCCGTAGTCGCGCTCGATGCGGCGGATGGCGTCGATCTGCTCCTGCGCCGCGGCGACGACCTTGTCGGCGTTGGCGGTGTCGCAGTTGACCTTGCGGTTGATGGTGTTGTTCATGGACTTCTCCACCTTGGCGGACATGATGTCCATGGCGGCGCAGGGCGCGCCGATCTTGGTCAGGAAGTCCTCGATGGCCTCGGACTTTTTAAAATAGAGCACGGTGTTCGCGCCGCGGTCGATGCTGCGCGCGGCAAAGTCCAGCTCCGTGAGCAGGGCGGCCGTCTCGCGGCTGACGCTCGCGTGCGCCGTGATGAGCTCGAGGTGGTAGTTCTTGCTCGGGTCCGTGACGCTGCCGCCCGCGAGAAACGCCCCGCGCAGAAACGACGCCTTACAGCAGTCGTTTTCGAGCACGGCGAGGTTGATGTGGTGCGCGACCGTGCGCGAGAGGTCGGCGCCGAAGGCGGCGAACACCGTCTCGACGGCGGCGCGGTCGGTGATGGTCAGCACATGGCGGCCGCCGGTCTTTTCCCCGGCCGGCAGGGCAAAGTGCGCGCCGAACGCGCGGCGAAACAGCTTCGGCAGCCGCTCGGCGAAGGCGTCGCACGCCGTGACAATGCGGATCTCCCGCGTCGTGAACGTGTGGCAGTACAGCAGCACGCCGTAGGCCTCGGCCACGGCGCAGCA
>ERZ1106976.3332-NODE-3332-length-12907-cov-5.865235_pt1 | contig 12907 bp, 10 predicted proteins | sample MGYA00403687_ERZ1106976 | MGnify/ENA primary metagenome ERZ1106976 (study PRJEB35170, sample SAMEA104062446) | human gut metagenome | biome: human gut; feature: human-associated habitat; material: faeces | place: Denmark | collected 2013-02-22 ... | reverse complement strand
CAATCGGATTCGCAGACAAGTGAGTGGTATAGTTATTTCGAAAACGATGTACTAGGATCATCATTTCATGATCAGATAGCTGTAATCATCGATTACTGCACAGATCAGTCTGCGAAGACCTTCGTACAACTTATCATTTGCATCATCTGCCTTGCAGTCGGAAATCTGACCAAGGAGACGAACCTTGCACTCTTTTGTCTCCGGATTGATCACTGCAAATCCATCATTTGTGCTGTCTGCCATATCTGCCTCAGAAGCAAATAATGTGAATTTATCCTTGTACGGTGCACTTGCATATGGACAGAAGCTCTTGCAGTTGCCGCATTCGTTACACATATAATCTACATGGATCACCTGATTCATTGCCATTCCCGGAACTTTGATGGAGATGTTTGCTCTGTTGGGACATACATCTACACAATTCTCACAGACTTTATTACAGGTCAGACAGCGCTCACTTTCGTTCGCAGCGTCCTTGCTTTCTTTGAGTATTGCTTTTTTGGAGTAACAGTCTTTTTCTGTTCCCGGTACAGGCTGTCCTTTTACAATATCATGTCCAAGGATTGCTTTTGCAGCAACCTGTGCGTCGCGGATCGCTTCTACGATCGTAGCAGCTCCCCTTGCACCGTCACCGACAACGTAAACGCCTTCTGCACTTGTCTCCATTGTCTTATCATTGATGCGGGCTTTTCCACGCTCATTGACCGCAATACCATTTGCTTCATAGAACTCAGTCGGAACTTTCTCGCCAACTGCAACGATCACTGTATCAGCCAAAACTTCTTCTGTTTCGCCCGTTTCTGTTACACCTGCACGTCCGGAAGCATCTATGCTGCCAAGTTCCATCTTCTTACAGAGCAGTTTGCCGTTTTCCAGAGATACAGGAGAAAGAAGTTCTTTGAACTCTACGCCCTCTTCCAGTACTTCCAGTAACTCATCTTCTGCTGCTGGCATATAGCGTTTGGTTCTTCTGTATACCAAGTAAACATGTTCTACACCTTCTGTACGTTTCGCAGCTCTTGCAGTATCCATGGCAGTGTTACCGCCACCGATCACAACTACGTTTTTACCCAGCGCAACCTTACCGTCAGTTGCTTTGAAATCTCTTAAAAATTTCAGAGCATTGATGGTTTCACCCTTTTCAAGCTTCAGAGTACCCGGTTTATTTGCACCTGTTGCAACGATCACTGCGTCATAACCCTGTGCTTTTAATTCCTGTACGGATTTCACTTCTGTACCTGTTTTGATCTCCACACCCATCTTCTGGATGAAGGAAACATCTTTATCGATTGCATCATCAGAGATACGGAATCCCGGGATCACATAACGAATCACGCCGCCGGCTTTCTCTTCTTTCTCAAATACTGTTACAGAAGCACCTGCTCTTGCAAGGAAGTATGCAGAAGCAATACCTGCAGGACCTGCACCTACAACAGCTACTTTCTTACCGTCTGCTGTGCCTGCTTTGATCTCACCGATCACTGTATCATATCCGTTTTGTGCTGCGATGAGCTTAGTGTTGCGGATATTTACAGGTTCTTCATAGAAGTTACGTGTACATTTGTACATACAGTTGTGCGCACAGAGAGTACCTGTGATAAATGGAAGTGCATTTTTCTCAAGGATAACTCTTAATGCCTGTGCATAATCGCCTTCTCCTGCCAGCTTCACATAGGTTGTGATATCCTGGTGGATCGGACATCCTTCTTCGCATGGAGCAAAGAAACAGTCAAGGAGCGGAACCTCTGAATCAGTTTTTCTCTTAGGAAGCGGTTTGATGCTCTTTACATGGTGAGCATCTTTTTTCGCATCCTCGGCCAGCTGCTCAAGTGCAGCTACATCAATGCCTTTCCATTCTTTCACACCGTCAGCCATTACTTTCTCTGCCATCTGGGTAAATCTCTGATATCCGCCCGGCTTCAGAAGTGTAGTTGCCACTGTTACAGGCCATACACCACATCCGACGATACGGTCGATATTATAGTAATCAGCACCGCCTGAATAAGCGATACGGAGTTTTCCGTCAAATTCCCGGGAAAGTCTGGCTGCAAGAGAAATGGATAACGGGAAAAGAGATTTTCCGGACATATACATTTCTTCGCTTGGAAGTTCATTTCTTGTAACATCTACAGGGAATGTATTGGTGATCTTCACACCAAACGCAAGGTTCAATTCATCTGCAAGTGCCTGCAGTCTCTTAAACATCGGAATCGCATCTTCGTACTGTAAGTCATCTTTGAAATGGAAATCACCGAATACCATATAATCATATCCCATGTCATCCATGGTCTTTCTGGCAAATTCATATCCCAGGAGAGTCGGGTTACATTTGATAAATGTGTTCAAATGTTTCTCTTTAAACAGATGATTTGCAATACTCTCAATCTCGTTTGGAGGACATCCATGGAGAGTAGAGATTGTTGCGGAATTACAGATATCAGACGGAATCGCCTCAATATCCTCTTTTGTAACTTTTTCAAATTTATCTACATTGTCCAATAACCACTGTTTACATTCTTTAAAGATTTCAGTATCTTTTGCTTCCATCATACTGTCAATGAAAGTATTAACCTTTGGCTCTTTGATCCCTGCAAGATCATATCCAACGGAAATATTGAACTGGAATCCGTCCTGTGCACCCAGATCAAATTCTTTGGCGATCACATGCAGGATAAACCATGCTTTAATATATTCTCCCATTGCCTGAGGAACATAAAGCTCTGTAGACCATTCACAGTTATATCCTTCATCATCTGCAAGGATACATGGTCTGTTGATACAGGCTGCAAGCTCTGCACCGTCCATCTTCTGAACTGTTTTCAGCTCAAAGAAACGTGCGCCTGCATAGTAAGAAGCAACAATGTTCTGTGTTAACTGTGTATGCGGTCCTGCTGCAGGTCCGATCGGTGTTTCCAGATTTCTCTCAAATATATTCAGCTTCCTGTCAGTTTCCGCTGCATAAGCTCTGTGCTGTCCGAAAACTGTTCCTTTTGTTTTCTTTTCTTCTAATACCCAGTTCATTAACTGTTCAAAGGGCATACAGGTCATGACTTCACTCATAATCCGATCCTCCATTATTTCATACGGTATGGCTTCTCTCCATCCGTTCTATATTTTATTTACATTTATTTTTGCCAGGCAGAAAACTTATCTTCTTTACAATTCTTTACAGATTAACCATTAATATCATCTGCAAGTTCTTTTGCAGCCTGACGGCAGTCTGCCATAACTTTTGCCTCGTCGCATACAAGGACTTCGCGGTCTTTCATCAGGACTTTACCGTTACATACAGTAGTCTGGACCATACTTCCGTTTACACCGAACATCAGATGTCCGTTAATGTTGCTTTCATTCATTGGTGTCAGCGGATCATAATCGATCACGATCACGTCTGCTGCCGCACCCTCTTTCAGGACACCGAGCTGTTTCTTAAAGTATCTATTTGCAATCTTTGCATTTCCTTCAAAAAGCATCTGTGGAACTTCTCCCCAGGCTGCGTTCGGGTCGCAGAGGCTGTGTTTGTGTAAAACATTTGCAACCTTCCAGGATTCCATCATATCATGAGTATATCCGTCTGTACCAAGACCTGTGAGGATTCCCTTCTGTACCATTCTCATGGTTGGAGGACATCCGCATGCATTACCCATGTTAGATTCCGGGTTATGTACAACCATGGTATCTGTATCTTTGATCAGATCCATTTCATGTTCATTCACATAGATACAGTGACCGAGTAAAGTCTTCGGTCCAAGGATGTTCCAGTCATGAAGACGGTCAACAATACGTTTGCCATGCTCTTTCAGACACTGATGGAGATCGTAAATGCCTTCTGCTACATGGATGTGATATCCAACACCTTCCGGTTTCAGTTCATTGCAGAGAGCCATTGTCTCATCAGAGATTGTAAAGGATGCATGCATACCCATCATTCCGGCGATCATATCACTGTCGTCTGCAAGTGCATGCTTGATAAAATTCACGTTCTCCATTACAGATTCTCTGGATTTCTCCATTCCGTCACGGTCAGAAATCTCATAGCAGAGGCAGGTACGCACACCTAAATCCTTCGCAGCTTCCTCGATCGCATTGAGGGAACCTGTAATATGGCCAAAACTTGCATGATGGTCAAACACTGTGGTTACACCGTTCTTGATAGAATCAATGTATGTAGCATATGCAGAAAGCTTTGTCTGCTCCAGTGTCAGATGACGGTCAACTGTCCACCATAAGCCATCCAGAATATCCAGAAATCCCTGAGGATTATATCCGTTAATGCTTAAGCCTCTTGCGAAGGAGCTGTAGATATGCTCATGGGCATTAATAAATGCCGGCATGATAACCCCACCCTTCGCATCAACAAATTCAGCATCCGGATAAACTTTCTTTACCTCTTCAGTTACCCCCACCATTACTATGGTGTTACCATCCATTGCTACAGCACCATTCTCCAGGAATGAGTTGGATGCGTCCTGTGTGATCATTCTTCCATTACCAATTACCAGCATATAGTTCCTCCTTTTACTTGTTAAAAACTACCAATTCGCTACTGCTTTTTACATTTTGTTTGGGAATTATGTACTAATACTGTAACATACTTCTCCGGATAATGCAAGTAGAATTTACAAAAACTTTTTGGTTTTTCAAATTTTTTTTAGGCTTTATACTATCTCCGGTGAACAGATAAAAAAAGAACGGGGCAGTCATTGATGACAATGAACAACCTCGTTCTTTTTTTGATTTTCCTGTTTTCTGATGAAGCTGATTTTATGACAAATTTTCAGGTTTGTCAACAATTTTTGTAAGATAGGAGAGTTATCCTTCCATAATCGCAGAATTAACCCTGAGCTGTTTTCGTCCATTCTTCCAGAGATTCTCATCCAGCTCCACCTCATAGCCGCCGCCATTTCTCACATGCCACTCATAAAATGGTTTCTGTATATCTGCATACTCTTCCATGATATTCATGATCGTACCGCCATGGATGACAAGTGCCGCCTCTGCCACATGGCTGCGGATACATCCGGACACAACCCTGTCAAATCCTCTCAGGTTTCTGCTTTTAAACCCTTCCCTGCTTTCTCCTCCCGGAAAAGGCAGAGTACCGTTGCTGTCAATCCATTCCTGATAGTGCGGATTACCTTCCAGCTCTTTATAGTTCTTATTTTCAAACTCTCCGAAATCGCATTCTGCCAGTTCTTCAATAATATGTACCGGCTCTCCCGGAAAAAGGATCTCTGCTGTCTGCACGCATCGTTTCAGAGGACTTACATAAACCGCCTGAACCTTCGGATAATCCATCTTATGCAGAAACTCTGTTCCCTCCTGACATAACAGCTCATCCGTTGTGCCGATATATCTGGAAAGTTTATTTCCTTCTGTTTTTCCATGTCTGATCAGCCATAACTTAATCATTTTTGATCACCGTTCCAATCCCGCAGATCACGCGCGTCACCTTATGACTGTATGCTGCCAGCTTCGTACATACACGCCCTACAGCCTCTCTGTATTTTCTGTCAAAAGCATCCACAGGTACAACCCCGTACCCTACTTCCTGAGAGACAAGGACAATATCCGGATTCTTACAGATGATTTTTTCCGCAAGATCTGACACATCCTTTCCATTCTCCAGTTCACTGCGGATATACTGCTGAAAACCAGTCACACCCTGAGCATTCATCAGTTCCTCCTCTGTGACAGAACCGCCGTCACTCCACCTTAACTGTGGATACTGTTTCCTGGCATATTCAGTCTTTCCCTGATATGCACCGCCGATTATCATTTCCATACTCTTCTCCTCAAAAATTAGAAATCACCGCCAGGATCAATGCCATCCCAACTTCACAGATACAAAGAAAGAATCCTGAAATATCCCCGGTTGTCCCGCCAAAGTACTTCATCGCAATATGATGATAATACCAGAAAATCAACAAAGCTCCCACAAAAGCCAGACTTCCCCATACAGGCCGGATCAAGATCATTCCCGCAGCCAGAAGCACCAGATAGACGATCAGCACATTTCTCGAAAGCACATCTGAAGAATTTCTGGAAAACTCAGCAACTGTACCGTCTGCTTTTGCTTTCGGAAAGGTAATAACTCCGATCCCTGACAGACATCTGGAAACCATAAAGCCAATGCTCAGAATTCCGATCGCCCTCATATTCTCTGCACTGTTAAACAACTGGCTGTAAGCGCCGTACCAGGCAATGAAATATACCGCCGCAGTAATAACGGCAAAAGCACCTGCATGGGAATCCTTAAGAATCTCCAGCCTTCTGCTTCTCTCCTGCCAGGAACTCAGGGCATCCGAAGTATCCAAAAGACCATCCACATGGATCCCGCCTGTCACAAATACCGGTACCAGCACCAGCACTGCTGTCACGAATCCCGGCTGATACCCAAACCGAAGTCCCAGATACGCCACCAGCATAGTCAGCCCGCCGATCACAGTTCCGATAAACGGAAAAAAACAGAACATATACTTCATATTTTCCTTTGTCCAGTCAGCGCGGGGCATGGGAATCTTAGAAAACATGGCAAATGCCACCTTAAAATTATTCCATAAAGATTTCATTGATCAATTCCTCTTTTTCATAGTATGTCAATCCTGTCAAATGTATTATTTGCAAAGATTGCTGCAGGTATCTGTGGATTTGTGAAAGACTGGTATCCCATATACAACTTCCACCACTTCATCAGCTCTCTGCGCAGCAGCCTGATTGATTTTTCCCAGATATTCCAGATAAGAATCCATATCTCCATCAAACACAACCGCATCTGAAAAAATCTCATTTGTAACGATTACCACATGAGCAGCCTGTTCCAGCAGATTCTCAATCCCTTTTGTAACTTCCGAAACTGTCCGGTCATGGGCTCCCTGCTCTTCAAACATTTCATTTGCCACCAGATTCGACATACATTCCAGAAGCACCACACATCCGGCAGGCAGTTTCACATTTTTGAGCCCTGTATAGCACTCAACTGTCTCGAAACCTTTTCCTGCACGCATCTTTTGGTGTCTCTCGATCCTTTTATGGCTCTCTTCATCAAAAGGGTGCATGGTCGCTATGTAAATCCTCTGTGCATCTCCGAAAGAAAGCACCCTGTCTTCCGCAAAAGCGGATTTTCCGCTCCCGCTCCCCCCTGTCACAAGCGTCAGCATTATTTCAACTCCTCATACTGTTCCACATGGATATCATCAAAAGTACTCATAGAATGATAAACCGCTGCTGCCAGATCAAGGATCGGGAATAAAGCTACTGCTCCGGTTCCCTCGCCCAGACACATATCCGCATGAATGATTGCCTCTTTCCCCATATTCTCAAGGATCAGATGGGCAGCCGGCTCATTTGATACATGGGATGCAAGAATATAATCCCTCGCAGCCGGGCAGATACGCATGGCGATCAGCGCAGAAACACAGGAAATAAATCCGTCCATGACTACAGGAATACCATAAACCGCACCTCCCAGAAAGACACCTGCCATTCCAGCGATATCAAGACCGCCTACCTTTGCCAGAACATCAATGGCATCCTCAGTATCCGGTTTATTTAATGCAATGGCTTTTTTGATCGCATTGATCTTGCGCACAAGTCCCTCGCTGGTCAGACCTGCGCCGCGCCCTGTCATCTCTTCCACCGGCTGTTTCAGCAACACAGAAGCAACTGCACTGCTGGTGGTTGTATTTCCGATTCCCATTTCCCCTGTTGCCAGAATCCGGTAGCCCTTATCATTCAGTTCCCTTACCATGTCAATGCCTGCTTCAAGCCCCTTTACAGCCTGTTCTCTTGTCATGGCAGGACCCTTGGTCATATTCTGTGTACCATAGGCAATTTTATGGTCTGTGCGGACTTTTGTGTCCGTCACCATCCCCATATCCACCGGAAAAATCTCCGCATGGTTCTGCTTACACATCACACCGACAGATGTGTCATATTTCAGAAAATTCTCGGCAACGATGGCAGTAACTTCCTGTCCGGTCTGTGTCACACCCTCTTCTACCACGCCATTATCCGCGCACATGGCGATCAGACCTCTCCTGGAAAGATCCACCTCTGCGTTTCCTGTAATTCCCGCGATCTGGATCAAAAGAGTCTCCAGTTTTCCAAGAGAATGCAGTGGTTTTGCAATACTGTCCCATCTTTTCTGTGCAATCTCCATGGCATTGTGATCTAATGGCTTAATCTTTGCAATAGCTTCTTCCAGAGTCATGAGTTTTCCCTCTCTTTTCCTTCATTATTTTGATTTCCCTGTTGTAAACACAAAAAATTTACTGAATACATAATTCAGTATCAACACAATAAACTGTGTCAGGAATTTCCCGATCATATCATTAAGCCCCATCACTGACACAAGCAGCCATACACCGCCAACCTCGATCACCATAGTGACCAGTCTGGCACTGACAAATTTGCAGAATGGCTGAACATGATCCTTCAATGTCTCGCATTTATCCTGAAAAACATACTTCGAATTTACCACATAGGCAAACAGGATCGCCAGGATGATCGAAATAATATTGGCGATATTCAGCTCCACCTTCAGCTTTCTGAGAATGAAAAAGCTGACCAGATTTACCATAGTGGTACATCCGCCAAAGAAAATATAGCGGATAACGGAACTTTCATACATTTTTCTGATCCATTGCTTCATAAAATATATCCTCTCAGTCCTGTATATTTCCATTCTTAATTACTTTTGAAATAATATATCTCGGTCTGCGCTTTACTTCTTCATAAATCTTGGAAATATAATATCCAATGATCCCAAGACTGATCATCATGGCACTTCCCACCAGAAGCAGCACCATCAGCAGGGTGGTATAACCTTCCACTGCAGAACCTGTAAAATACTGCACAAGCGAATAGACCATAAGTACCAGCGAACAGATAAAACATATCGCTCCTGTGATCGTAACAAACTGCAGCGGAAAAGTAGTAAATGCCACTATATTTGTGAACGCATATTTCACCAAAGACCACGGAGACCACTTGGAAACGCCGGCCTCTCTCTCCTGCACCTCAAATTCCACACTGGTAGTCTTATATCCCACCCAGGAAGAAGTAGCCCGAAAGAACATATTCCTCTCAGGCATAGACAGAATACTGTCCACAGCCTTCCTGTCCATCATCTTAAAATCCGAGGCATCCTTCATATTTACCTTAGTTGCCTTAGACATGATATCATAGAAAAATCCGGCACATTCTTTATGTAAAAAGCCTTCTTTTCCTCTGTCTGCCTTCACACCCTCGATCACTTCATAGCCTTCCTGCCACAGCCTGTACATCTCAAGAAGTGTCTGCGGCGGATGCTGCAGGTCACAGTCCATGACAGCCACCACATCTCCACAGGCCTGCGCCAGTCCTGCAAAAATCGCTGCTTCCTTTCCGAAATTTCTGGAAAAAAGAACGCCTGTCACATTCGCATCCCTCTCTCCTGCCTTCTGAATTTCTTCCCATGTCCGGTCGCCGGAACCATCGTTTACAACCACCAGCTCATAGGGAATCTTCGCTTCTGTAAGAACTTCCGCCAGCACCCGACAGGTTTTCCCAACCATCAGCTCCTCATTATATGCCGGAAGTACCACTGATAATTTACTCATGATGTCATTCCTCATTTTGTTTCATTCATATACAACAGACTAGTTTCTCATTCACTGTCTGTTACTCCTGTAAATATTTTCTATAATGTCAGGGGCAAAAGGTTATTTTACTCCTAAGCACTTTACAGCTCCCGCAATTCTTATTTCTACTTTATTATACACAAATTTACAGAAATGTCCATTCCAACAATCTGCATGCTCCAGTGTGTCAAACACTTCACAGGATAGTAGCACGTATATTACTGTTCTCTTCGTTCTCAGTAACGAGACTCAAATTCATTCCAGACTTTCCTGAAGCAATGGAATTTGGATTACTTTTTCTTCCTGAACACCAGCATTACATATATAACCAGCCCCAGAACAGAAAGAAGCATTCCTGCTTTCAGGTAAGGCGTACAATATGTCAGGCGTACCTCATGTGAACCAGGCTCCAGTTCCAGAGCCATAAACATGGTATTCGCCTTCTGAAGCTTCGTTTCTTTCCCGTCCACATAAGCCGTAAATCCCTTACTGTACGGAACAGACAACACAAGAGCTTTCTTTTCGGAAACACTGATATCCCCTGTAATCTCATTCGTTCCCATTTTTACATTCTCGAGAGCTTCTTCACCCAGCTTCACAGTTTTTTCCTCAATCCCCTGCACCGGCTGACCCACAACCCTTAATTTATCATAGGTATAAACACCCGTATTGGCAAAGGTGATCGTCATAGTACGAACTCCTGATCTGGAATATCCCATATTGCAGAGAAAATCATGCCGTCCACTGTAGGCATTATACTTATCCGTAAAAATCTTTATGGTCTTGGTCACATCATTGGAGCTGACTGTCATAGCCGCTTCCTTTGATTCCTTCCAGTATCGCCACCGGCTGTCCTCATCAAGAACCTTATTTTGGTCATACTCAGACATCTTCTTCCACTGACTGTTACCAATCAGTTCTCTCGGTGAAAGACTGTCATAATCCAGATTATCTGCGATCAGGTAATTCTCACTGTCCGTAAGACCATGGAACACAAGCTTCAGCTGCGCCCCTTCCTTCGTCACCCTGATTGCTCCCTTAGACAGAGCACAACCATCCCCTGTCTCCATACGATACTGGATATTCTCATTATCAGCATCAACAGATGCCTCAGGCAGTGTACTCTCCTCAAGCACCACACCGTCCATCAAAGCCTGCTGCTTTTTTACCACATCCATTTTCTCATATTCCGATTCAGGAATATAACTGTCATAAGTATAACCCAGAGGCAGTGCATTCTCATTCTCGTAAGCCCTGCACTCACTTTTTCCCTTTCCTGCAGAGCCCTTCTCTTTATTATATCCATAGGAAAGATAGCGGAAATTATCACCACTTATCACAAAATATTTCACAGAAGCCAGCCTGTCCAGAATCGTCCTTCCGTCCAGGTTCTCATAATGCTGCTCCCATGGCGTATTCAGATACATTTCACTGAAAAAATCACTGATACTGCTGTTTGCAAGACTGAAATAATAAGCAGTACTGTTCGTCCCCATATACATAGAAGTATTATCATAGGGCAATGCCCCATACTGGTCATAACGATAGACACCTGAATCCCCGGCAGCAAGAACCGCCTTATCCGTATTCGACTCCAGCTTATCCAGCGACTCCTCTTCGGCTGCAAACTCTGACAGATAATCCTTCTCATAAGAATACTGATAAGAAACATTCAACATAATGCTCACCACAAGCAAAGCACTGAGAAGCCCGCACATATACTTCCCCTGCAGAAAAATATTTCCAAAAGAAGTAACCGTAAACACAGCCAATACCAGAACCAGCACACCGGCCATATTTCTCTGCGTCCTTGCAGCCTTCGCAAACAGAGCCAGCACACAATACGTCACCGTCATGACAAAAATCTTCTTCTTTTCCCTCACAGTCAGAGTAAACAGCTCAGGATATGCCTTCACGAAAATATACGCGATCATCATCCCATAAGCCCAGATCCACCTGTTGGACACATAAGAGAAACCATTGAGCACATGCCCTGCAAAAGGCACCAGCAAAAACAGATTCAACAGCCCAAATCCTAATTTCAGATCCAGATACTTCTTCTTCCTGGAGAAAAGCACAAACACACCCGCCATAGCAACAGCAGAATACCCGGCAACCCCCCACTGGATCATATTCTCCCCGATCAGATCACCCAGATACTTCTCATAATAAATTTTATCATATAAAAGAGGCACATAATTCTCAGCCTGAAACCTGTCCGTACCAAAAATCGTCATGACCACCGGAATAAAAATAACCGCCGCGATCATCAAAGCCACCGCATAATAGCCGATAAACTTCACCAGCCATCCCAGAACATCCTTCACACTTCTCTCACTGAAAATCCCAAAATACCGGAAAGCCGCATAAATAAACATAAAAATACAGATCATATAAAAGAAATAGAAATTCGACATAGCCGAAACCGCAGTCGCCCAGATAAACAGCCATGGCTTCTCCCTCTTATAAATCTTATCAATCCCCATCAGAACCAGCGGCAGATAAATCATAGGATTGGAAAAATACGGATGCTTCATAGCCGCATAAATTGTCCATCCCGCAAAAATATAGATCAACGTTCCCATAAACGTCGCCTGCTTCGGATTCTTATGATAAAAACAAAAAACACTAAAAGAAATCCCCGCCAGATAAATTCTCAGAAAAATCAGAACCTCATACAAAACCTCCGTCTTATCCGCCGGCACAAACACAGACAACAAAGTCAGCGGATCCCCGATCACATAATAATGCAAAGTTGTAAGAATATCCGAACCATACCCGATATTCATATCCCACATAGGCAATTCCAGCTTATGCTCTACAAAAATCGTATGCAGAACCTCCCTCAGATACCGCCCATAATACGCCAGAGAATTCAAATGCTGCGGAATCCCGTCATGACTCCACACCAAAGACTTCCCATTCCCCGCGAACTGATAATAGATAAAAAAAGAAATAACCCCAAATACAAGTGTATATAATAAGTAGAAATCCTTCTTACTATCCCTGCTCACAAATCTCCTCATAACCGCTCCTTTATATTCTATCATTCTAAACCGAGTTATAAAGTTCTTACTGATTATAGACAAATATCCAATACTTGTCAAATTTATAGCCAACATTATTTCATTGTTTAAGAACGACGAAAGTATTTAAATCAGCCAACAACCAGCCGGGGAATGGCAGAACATCTGAGGCTCAGTCTCGGAACCATGTAATTTCTAAGTATTTGAAAAACCGCTAAAAACATTCAGAAATTGCTCAAACTCGCTTCGCTCAGACAG
>ERZ1106976.3325-NODE-3325-length-12941-cov-11.230560_pt1 | contig 12941 bp, 12 predicted proteins | sample MGYA00403687_ERZ1106976 | MGnify/ENA primary metagenome ERZ1106976 (study PRJEB35170, sample SAMEA104062446) | human gut metagenome | biome: human gut; feature: human-associated habitat; material: faeces | place: Denmark | collected 2013-02-22 ... | reverse complement strand
GAGCGCTTGACTGGCAGTCAAGAGGTCAGCGGTTCGATCCCGCTTATCTCCACCAGAAAGACCACAACGGAAGTTGTGGTCTTTCTTTTTGCTTTTTTGAAACGGAAGTTGTGTCCGCTTTGAAAAGCATCACGTTCCGCTCATCAGCTGCGCCAGAAGTTCCATGAGCTTTGACTTGACCACAATGCCGCCGGTCGTATTTTGCGACAGGATACCGTCGCACAGCGGGGAGAACGCTGCGCTCCACCATTGGAGGGTGTTTTGACCGTGCACGGCACAAAAGAGCAGCATCACTGCAAGGCCGATCATCAGGGAAAGCTCCCATTTTGTCCATTTCATCAGAAAAAACCGCCCATCTCAAAGAATTTGCTTTGAGTATGGACGGTTTTTGCGTTTCCTAAACAAATTCGGCAAAGAATGTTTCAACGCGATCGCCTTGCAGCACTTCGCATGCGTTGCGGCAGAGCACTTCATCGGAGAAAAGACCGAATACTGCGCTGCCGGAGCCGGTCATCGCCGCGCATGCGGCGCCGTTTTCAACAAGCGCGCGCTTGATCTCCTCGATGCGCTCCCGCTGCGCGTCAGGAAGCGCCTGCTCAAAAACGTTTTGCACGTTTGCACAGAGCGCGCCGCAATCGCCGCGCGCAATGGCGGAGAGCATCGCGTCCGTGTCGGGGCGATGTGAGAGCATCACGCCGTCCACGCGCGCGAAGAGCGCGGGTGTGGAGATGGGGAAGTCCGGCTTGCAGACGGCGACAAAGCACTCCGGCGCGGGATTCAGAACGGTCAACTTTTCACCGCGGCCCTCGGCGAGCTGTGTGCCGCCGCAGATGCAGAAGGGAACGTCGCTGCCGATACGCGCACTGATCTGCTCGAGCCGCTCGTCCGTGAGCGCGGGGGAGACAAGATTGCGCAGTGCGCGCAGCACCGCCGCTGCGTCCGCGCTGCCGCCGGCCATACCGGCTTCGGACGGAATGCGCTTGATAAGCGCGATGTCGATGCCGCCGCGGTAGTCCATGGCCTCGCAGAAGGCATTTGCCGCCTTGACGGCGAGGTTGCGTTCATCGCACGGCAGTTCCGCGCCCGCGATACGGCAGGTAATACCCTTGTCCGTGAGCGTAACGGTCACATCGTCGTGGAGCGAGATGGTCTGCATGACCATTTTCATCTCGTGGTAGCCGTCATCGCGCTTGCCGAGAATGTCGAGCGTCAGGTTGAGCTTGGCGTAGGCGGGAACGCTTATGCTGCGCACGGGCTCCTCCACCGGCGCGTCGAGCGCCTTGCCGCAGTGGGGGCAGTAGGCAACGCTATCGCCTATGCGTCCGAGCGGCCTGCCGCAGTGCGGGCAGCGGTAGTAAAGTACACCGATCACGATGGCAAAGAGCATGATCGCGATGCCGAGAATGACGAGCGGTATGCTGACGCTTGTGCCAACGCCGCTGAGCAGTGCGCCGGAAAGCAACAGCGGTGTTTGGAGTTTTTGAACCCTGCGATAATCCATCAGGGGCTTTTTGCCATTCATTGCGGCCTCCTTCTGCGCTCAGTGTTTCTTTTTCTTGTGCTGAATTTTCTTCTTCTGTTCGGGCTCCGGCTCGTTGGCGACCCACGCGCCGCAGTGCGGGCAGCGCTTCGGTGTGCCGCGGCCAAGGTGTTCGCCGCACTTGGGACAGCGGTAAAAGCGCCACCAGACGATGAGCGAAGCGCCCATCATCATAAGACCGATGAGTGCGGCGACATTGTTTTGAAATCCCCATGCGCCGACGAGGGAGACCAGCGCGCCGCCCCAAAGCAATACGTTCTGCCAGATCCTGGCTGTTTTCAAATCCATAATGAATCCTCCTGATGAGAAAAGCGCCGCAAGGCGGCGCTTTTCTGCAATGGTTGTAATTGATCAGCGGATCTTGCGCGCTTCCACATAGTAGCGCTTATCCTGTGCATGACCCATGGAGAAGGTCTTGCGGGGCAGAACGCCGTCTGCCATAACGGTCTTGAAGAGCTGCTCCTTGCCCATCGCGGGAAGCAGGAAGCCCATGTTGCCCTCCTTGGAGCCGAGCTCGCGGGTGACCTCATCGCCATGGATGTAGTCGACCTCGCCGCCGAACTGCTTGAGGTACTCGTCGATGAAGGCCTGCAGCGTACCGACAGCGAGCTGGACCTTCGGGTCGGGAACGGTGATGAAATCGTCGTGGCCGTTCCAGCAGACCTCGATGACATGGCCTTCGCCCTTGCCCTCGTGGGTGTTGGGGTAGAACTTCTTGAACTCTTCCATGAACTTCTCATGGTCGACGCCGAAGAGCACACGGTGGATGGGCTCGAACTGGAGCGCATCGTCGTGGTTGTTCACGACCTCAACGAGCGCGTAGCGGGAGGGAAGCGCGAGGTATTCCTCGGGCGTCTTGCCCTTCTTCTGCTCTTCGTAACAGGCCTTGGCGGTGGCGAGGGAGTGGTTGCCGTCACCCACAGCGAAGAGGAGCGGTGCCACGCCGGAAACGCCGTACTTGCTCTTCATCGCCTCGTCGGTCGTAAGGCCGGTCAGCGCGTCGGCAACGGCGTCGATCTGCGCGTCGGAGAGCTTGAAGCCCTTGATGTGGCCGCCGTTCTCCATGAGGTCGAAGTCATAGACGGTCTCCATCGTGCCGGCAGCGGCGGTCAGCGGCTCGATGACGGTCTTCTCGGGGTCGTCGATCAGCAGCATGACATGGGGCAGCTCGATGGGAGCGTCGCGGCGAACGCGGGCGCGCGGGGGGATACGATCGAGCACGGTGCCCTCGGTGGCGCGGATCAGCGCGCCGGAGCCGGGCGTGAAGTCGTACTGATCGAGGTCGATCATGCCGATGAGGCCGTGACGGATCTTACCGTCGCTCTGGCCGCGCTCGATGTAGATGAGGGAGTCCTTGAGCGTCTCGAAGATGCCCTCTTCGAGGTACTTGCTCATCGAAGCGTTGATGTCGGCGATGTACTCGTCAACATTAGGAGCCTTCAGGTTGGCTTCGGGCAGGATGAGGCGCAGGGTGGAAGGCGCGTCGCCGACGGTCTTCTCCACACGCTCCCAGTACTCGGGCTCAGAAGTGAACTGGTCGCATGCGACGACCGCCCACTTGCTCATATCGACATTCTTGGGCAGCAGAATGTCGGAAGGATAGAAGCCAAGCTTGGAAAACTTTTCGTTCATGGTGATTCCTCCAGATATTGTTTGATAAAGGGGAGAGAAACGCTCTCCGGTGCGATAGTATCAGATGAATTATACAAAGGGCATAGAAAAAAAGCAATGGAGAAAGTGAAAAAATGTCTAAAAACGCTTTATTGCAATGGCACGATGGCTGTTTTTGCATGCTTGACGAATGCCGTGCAGCGTGATATTCTGGCGAACAATGCTAAAAACAAAGAATTCAGGTGATGATTTTGGCGCAGCGCGCAGATCTGGGACACGGAAACGTCAAAAAACTGCTTTTTTCGCTCTCTGTGCCGACGATCACTTCGCAGATCGTCAACTTACTCTACAATTTGGTGGATCGCGTGTTCATCGGTCACATGCAGCCGGCGGAAACGGTCGGCAAGCTCGCGCTCACGGGCGTGGGCGTATGCCTGCCGATTATTATGATCATCTCGGCCTTTGCTTCCCTCATGGCCATCGGCGGCGCACCGCGCGCTTCGATTGCCGATGGTGCGGGCGAGAGCGAAAGGTCAGAGCGCATTATGGGCAACTGCCTGACGATGCTGCTCATCACGTCCTTTGTGCTGACAATCCTCTTTGAAGTGTTTGCCGAAAGATTGCTGCTGCTCTTCGGCGCGAGCGAGAACACCGTGGGCTACGCGCTTGACTATATGCGTATTTACGCCCTCGGCACGGTTTTTGTTCAGCTCACGCTTGGTATGAACGCCTACATCACGGCGCAGGGTTTTACCACCGTGAGTATGAAAACGGTGCTCCTCGGTGCGCTGCTCAACACTGCGCTCGACCCGGTGTTTATTTTTGTGTTTGGCCTCGGCGTGCGCGGCGCGGCGCTGGCGACGGTACTTTCTCAGGCGGTGTCGGCCGTGTGGGTGGTGGCCTTCCTCACCGGGAAGAAGACGCGCTGGCAGCTCAGACGCAAAAACATCCGCGTGAGCGGTCAGGTCGTGCTGCCGTGCATTGCGCTGGGTCTTTCCCCTTTTGTGATGCAGTCGACCGAGAGCCTCATTGCCATCTGCTTTAATGCCTCCCTCCTGCGCTACGGCGGAGATGTGGCCGTGGGTGCAATGACGGTGCTGACAAGCGTGATGCAGTTTTCCAATATGCCGCTCCACGGGCTGACGCAGGGCGCACAGCCCATCGTGAGTTACAATTTCGGCGCGCGGAATGCCCAGCGTGTGCGCGAGGCGTTTTCCTGCCTGCTGCGCGCCTGCCTGAGTTATTCGATGGCGATCTGGCTTCTTGTTGAGCTTTTTCCGAGCGTATTCGTCCGGATCTTCAACAGCACCCCCTCTCTCGTCGCGTATGCTTCGCGCGCTGTGCGCATCTATATGGCGTGCAGCGGCATTTTTGGGATCCAGACGGCCTGCCAGCAGACCTTCGTGGCGCTGGGCAATGCCAGGACTTCGCTTTTGCTCGCGGTTTGGCGCAAGATCATTCTGCTCGTCCCGCTCATCTACATTTTGCCGTGCTTTTTTGCGGACAAGGCGTTTGCGGTATTTCTGGCAGAACCTGTTGCCGATTTCGGTGCAGTGGTGATGACGAGCGTGATGTTCTACCGTCAGTTCCGCCGCTCGATGCGCGCGTTGGAAGAGACGACCGGAGAAACATAAATAAAAGGAGGGCACTGCCCTCCTTTTATTTTTTACGCCTGCCCGCCGCTTTCCGTCGGCTCTTTCTCGCGAAACAGCATCGTGATGCACCAGATGCCGGCGAGTCCCACCAGCGTGTAGATCACGCGGCTGAGCATACCGGTCTGCCCGCCGAATAAAAAGGCGACGCAGTCAAAGCCGAAAAGGCCGACGCTGCCCCAGTTGAGCGCGCCGATGACGGCAAGCGTCAGTGCGATCTTGTCGATGACCATAGAGTTCCCTCCTCAAAAAGATGGTTTGGTCTTTGGTAGTCTTTCCATTGGCTGCTGAAATATGCGCGCGGATGTTTTCTCCGTTGCCCGAAGAGGAGAAGTGTGATAAACTTTTTAAAAATGCTATCGAAATAAAAGGGGGAAGGGCACTTGCTGCACATACTGATGGGACGCGCGCGCACGGGTAAATCCGGGTGCGTGCTGCAAAGGATCGCCGCGCTGGGGGACTCCTCGCAGCAGATTCTGCTCGTGCCGGAGCATGCTTCGCATGTAGCAGAAATGGATCTTTGCAGGGTTTGCGGCGATACCGCTTCGCGCCATGCCGAGGCATTGACATTCAAGCTGCTTGCTTCGCGTGTGCTGGGCATCTGCGGCGGCAGCGCGGATGTGACGCTCGACAATGGAGGCAAGCTCCTGACGCTTCAGCGTACCCTCACAGAGCTTGCACCGTCGCTCAGGGTCTATAAGCGGCCGTCGCAGCGCGCGGCATTCCTGGAGAGTTTGCTCGCCGTGATGGAGGAATTGCAGGCTTACGCTGTTTCGCCCGAGCAGCTTGCGCAGAGCGTGGAGCAGATCGAAGGGGAGAGCGGCGACAAGCTGCGCGACCTTGCACTGATCTACGGCATTTATCTCGGCAAGCTGCACGCGCCGGGTCGTGATGCGCGTGACCTTCTCGAAAAGCTGGAGGAAAACCTCGAAGCGTCGGGATATATTGACAATAAAGACATTTTCCTAGACGGTTTTTCGTATTTTACGGGGCGGGAGCTGAACATTCTGCGCCTTCTGCTGCGGCGCGCAAACAGCGTGACGGTCACGCTGCTGGGCGATACGCAGGAGCGCGAGCTTTTTTCCGAAAGCCTGCGTGTGCGGGAGAGGCTGTATGCGCTCGCGCGCGATGTGGGTGTTTCCTGCGAGGAAGAGATTTTGCCGCCTGCCGAGGCGCATGGCGCGCTCGATCACATCGAGCGCTGCTTTTTCGGTGCGGCGGACGAATATGACCAAGCGACCGATACGGTCACGCTCTACGAGGCGGGCACTGCCTACAGCGAGTGCGAATGGGTCGCGTCGCAGATCTTGCAGCTTGTGCGCGAGCGAGGCTACCGCTATCGCGAGATCACCGTTACGGCGCGCAGCCTTGATTCCTACGCGGGGGCGATCGAGAGCGTATTTGCCCGCTACGGCATTCCGCTCTATTATGCCCACCGCAGCGACATTCTGAAAAGCCCCGTGCTGACGCTGCTGCTCGGCGCGCTCGACGCTGCAAGCGGCGGCTTTGAGTATGAGGATGTGTTCCGCTGTCTCAAGACCGGCCTTGCCGGACTTAGCATGGAAGAGTGCGATCTTCTTGAAAACTATGCGCTCAAGTGGGAACTGCGCGGCGCGATGTGGACGCGGGAAGCGCCGTGGACGGCGCATCCGGACGGCTACGGTGCGGACTGGACGGACGAGGCGAGAGCCCGGCTCGAAGTGGTCAATGCGCTGCGCGCACGCGTGCAGGGAGCATTTTTGCGCTTGAAGCAGGGCGTGGGCGGCAGCGGCGCGGCGGAGAAAAAAGTGCGCGCGCTGTACGACTACCTGGAAGAGGTGAACCTGCCGGAGACCTTGCAGTCGCAGACCGAGCAGCTTTTTGCCGCGGGCGATGCCCAGCGGGCAGAGGAAACGGCGCAGCTGTGGGGCATTCTTTGCGGTGTGCTCGACCAGTTTATGGAAATTTTAGGAGATGCTGCCCTCGACGCTGAGGAATTTGCGAGCCTGATGCGTTTGATTCTCACACAGTACAGCGTGGGAACGATCCCTGTGACGCTCGACGCGGTGAACCTTTGCGAAATGACGCGAAACGACCGCCACACGGTGCGAGCGCTTTTCCTGCTCGGCGCAAACGACGGCGTGCTGCCCGCAGCGGAGAACCGCAGCGGCGTACTGCGTGACGAGGATCGCGCAGCGCTCGAGCAGCACGAGATTTTCCTTGCGCCGCACGGCATGGAGCAGTTTCATCTGGAGATCCAGAATCTCTACGCCGCGCTTGCTCAGCCGACCGAGAAGCTGACGGTTTCCTATCCCATTTCAGACGGGAAGGGCGCGGAGAAGCGACCGTCCTTTGTCATTGGCCGCATTGCGCGCCTGCTGCCGCCGATCAGCGTAGAAACAGAGAGTGTTGACAAGGAATATCGCTTGTCGGCAAGAACGACTGCGCTTGAGTATGCGGGTGAGCAGATCGGCGGCGCGCTGTGGCAGTATTTTGAAAAACAGAGCGACGCGAAGAGCGCGCTGGAGGCGATGAGAGCAGCTTCGCATTATACGCGCGGACGGCTGTCGCCGGGCGCGGTGCGCGCGCTCTACGGCGATGCGGTGACGTTGTCCGCCTCGCGCATGGATAAGGCGCGCTCGTGTCACTTTGCCTACTTCATGCGCTATGGCCTGAAAGCCAGGGAGCGCACGGGCGCAGGCTTTGACGCGCCCCAGATCGGAACTTTCGTGCACGATGTGATGGAGAATACGCTGCGCGCGGCGAAAGAGCGCGGCGGGCTGCATGCCCTCTCCGAAGAAGCGCTGCACGAACTTGTGCGCGCGTCGATCGAGGCATACATCGACCGTGTGCTGCCGGATCTGAACGAAAAAAGCGCGCGCTTCCAATATCTTTTCCGCCGCCTGTGCGCCGCGCTGGACATGGATGTCCGCCGCGCCGTCCTGAGCCGTCAGGTACACCGGGACGATGTGCGCACCGTGACGGCGGCGGACGCCGGCAAGGGCCTGTGGACGCCCCGGGACTACGACAGCGCCGACGCCCTTATTACCGACGTGCCCGGCCTGCCGCTGGTGGTGTTCTCCGCCGACTGCAATGTGATCCTGCTCTATGACCCGGTGTGCCGCGCCGTGGGCGCGGCCCACGCCGGCTGGCGGGGCACCGCCGCCGGTATCGCCGGCAAGACCGTCCGGGCCATGCGGGACGCCTACGGCTGCGACCCGGCGGACATCCGGGCCGCCATCGGCCCCGCCATCGGGCCCTGTTGCTTTGAAACGGACAACGATGTGCCCGATGCCCTTCGTGAGGTGCTGGGCGATGAAGCCGCCCCCTTCATGACGTGGAACGGCCGCAAGTGGCACATCGACCTGAAGGCTGTCAACGCCCTGTGGCTGCGGAAGGCCGGCGTCACGCGCATCGACACCTGCGCCGACTGCACCTTCTGCCGCACAGGCCTGTACTGGAGCCACCGTAAAACCGGCCTGCGGCGGGGCGAGCAGGCGGCGCTCATCGCTCTGCGGGAGGTGACGCCATGACCCGCGCCAAGGGCGCCCCTGCGAAGCGGCTGCTGGCCTGCCTGCTGCTGGCGGCGCTGGCGCTGTCCGTCACCGGCTGCGGCAACTGGGACGAGACGGGCGACCCGCTGGGGGAGCTGTCCCAGTTTTACAGCAAGGAAAACGAGACGCCGGAGCCGGAGCCGCTGACCACCTTCACCCTGCCCTATTTCGCCGGCGAGAGCCTTGACCCCATCACCGCTGCGGAGACGGTGCAGGCAGCGGTGGGCGCGCTGCTGTACGAAAAGCTGTTTGAGCTGGACGAGCACTTCGCCCTCCGGCCGGTATTGGCCCAGAGCTGCACCTACGACCCGGCGGAACGCACCTACACCCTGACGCTGCAAACCGGCGTCACGTTCTCCGACGGCTCGCCCCTCACCGCCCGGGATGTGGTGTCCTCGCTGGAGCGGGCGCGGCAGTCCCAGCGCTACGCCGCCCGTCTGGCGGAGGTGTCCTCCGTCCGGGCGCAGGGCGACACCGTGGTCATCGCCATGAACGCCGACCTCGCCACGCTGGCGTGGCGGCTGGACATTCCCATCGTCAAGTCCGGCACGGAGGAGCGCACCGCGCCGGTGGGCACCGGGCCCTACGTTTTCACCAAGTCAGACGGCGGCGCGTATCTGGCGCTGAACGCCGACTGGTGGCAGGGCGTCTCCCTGCCTCTGCAGCGCATCGAGCTGCAGCACTGCAAGGATCGGGACACCATGCTCTACGCCTTCTCCTCACGGGAGCTGCAGCTGCTGCCGCTGGATCTCACCGCCACCGGCGCCTCCGGCGTGTCCGGCAGCGGCGACTATACCGATGCCCCCACCGCGGTCATGCAGTTTCTGGGCTTCAACACCCGCCGCGCCCCCTTTGACGACGCGGCGCTGCGGCAGGCCGTCAGTGCCGCCGTCGACCGGCAGGCGCTGGTGGACTCCTGCCTGCTGGGCCACGGCAGCGCCGCCCAGCTGCCCGTCTCCCCCGCCAGCGACTGGTACCCCACGGCGCTGGAGACGGCCTACACCACCGCTCCCCTCCACGGCCTGACCCGACCCGGCTCCGATGACGCCGGTGCAGATACCGCGGCGGACGCCGCAGGGCGCTATGCCGGCACGGAGGTGACGCTGCTGGTCAACGAGGAGAACTCCTTCAAGGCCGCCGCCGCCCAGGAGATCGCCGTCTCCCTCACCCGTGCGGGCCTCTCCGTCACGGTGGAGGCTGTGCCGTGGGAGACATATCTCCAGCGCCTGCAGGACGGCAGCTTCGACCTGTACTACGGCGAGTGCCGCCTGACGGCGGACTGGGACGTGCTGTCCCTCGTCGGCACGGAGGGCAGCCTGAACTACGGCGGCTTCTCCGACGAAAAGACCGACGCCCTGCTGGCCGCCTGCCGCACGGCGGACGAGTCCCGGCGCAGCGCCGCGCTGACCTCCCTGTGGGAGGAGCTGCTGGCCAAGGCTCCCATCACCCCCCTGTGCTTCAAGTCCGACTCCGTGGTGACCACCACCGGTCTGGTGGAGGGTCTGACAGCCACGGAGACAGACCCCTTCTTCTCGCTGGAGCAGTGGGTCGTTCATCTGAACAGCCCCGCCAAAACCAAGTGACGGGCCAATTTCGCATATTTCCGGATATTTCCGTTTATTTCAGGTATATTTCCTGTTTTTTCATGTTTTTTATTTCACGTTTGAAAAGGGCTAAACGCGCATGGCTCTGAATTGTCTGTTTGCGGCGCTGTATGCGGCGCTGAGTATTCTGCTGAGCGGTGCGGCGGTCTTTGCCGGGCAGGTGCTGGTCAAGCAGCCTTCCGTCTCTTTCTGCAAGTTCCCCGCCCGCGCCGGTCAGCCCCCCGCCGCCGGCGGGACGTTTGCCTCCTGCTATCGCCGGAAGCCCTTTGCTGTCAACAAAAACAGCCCCTGCCGGATATCCCCGGCAGGGGCTGCTTTATGTGTCTTACGCGGTGGAAAACCCGCCTGTATCCGTCCGTCGGGCACACCGGCGGAACGGCACGGGCCGTCTCTCAATACTGGCGGACGACGGCTGTGACCTTGCCCAGAATGGAGGCCTCCCGCCCGTCGATGGGGCTGTACGCCTCGTTCTCCGGCAGAAGCCACACCTCGCCGTTGCGGCGGCTAAGCCGCTTCACCGTGGCCTCGTCCCCCAGCAGCGCCACCACGATCTCGCCGTTGTGGGCCACGGGCTGCTGGTGTACCACCACCAGATCGCCCGGCAGGATACCGGCGTTCAGCATGGACTCGCCCCGGACGCGCAGGGCAAAATACTCTCCCTCCCGCCCGTTGGTGTCAAAGGTCAGATAGTCCTCGATGCACTCCTGCGCCAGAATGGGCGACCCGGCGGCCACCGTGCCCACGATGGGAACGCGGCCCGCGGGCGTCTCCGGCTCCGGTGCGGGTTCCGCAGCGGCAGGCGCGGCAGAGGATGCGCCGTCCAGCGGTGCCAGCGTCAGGGCGCGGCCCTTCCCGGCGCCCTTGGTCAGCACGCCCAGCTCCTCCATATGCTTCAAATGAAAGTGAACGGTGGACGGGGAGCGCAGGCCCACGGCCTCGCCGATCTCCCGCACGGAGGGGGGATACCCCTGCTGCCGCGTGGTCTCCGCGATGTAATCGTAGATCTTCTGCTGCATCTTTGTCAGCTTTGCCATGTGTTTGCCCCTTTCTTCCGCCGCAAATCCGGTAGGTTCAGCCCTATTGTACCACACCGTTTTCTGAATTGCAACATATGTTCTATCATTTTTGCCGGAAAAAGCGCAAAAAATCCCCGAACACCTCTTGCATTGCCGGTTGCGTTGTGGTAATATTGTTTGTACTGTGAATTGTGTGCCCTGCGGCACGGAATAGATGTGGAGGTTCCCGCTATGATAATTTTTGTTACCATTCTGCAGCTGCTGGCTGCTTTGATCCTGATTGCCATCGTGCTGTTCCAGTCCGGCAAGAGCCAGGGCCTGTCCGGCAGCATCGGCGGCATCGCCGACAGCTACATGGCCAAGTCCAAGGCCAAGAGCATCGACGCCAAGCTGGCCAAGGCCACCAAATGGGTGGGCGTCATCTTTGTGGTGCTGACGCTGGTCATCAACTGCATGCTGGCCGCCGGTGTGTAAGTAAAACAAAACATACTTTAAACCCTGTCCAAGGCAGTACCTTGGACAGGGTTTAAAGTATGTTGCACAAAGCGGCGTCAAACGCCATTGAGAATCTCCGGAAAGTTTCCCTTCAAAAAATGTCTGTACTCCGGGTGTTCGGAAGCGCCCGCGTACTCGTCCACGATGGTTTTCTCATTCCATCTACGCATCTCATCCGACATTTCCTCATACCGGAGGATCGTAAGCAAGCCTTCCCGTTCCGCCTGCAGGATCGCTTCATAGGCGTCCGGAACGAACTCTGCACCCGCTATATCCACCGGCTCACTGCTGGCGGCGGCATCCGGTATCTGAAGTGCAAAATCAGAGGGTATGATCGTCTCCGTGAAATAAATATATCCGGAAACTCCCTTATATGTGCTTGCCAGCGCATTCGGGTAATACTCCTCCAGCCGCTGCCGCCCGTCTTTATCGAAGCCATACGGACCCCACTTCTGGTATTTCCCCTTATGCACAAACCCCGTCTCCCGGCAAAACTTCTCAACGGAATTGCTTAAGTAGACCAGTACATTCTCTCTTTTTGCGGAAAAATAGATCAGCGGAATGCCGTGGTTGGAAATGTGCGGCTTCAGCCGCGTAATGCCGCCGATCGGTGATGCGTGATAGTACATTTCGCTCCTCCTGAACCATTTAGCCGCCGCCACCTGCGCATTTTTGGGCAGAGACTGGCGCCCGTTGCTTTACCTGCATCCATCCTATCACATAATGCCCACATGCGCAACCACAGGCCTGCTTTGTGGGGAGGTACTTTGCCGCCGGTGTGTAAGTGAAACAAAACAAAAAAGGAAGTCCCGAAGCCGCGCTTCGGGACTCCTTTTTTGTTTTAGCCGCCCTCTGCTTCCTGCGGCGGGGCGCGGCGGTAGGTGACGCCCGGCTCCGGCGTGACGCCCCTGAGCGCCAGCAGCTCCGCCACCGTGACGAACACATAGCCCTGCTCCTGCAGGTGGGGCACGGCGCGCAGCACCGCATCCACCGTGTTCTGGTAGCGGTCATGGAGCAGGATGATGTCGCCGTCGGACACCTGCCGGTAGATCATGTCCACGATCTTGTCGGCGTCCTTGCTTTTCCAGTCCTCCGTGTCCACCGACCAGTTCACCAGCGGCACCGTCAGGTGCGCCGCTTCGCTGTCGGAGCACAGGCCGTAGGGCGGGCGCACCCAATAATCCCCCTCCCCCAACAGCTCCCGCAGCAGATCGTCGTTCTTCCGCAGGTCGGCCAGCGCCTGCTCGCAGGTCAGGCTGTCCAGCTGGGCGTGGTCGTAGGAGTGGTTGCCCACCTGATGGCCCTCGGCGGCGATGCGCCGGACGATGTCCGGATCTTTCACGGTCTGGCAGCCCACCACGAAGAAGGTGGCCCGCGCGCCGCAGGCCGCCAGACCGTCCAGCAGGCGGGGCGTGCAGCGGGGCGAGGGGCCGTCGTCGAAGGTGAGGGCCACATATTGGGGGGCGGCGGGGTCGCCCGCCGGGACAACG
>ERZ1106976.3320-NODE-3320-length-12958-cov-8.095947_pt1 | contig 12958 bp, 12 predicted proteins | sample MGYA00403687_ERZ1106976 | MGnify/ENA primary metagenome ERZ1106976 (study PRJEB35170, sample SAMEA104062446) | human gut metagenome | biome: human gut; feature: human-associated habitat; material: faeces | place: Denmark | collected 2013-02-22 ... | reverse complement strand
ATGTTCGAGACCCTGTCTGCTCCTGAGTACAGACCGGGTTCCTCGACAGACTGAGAGGAGTACCTCAAAAAGGTACTCCTCATTTTTTACCGTATCAATCTTCATCGGGCCATTCGCTCTCCGGCACGGGCCGGTCGGGCAGCTCGCCTATCCGATGGAATGCTGCTGAGCAGAGAGGTATACATAAAGCCAAAGGGCGCGTTCTTTTGAACGCGCCCTTGCTGTTTAGCCGGACAGCTCCCGGATCTCGTCCTGAATGAGCCGGCCCGCCGCGGCGGCAAGCTGGTCGATGCGCCGGATGCGCGCGAGGTCGCGGCCATAGATGGCGTTCGCCGCCGGAACGCTGGTGTTCTCGCCCATGAACACCGCGGCGACGCGGATGCCCTGCGCGCGCAGGGCGCGGACCTCGGCGGCGGTGTCGTCAATGCCGGGCTGCCCGTCGTAATCGCGGCTGAGCGGAATTTTGCCGCTCGGGAGAATTTTGTGGCTGTCGTTCGGGCTGGCATCGGTGAGCAGGATCAGCAGGTGCTTGTCCGCGGGAGCCGATTTCATCAGCTCGCCCATGCCGCGCAGAGCCAGACCGTCGCGGTTCCAGCCCGCGGCAAAGTAGTCGAACACGCGATGCTCGCCGTTTTTGTCCCCGAAATCCTTCAAAACGCGCAGCACCGTGTAGCCGCGCAGGCTGCAGAAGCTGGTCACGCGCACGGGGATGCCGCAGGAGACAAGGCTTTTGGCGAGAAGGTAGCCCTGAATGGCGATGCTCTCCTGACAGTGCAGGCGCGATGCCGAGGCGTCGAGCATCAGGTCGACGGTGAAGCCCGCGCGGCTCTCCTCATCCTTGCGGAGAAAGACGCGGCCGTCGTGCAGCACCGGCGCGCGCCAGACGCGCGTACCGTCCAGCCGCCCCTCGCGGGCGAGGATGTCCTCGGGCTGCTGATGGATGAGCATACAGTTGCGGATCTGCTCTGTCAGGCGCAGGAGAGCATTCTGATGCAGCGCACTGTCGCGGACGTAGGCGGCGCGGTTGCGCTTGGCCTGCTCGGCAGCCTGCTCGAAAAGGCGCTGCGTGTCGGCGCGCATGGGCTGGCCCGGCACGCGCTCGCCGCGGGTGAACCAGAGATGGCAGCCGAGGTGATCGCCGGTGCAGCAGCGCTGCTCGATGCGCGCGAGCGCCTGCGGGGAATAGAGGCTGCGGCCGAAGCAGCGCTCAATGTAGTCGTGATCCTCCGCTTCGCGCTCGTTTGAACGAAGCTGGGCGCGCAGCGCGTTGGACGCGCGCACCATCCCGTTCTCGCCGGCGACCGCAGAGCGGCCGACGGTCAGCTCGTCGGTGCGGACGATCTCGACCGGCAGGAGCTTGGTGAGCAGCGGCGCCCACTTATCGCTGAAGTGAAGACGGAACAGAGATTTTTTATGGGGCGTGCCGTCAAATTGCAGGTATTTCTCAAACGCCGCGCGGACAGCGGCCTCCAGCCCGTCCGCGTCGAGCGTGCCCGGGCAGGCGAGGGCCTCGGAGAGTCCCTTTTCCCACGGGGCGAGCAGCGGCGGCTTCTGCCCCAGAACGGACCTCCAACGGGCGGACTGGAGCGAGTAGACGAGCTGGTTCTTGTCCATCCACTCCTGCCGCGAGAGCTGATATTCCGAGGCAAAAAATTCTGCGGCGTGGGCGCGGCGCAGCTCCGTGAGCACGGGGCGGACGGGAAGCTCCTTTTCATAGACGGCGTTTTCCAGCGCGAGCCACGCGAGGTCGTCGAACGCGGAGCGCCGCGTGTCGTCCGCCCAAAGGGCGAAGAGACGGCGCGGCATCTCGTCGCCCAGCCACTTGCGGACCAGACCGATGACGCAGTTCATGTAGAAGTCCGGCGTGCCGTCGGCCTTGAGGGCAAGAAACTGCGGCTCAAATTGATAGTCGCCGCAGGCGGTCCAGACCAGATTGATGGCGCGGCGCTGGTTGGCGCTGTAGCTGTCGGTTTCCATATCAGTCGGTGAACAGGCGGCTGCGGTCGAGCTTCGCGGGGATGCGCGCGGCGATAACGTCGCGGATGAGGCTCTGCTCGTAGGCGTCGAAGGCCTTGTTGGTGATGCCCATGTCGAGCGCTGTACTGGCGCTCACGCCGCGGCGGATCAGGCGCAGCGCGTCCAGAAGCCCGCGCAGATCGAGCGCCTTGGAGGAGATCTCCGCGCTCTCGCACTTCTTTTGCAGGTCGAGAAAGAGCTGCACGAGCTGTCCGCGGTACTTTTTTTCCAGCGTGGGGAACTCCTCGCCGAGCAGACGGTCCAGACCGTCCTCCGCGATGGGCGGCATCTGAATGACGACAAAGCGCGAGGTGAGCGCTTCATTCAACTCGCGCGTGCCGGCGTAGCCGTAGTTCATCGTGCCGATGAAGCGCGCGGCGGGGTTGACCGTCACGCGGTCGTAGCCGGGGACGTCGATGGCGCGGCGAAAGTCCAGCGCGGCGTGCAGCACGGCAAGAGCCTCGTTTTTGGCCATGTTGATCTCGTCGAGCACGCCGAAGCCCCCGTGCTTCGCGCAGAGGTAGACGGGGCCGGGGCGGAAGGTCACCTGTCCGTTTTCAAAGGTGTCCATGCCGATGAGTCCGGCGGCGTCCATGCTGACGTGGAAGGAAACGTCCCACGCGGGGCGGCCGAAGGCCTGCGCCAGATTTTCGGCCAGCACGTTCTTGCCGGTCGCCTTGCTGCCGGCGAGCAGCAGGTTCTCGCCGCACAGCAGCGCGGCGATGGCGGCCTCCCAGACCTCTTTCCCATAATAATGATAGCGCGGCTGCGGGATGCGGCCCTGCAGCGCCGGCTCGGCGGGGTATTGTGCGCGGTAGGCGCGGACGCCGTCGAGCAGCGCGGGGCTGATGCGCTCCTGCTCTAAAAATTCCAACAAGCTCTCATCATCCTCTCTTTCGGAAATGCGCGCGTCGCGCGCTTCGTTTCGGCCTCATCATAGCACAACGCGAGGGCTTTGCAAGCCCTTTTTCCGTCAAAATTTCGGACAGCTGCGGCGCGTTTCCTGGACGCTTTGGCGCGAGCGGCGCAAAAAAGAACGCCGCCCGCGGGCGGCGCTCTCTGAACGGCTCAGTCTTTTGTAAGGATGATGGGCATTGCCGGTCCTTCGCTCTCGCCGTCGGCGCTGTTGTTGGCGGAGGGCATTTTCTCGCGCGTGAGCAGCGCCGAGAGCCGCGTGCCGTCGGTCAGCTCCGCATGGAATACGACCTGCAGCTCCGCACCGTAGGAAAGGTCAAATTCCACGCCCTCTGCGCCATAGATGCTGTAGACGCCGGCGGTGCTCTCATCGGGAATGTCGCTGATCCACCACAGCACGGCGGAGCGCTCGTCGCCGGCGGCCTCCACAAATTTGAGCGTGCTTTGCGCCGCGCTCTTTCCGTCCACCCGATAGTCGAGCCACGCGGACCGGACGTCGGCATCATAAGCGCCGAGGTAGAGGTCCGCGGTGCGGTGGTCCTCGGGGTCCTCCCAGCCCTTGACGCTGTAGCGGATCGAGTCGGAATAGAAACGGCCGAAGCCGTAGCCGAAGGAAAGATCCTCATAGAGCTTCGGCAGCGCCTCGTTGGCGAAGCCGGGCAGGTCGCGAATCGTCTCAAGCTGGCGCTCGCCGCCGGTATCGTAGGCGGCGGTGGCTTCGAAGCCATCATCGTTCATCGAAAGCACGGCTTCGCCGCGGTAGACGTCGTACTCGTCGCGGACCAGCTCGACGGCGGTCGTTCCGTCGTCGGAGGCAAGGGAGCGGAGACGGAGGGAGACGGCAAGGTCGTCCTGCACCGTCTTGGGCCGGAGGGCGAAGGCAACCGTGCAGGTGTAGGCGTCCAGGTCGAAGCGCTTGACCGTGTAGTCGAACTGCGCGGTCAGCGTGGCGCTCTCCTCCATCGCTTCGCGCACGGAGCTGCTGATGCCCGCGATCTGCGAGGAAAGGCTGGACTGCACGCTCATGATCTGCGATTGCAGAGAGCCGACCTGCCGCTCGAGCTGCTTGACGCGGTGGTTATTGTAGAGTGCCAGACCGACGGCGAGGGCGAGGCAGACCGCCGCCGCGCCGAGAAGGAGCTTTTGCCGGCGAACCTTCTTCGGCGCGGCAAGGGTCTCCTGCGCGGGAGCGGGCGCGGAAGCTTCGACAGACGAGGCGGCCTTGGCGTCACCCTTTTCCGCTTCCTCAAGGCTCAAAAGCTCATCGACGCTCACGCCGTAGAGACGGCTGAGCTCCACGAGCTTGCTCAGCTCGGGCTGGGCGGCGCCGTTCTCCCACTTGGAGACGGCCTGACGGGAGACGTTCAGTCTTTCGGCCAGCTCCTCCTGCGAGAGGCCCGCCGCGCGGCGGAGCTCATAGAGTTTTTCACATAGCTTCATGGGCGCTTTCTCCTTTGCTTTGATGGCATCAGCTTAGCAAAAACAGCCGTTTTGCGCCACCAACCGGGTGTTTCGTTTTGTCAACCAATGGTTTCCTTTTGACCAAATGCCCTTTTTCGTGCAACCTTTCGCCGCCGCGCGCATATACTGCATGGTATGGCACGGGGAGGTGAGAGCATGAGAGAGTGGCAGGGCGTCCGCGGCGACGTGGACGACATGATCTTTGTGGACGACTGGTTCGTCAGCGAACGGTAAGTGAGAAAAAGCTCCGCGCGTTTCAGGGAAGGAACGCAGGCGGAGCGTTTTTCGTTTTTATAGAGCCTTGTCGATGGTCGCGCCGCCGGCGACGGTGTCGCCGCGGTAAAAGACCACGGCCTGCCCCGCGGTGATGGCGCGCTGCGGCTCGTCGAAGTCCACGCGGACCGCGCCGCCGTCCAGCGGCGTGACGGTCGCGGCGCTTTCGCGCTGGGAATAGCGCGTTTTGGCGGTGACGCGCAGCGGCTCTGCGGGCGGCGTAATGATCCAGTTCACGCGCAAGGCGAGCAGGGCGGAGGAGAACAGCTCCGCGTCGTCGCCGAGAAGCACGGTGTTGTCCTCAGCACTTTTGGAGAGAACGTAGAGCGGGCGGTCGGCGCTCACGCCGAGGCCCTTGCGCTGACCGGCGGTGTAGGCGACCAGTCCGCGGTGACGACCGAGGACGCGGCCGCTCGTATCGACGAAGTCGCCCGGCTCGGGCGTGACGCCGCCGAACTCACGCAGGAAGCGCACATAGTCCCCGTCGGGGACGAAGCAGATGTCCTGCGAGTCAGGCTTCTGCGCGTTTTCAAGGCCGAAGTCCGCGGCGAGGGCGCGGATCTCCGGCTTGCTGTATTCGCCGACGGGAAGCAGCAGATGCGCGAGCTGGCGCTGCGTCATCTGGTAGAGCACATAGCTCTGATCCTTGTGCGCGTCCACGCCGCGCAGGAGCAGGTGACGGCCCGACGCCGCGTCGAAGCTGACGCGGGCATAGTGCCCGGTGGAAACATAGTCGAAGCCGTGGTCGAGCGCCCAGTCGAGCATCGCGCCGAACTTCAGCTCACGGTTGCAGTCCAAGCAGGGGTTCGGGGTGCGGCCCGCGCAGTATTCCGAGACGAAATGCCCCATGACCTCGCGGCGGAAAAGGTCGCACAGGTCGAGCACCCGGTGGGAAATGCCCATCTGCGCGGCGACGCGCCCGGCCTCCTCGATGTCGTCGGCGCTGCCGCAGGTGCCGGGACGGTCCTTATAATGGTGCAGCCGCAGTGTGACGCCCAAAACGTCATAGCCCTGCTTTTGCAGCAGGAGGACGCAGGCGGCGCTGTCCACGCCGCCGGACATACCGACTAAAACCTTCTTTGCCATGCGTGCCGCTCCCTCAATCCAGGTATTTTTGCAGAAACGCGCGGCTCGGCAGCGCGTCACTCAGCTCCATGAGAACATGGTCGAAGCCGCCGGCATAGTCAAAGCGGCGGTCGGACAGCGACAGATCCGTCGAGCGGGCGTTGGGCAGCGAGAGCGTGAAGGTCGTGCCCTTACCGACAGCGGATTCCGCCACGAGCATCCCGCCGTGGCCCTGCGCGATGCGGCGGCAGAGGGACAGCCCGACGCCGAGGCCGTGCGGCGGCGCGGGATCAAGGCGGTCCGTATCCAGATAACGCTCGAAGATGTGAGCAAGGCGCTCCGGCTCGATGCCGCGGCCCGTGTCGGCCACGGTGAGCTGAACATGGCGCTCACCGCATTTGACGCGCACGCTGACCGTGCCGCCCTCCGGCGTGAATTTCAGCGCGTTGGAGAGCAGGTTCAAAAGCGCGCGCTCGAGCATGGGGGCGTTAAATGCGATGATGTGGCTCTCGTGGCTGGCGGAAAAGCGCAGCGCGACGCCGCGCAGCGCGAAAAGCGGCTCGGCACGCTCGCAGAGCGCGTGGCAGAAGCCGACGATATCGTCGTTGCACAGCCGGAAGCGTTCGCCCTGCACCAGCTCGCTCGCGGCGGAGAGGTTGCCGACCAGACGCAGCATTTGATGGCAGCTCATCGTGAGAATGGCTGCATTTTTATCCAGCATGGGGTCGGCCTCACGCGCTTCCGCCGGCGCGAGACGGTTCGCCGCGGCAAACACGTTCGCCATCGAGGAGCGGAGCTGGGCCGAAACGTTCGGCAGGACCTCGGTCAGAAGTTGGAGGTCTTTTTCATCAAGCGGCATCATAAAGTGCGCCTCCTTTGGGAAAGCTGTTCATATCCTTTGCAGGACGGCGCGATTTTCGTGTGGAAAAAAGTACCGCAGCGCGATGAGCGCAATGTGCAATGTGAGATAATAAGTAGAATACCAAACTCCTGTCGAAAATACAAGAACTTTCGTGTAAAGGAAAATTTTTTGAAAAAACACTTGCATTTGAAAAAGAGTATGCTATAATACCAAATGTGCCATACATTTGATATATTCCGTAAAAACGAAAGGGAGCGCATTTTATGTCTATTAAAATCGGTATCAACGGCTTTGGCCGTATCGGCCGTATGGTGTTCCGTGCCTGCCTCGAGCATCCCGAGATCGACGTGGTCGGCATCAACGATCTGTGCCCTGCCGATTATCTTGCCTATATGCTCAAGTACGATACGATGCACGGCCGCTGCAAGGCTGACATCGAAAGCCGCGAGAACGCGCTGGTCGTCAACGGCCAGGTCATTCCCGTGTTCAGCGAGAGAGACCCCGCGAACCTGAAGTGGGGCAAGCTCGGCGCGGAGTATATCGTCGAGTCCACCGGCCTGTTCCTGACGAAGGAAAAGGCTGCCGGCCACATCGCCGCCGGCGCAAAGAAGGTCGTCATGTCCGCGCCGAGCAAGGACGACACCCCGATGTTCGTCATGGGCGTGAACCATAAGAACTATACCAGCGATATGCAGTTCGTCTCCAACGCGAGCTGCACCACCAACTGCCTCGCCCCCATCGCCAAGGTCCTGCATGAGAACTTCGGCATCAAGGACGGTCTGATGACGACCATCCACTCGGTCACCGCCACACAGGAGACGGTGGACGGTCCCTCTCTCAAGGATTGGCGCGGCGGCCGTGCGGCTACCGCGAACATCATCCCCAGCTCCACCGGCGCAGCCCGTGCGGTCGGCAAGGTCATTCCCGAGCTCAACGGCAAGCTGACCGGTATGTCCATGCGCGTTCCGACGCTGGACGTTTCCGTCGTTGACCTGACCGTCAACCTCGAGAAGCCCACCACCTACGATGAGATCTGCGTCGCCATGAAGAAGGCCAGCGAGGGCGAGCTGAAGGGCATCCTCGGCTACACCGATGAGGCCGTCGTTTCCTCTGACTTCCTCGGTGATTCCCGCACCTCTATTTTCGACGCCACCGCCGGCATCGCCCTGACCGATACCTTTGTCAAGGTCGTCAGCTGGTACGATAACGAGATCGGCTACTCCAACAAGGTCCTCGAGCTCATCGAGCACATGTATGAGGTCGATCACGGTCACTCCGCCAAGTAAGAGCGGACAATAAGCCAACTTCTGAGAGTTTCCTCCTCTCGTTCGTTGTAGAAAGGGAAAGCGCAGCTTCGGCTGCGTTTTTTCTTTTGTGGTTGCATTTGTCACTTTACGCAGCGCGGAAAAGCTGATAAACTGACGAAAACAAAAGCAAAGAGGTCTTTTCTATGTTTCAGGGCTTTTCGCAGAACGCCATCGACTTCCTTTGGGGCATCAGCCTGAATAACGAGCGGGGCTGGTTCATGGCGCACAAGCAGGATTTTACGGACTATGTGGACGTTCCCATGCGCGAGCTGGGGAAGGAGGTCTTTTCCGCGCTGGCGGAGGAATATCCCAGGCAGGACTGGCGGCTGCACGTCTGCCGCATCTACCGCGACGCGCGGCGGCTGCACGGACGCGGGCCGTACAAGGAGCATCTGTGGTTCACCATCGAGCGGCCGCACGAGCGCTTTGAGAGCGTGCCCGCGCTCTATTTTGAGCTTGCGCCGAACTACTACAGCTACGGCTGCGGCTACTGGGAGGCGGGGGCGGCGACGATGGCGAAGCTCCGCGCGCGCATCGACAACGACCCCAAACCGCTCGAAAGGCTGGCGCGGCGGCTGAATAAGTCAAAATTTGTGCTCTCCGGCGAGGAATTCAAGCGGCCCAAGGGCGACGCGGGCAAGCTGCTGAATCCGTGGTACAACCGCAAAAACATTGCCATCGGCTATGACGATAACCCCGAGGGCGTGCTTTTCACGCCGCAGCTCAAGGGCGAGGTGCTCGACGGCTTCCGCTTTCTGATGCCGTACTACCAATACCTCGACACGCTCGCCGGCGACATGGAGCCGAACAGGTGAAGAGGAAAAAATGAGACGGCTCGCGCCGTCTCATTTTTTCCTATTTCCCCAGCCGTTCGCCGACAAGGGCCATATCCGCTCCGTCCATGTCGATGTCCCTCGCGCTGAGGGTGACGATGCGGCGGCCGTAGACGAGCAGCCAGCTATCGCGCGGCGTGCTGTCCTCCGTATCCCAAAGCTGCCACGCACGGTCCGCGCCCCACGGCGCGGCGTCCGTCTCCCGATAGTCCATCATGCTCCATTTCCTGTCCGCGTACTCGTTGAGCTTTCCTTGCAGGCAGGGGGCGAAGAGCAGAGCGAGCCTGATGTCGTAGATCGTGCAGCGCAGCGTCGGTGCGTCGGCGCCCCGTTCGCCCCAGCGCATCTGCTGCGAGAAGGTCTGCTTCCTGACCAGCGGGGTGGAGCTATCCTCCCGCTTGCAGGAGTAGCGGTCGTAGTCCGTTTCCGTCAGGTCCTCGACATAGAGCGGGAGGGGATCGTGATAAGCGTACTCGGTGGCAGTCTTTTCGCCGTCCATGCTGAGATACGTGTACTCATACGGTTCGGCGTTCGGCGGCGGTGGCTCCTGTGCCAAGCGGGGGAGAAAGACCACAAACAGCACAAGGACCACCAAAATGTCCACAATAATGGTGACGGTGCGGTTGACCGTGGCGCTGGCGTTCATGCGCCGCAGAATGTTGTGCGTGAGCCGAACGACGAAAAATGCCGCGAAGTAGACAAGGAAGGTCCGCCGTACTGCCCAGGAATCCGTCAGGGCGCTCAGCGTGATCAGCGCGAGCAGCAGCCATGTGAGCAGCTGCACGCCGGGCAGCGAGCGCGTGGGCGTGAAGCGCCCCAGCTCGCGCGCGTTGCGCACGGCCCTCCGCCGCCAGCGGTAGTAGCCGATCAGCTCGGAGAGGGAGATGAGGAACATCGTCGGCACCGCCAGACACATCATAAAGGTCCCGCGGAGCGCCAGGATGTCCGCGAGCGCCAGGAACGAGTTGCCTAAGATACCGAAGCCGGTGTAGAGCAGCGCCATCCCAAGCAGGAGCCATTGCGAGAGCAGATAGCTTTTCTTCGCCGCGCGGTGCAGCGTTTCGACCTGCGTGACCGCCTCGGTCTCAATGGGTACGGCGTTCTTGTCCGTGTTGTAGAAGATATGCAGCTGGGTGCGGTTCGCCGCGCGGACCCAGCCCGCCTGCGCGCAGTAGTCCCAAAAGGTCAGCTCGCCCTCGCTCGGCGTGATGGGGTCGCTCTCCGTGGCGTCGGGGTAGTAGGCGACCGAAAAGCGGAGCCTTTGCGGCTCGATGCGGCGGTAGCGCCAGAGGGTGGTGCCGATCGACTCGAGCAGCCAGCCCTTCGCCGCCATTTTTTCAAGGTGCCGCTCCATGCCGGTGTGGTCGTAGAAGGAATACAGGTTCAGTTCCCATCGCTTAGCTTGCATGGCGTTTCGCCTCCTCCCAAAAGTCTTTGATAGTCGTTCATCTGCGCCGTCAGGCGATCCATCTCGCCGCGCAGCAGCTCCTCGCCCCGAAGTGTCAGGCGGTAGCTGCGCCGGCGGCCCTCGCATTTGGTCTCGACGATGTAGCCCTCGGCGGCAAACTGCTCCAAAAGATTGTAGAGCGTGCCGGGGCCGACGCTCACGCGGCCGCTCGTGAGCAGGCGGATGCGCTCCATCAGATCCATGCCGCAGCATTCCTCCCGCAGGCAGAGGAGGACGTAAAACATCTGCTCGGTGAGCGTCTGAAATTTTTCGCGGGCCATTGTACCGCCTCCTTTTATCGATATTCGATATTCTTGGGGAGAGTATACTATCGAATATCGATATTGTCAAGAGAAAAAATCGGAGAGCCGTCGGCTTTCCGATTTTTCATTCAGGCTTTGTCCTCTTCCCGGTATTCAAGAATATCGCCGGCATCGCAGTTGAGCGCCTCGCAGATCGCCGCGAGCGTGGAGAAGCGGATCGCCGTCACCTTGTTGTTCTTGATCTTGGACAGATTCACGTTGGAGATGCCGACGCGCTCTGCCAGCTCGTTCAGCGACATTTTTCGCTCGACCATCATGCGGTCCAGTCTCAGAATGATCTTTCCCATTTACACAAGCCCTTCCACATCTTGTTCCAGCTCCACGCCGCGCGCAAAGAACTGCGTCAGGCAGAGGATCACGAGACCCATGGAGAAGCCGTAGAGCCGAACGCTCGTTTCGACGGTATCGGTGCCGAGGATCAGGCGGCACACGATGCTCAGCGCAAGCCCCGCGAGCGGAATGGAGATGGCGAAAATGCCGATCTCGCGGAGCATACGGATATTATCCGCCTGAAAAACCGTGCTGCTCTCTGACCGCTTGATGATAAGGTAGAGATTGCGGAAGATCATCGCCATGAGGGAAGGAAGCACGACGGCTGCGGCAAAATACAGAAGCATTGCCCGCATATCAATGCCGTTCGCAGTCGGTACGCTGAACTCAAAGCCGAGGACGCTGAGCTCCAATCGACCGGTACGGATCGATCCCGCCAGAGCGTCCGCGAGAAATGTGCGGTCCGCAAACGAGTATATTCCGGCTGTGAGCATGAGAGCGGCCGTCATCCAATAGCCGAGCTCTGTAAATTTTGTGATGATCTTGGCCGCCTTGATGATCCAACGGTTCCACTTCATTTTTCCGACCTCCTCAAGATGCTTGATGAGGACAGTATAAACGCCGAGTATTCGTTTGTCAATATATTTTTATCGTTTTACGATAAATTATATATGATTATCATAAAATCATCGCGCGGATATAGGCAAAGCCCCCGACCGCAGCCGGGGGCTTTGAGAGGGAGATCGATAAATTGATTGGACGGTCGGTTTTACAGAACGGTAATGCCGTGGGATTCAAATTCCTCGCGTGCTTTGAATGGGAGTGCATCATCGGAAATAACATAGCGGATCATTTCGGGCGCTGCAAAGGTAAATGTGCTGACGCCTGTTCTGCCAAACTTCGTTGAATCCATTAAAATCGCTGTGGTGTCGCTGTTTTTCACAATAGTCTGACGGAGGATATAGTCCTCAATGACGCTGGTCGTAAACCCCTTGCCCGGCAGATACCCGCCCACGCCAAGAAAGGCGATATTAAAATGCATATCTGCGATCATCTTATCGGCGATCGTGCCATTGACGCAAAAGCTGTTTTTGTTGATACTGCCGCCAAGCATCATCAGCGAAACGTCCGGCAGTGCAGATAGATCGATCGCGCAGTTCAGGCCGGTCGTTGTTACAAAATATTTTCCGTTCGGAAAGAGTTTGGCAAACTGTGCGGTCGTTGTGCCGGATCCAAGAAAGACAGCGGTATCCTCTTTGAGAAGCTGGACGGCCTTGCGGGCGATCTGCGCCTTTCCCTCGGCCTGCTCAATACTGCGTTTGGCATAGCCTGCCTCAGACACACCGACGAGATAATCTACGGACTTAGCTCCTCCGAACACACGCACGATCTTATTGCTTTGCCCAAGAAATTCCAGATCACGGCGCACGGTCATATCGGAAACATCCGGCAGAGCGGCCTTAATTTCCGCAAAGGAAACCTCGCCGTTTCGATTGACCAATCTCACGATTTTTTCTCTGCGTTCATCTGCATTCATAGTCTTTTCTCCCGGCTCTATGTAATATGTGAGGATGTTTGATTTGATGGCTAAAAATGTTCGACTGCTGAGAGTATATCATATTTTATCAAATAATCAAACATTTATTGATATTTTTTTAACGGAAATGTGCAAATCAACAAAATGAAGGAATAAAGTTTGTTAATAAATCTTATCATAATTGTTGAATTTTTTGTTGCAAGCAAACGTTCATTGTGATATTTTATAACACAATAAGTTCGAAATAACAATTTTCAAAAGGAAGTGTGTTTATAATAAACGCAATTGTAAAGGAGTTCCCCGGTCAGGAAGGAACATTTTATCGCACGAATTTGCCGGAACCGGTCCCTGGTCCGGGACAGGTCAAAATCAAAGTGATGGCAGCCTCGATCTGCGCCTCTGACATTCACGCTTTGTATAACGGCCTGATGGCAGACCGCTACCGCTACCCTGTGATCATCGGCCACGAGGGCGCGGGCGTTGTCGTTGAGGTCGGCGAGGGCGTCGAGGATATCCGGGTAGGGGACCGCGTGACGGCGGAGACCACTCTGACCTCCTGCGGGACCTGTGAATACTGCCGTAAGGGCGAGACCAATAATATGGTCTTTCGTTGCCCATGTGTTTTCTTTGATACGGGTCTTCATATCTG
>ERZ1106976.3317-NODE-3317-length-12959-cov-26.017436_pt1 | contig 12959 bp, 7 predicted proteins | sample MGYA00403687_ERZ1106976 | MGnify/ENA primary metagenome ERZ1106976 (study PRJEB35170, sample SAMEA104062446) | human gut metagenome | biome: human gut; feature: human-associated habitat; material: faeces | place: Denmark | collected 2013-02-22 ... | reverse complement strand
ACAGCGATCTGGCCCTGCGCTTCGATCTGACCGTCCCGCTGGCAAAATACGTCGCCCTGCACTACGGCGAGCTCTCGTTCCCGTTCCGCCGCTACCAGATCGGCAAGGTCTACCGCGGCGAGCGCGCCCAGCGCGGCCGCTTCCGTGAGTTCTATCAGGCCGACATCGACATCATCGGCGACGGCAAGCTCTCCATCACCAACGAGGCTGAGATCCCGTCGATCATTTACCGGACCTTCTCCACGCTCGGCCTGCGCCGGTTCCAGATCCGCGTCAATAACCGCAAGATCCTGAACGGCTTCTACGCCATGCTGGGTCTGAGCGAAAAGGCCGGCGACATCATGCGTACCGTCGACAAGCTCGACAAGATCGGCCCGGACAAGGTCCGCACGCTGCTCGTGGACGAATGCGGCGTGGAAGCGGACAAAGCTGACGAAATTCTGCGGTTTATCGCCATCCGCGGCACGAACGACGAGGTCCTCGCGGCGCTCGAGCAGTACCGCGGCAAAGACGGGACCTTTGACCTCGGCCTGGACGAGCTTTCGGCCGTGACGAAGCTTCTTGGCGCGTTCGGCGTGCCGGAGGAAAATTTCGCCGTCGACCTCACGATCGCCCGCGGCCTCGACTACTACACCGGCACCGTCTATGAGACGACGCTGCTTGACCATCCGGAGATCGGTTCGGTCTGCTCCGGCGGCCGGTATGACAATCTGGCCGAGTATTATACCGACCGGCCGCTGCCCGGCGTGGGCATCTCCATCGGCCTGACGCGGCTGTTCTACGTGCTGAACGAGCAGGGGATGCTCAATGACGCGCGCGTGATGGCGCCCGCCGACGTGATGATCGTGCCGATGACGGACGATCTTGAGCCCTCGGTCCGTCTGGCGACTGGCCTGCGCGAGCGCGGCATCCGCGTGCAGCTGTACGCCGAGCAGAAGAAGTTCAAGGCCAAGATCCAGTATGCAGACAAGCTGCACATCCCCTATGTCATCTTCCTCGGCGAGGATGAGGTCGCGGCGGGCACGGTCTCGCTCAAGGACCTCCGCTCCGGCGAGCAGATCACCGTCCCGGCGGCGGACGCCGCCGAACGCATTCTGGCCGACATCGAGCTGCGCGGCCAGGGCACCATTCTGAAATAAAAAACTTTCCAGAAAGAAGGAAAACCAATATGATGCAGTCAAGAACCCATACCTGCGGCCAGCTCCGCATCGAAAACGCCGGCGAGCATGTCACCCTTGTCGGCTGGATGGAAAACGTCCGTGTGGTCGGCAATAACTTTGCCTTTATCGTCCTGCGTGATTTCTACGGCACGACGCAGATCGTCGTCGAGACGGAAGAGATCATGAGCCAGATCAAGGGCATCAACAAGGAGTCGACCATCTCCGTTACCGGCACCGTCCGTGAGCGTGCCAGCAAGAACCCCAAGCTGCCCACCGGCGACATCGAGGTCGTGCCGGAGAGGATCGAGCTGCTCGGCCGCTGCCAGTACAACGAGCTGCCGTTCGAGATCAACCGCAGCCGCGACGCGGATGAGACCCAGCGTCTGAAGTACCGCTATCTCGACCTGCGCAACCCCGCCGTCAAGAAGAACATCATCCTGCGCTGCAACGTCATCGCCGCCCTGCGGCAGGCCATGATGGCGCATGATTTCCTCGAGATCACGACGCCGATCCTCACGGCCTCCAGCCCCGAGGGTGCGCGCGACTATCTCGTCCCCGCCAGAAAGCATCCCGGCAAGTTCTACGCCCTGCCGCAGGCGCCGCAGCAGTTCAAGCAGCTGCTCATGACCTCCGGCTTTGACCGCTATTTCCAGATCGCGCCCTGCTTCCGCGATGAGGACGCCCGCGGCGACCGCAGCCCCGGCGAGTTCTATCAGCTCGATATGGAGATGGCCTTTGCCGCGCAGGACGACGTCTTCGCCGTCATCGAAGACGTGCTGCCGCCGATCTTCGCCAAGTACGGCAAGTACAACATCGCCTCGAGCGCTCCGTTCCGCCGCATCGCGTACAAGGACGCGCTGGAGACCTACGGCTCCGACAAGCCGGACCTGCGCATCGACCTCACCTGCAAAAATATCTCCGACCTGTTCGAAAGCTCCGAGTTTGAGCCGTTCAAGGGCCAGACCGTCAAGGCCGTGTCCATTTCGAACTGCCATCTGACGCGCAAGCAGATCGAAAAGCTCCTGACCGACTGCGAGGTGCAGGCGGGCACGAAGGGCTACTGGTTCAAGATGGACGAGAACGGCGAGCTGGCCGGCGGCGTCGCCAAGTTCGTGCAGGGCTGCAAGGACGAGCTGACCGAGCGTCTCGGCCTCACGCCCAATACCCTCGTCGTGATCGCCGCGGGCGCTTCGGCGACGAAGCTCACGGGCGTGCTCATCAAGACCTTCGGCGCGAACGTCGAGGGCCACATGGACAAGGAACGCTACGAGTTCTGCTGGATCGTCGACTTCCCGATGTATGAGATCGGCGACGAGTCCGGTGAGCTGGAGTTCTGCCACAACCCGTTCTCCATGCCGGGCGGTGGCGCTGCCACGCTGGATAAGGCCATCCGGGGCGAAATTGACCCGCTGACCATCACCGCGCAGCAGTATGACCTCGTCTGCAACGGCATCGAGCTGTCCTCCGGCGCGGTCCGGAACCACGATCCGGAGATCATGATCAAGGCCTTCGAGCTCGTCCGCCTCGGCGAGAGCGACGTGAAGAAGAAATTCCCGGCCATGTACAACGCCTTCTGCTACGGCGCACCCCCCCATGCCGGTATCGCCCCGGGCGTCGACCGCATGGTCATGCTGCTGGCCGGCGAGGACTGCATCCGCGAGATCATTCCGTTCCCGATGAACAAGAACGCACAGGATATCCTCATGGGCGCGCCCAGCGAGGTCACCCAGAAGCAGCTCGACGAGCTGCATATCCGCTGCACGGCGAAGGAAGAGGAATAAAAGAAAAGAAAATAAGCGCGCCGCACGGCGCGCTTATTTTATACAGGAGAGAAAGAGAGATGCCAAAAAACCTCAGACGGGCGATGTTATCCTGCGCGAGCTGTACGCTGATGCTGCTCGTGACGTGCGGACTGGCCTGCAACGTCTTTTCGGCGGCGCAGCCGTACATACTGGCCGGGAACGGCTTTACCAACACGCAGACCTCACTCATTACGACGATCCGCTCGGCGGCATACCTGCTCGGCACCCTTGCCGTCGGCCGGTATTACCGGCGGATCGGCTACCGCGCGGGCTGCGCGCTGTCGGCGGTGCTGGTCAGCGTCAGCTTCCTGCTCTTTGCGGCAGCAAAGAGTCTTGCGGCCTATTATTTTGCGGGGGCTGTCGCAGGCATCGGCTATGCGTTTGGCTCGATGGTCCCGGCGTCGATTTTGATGCGCCGCTGGTTCCGCTCGCACTGCGGGCTGGCCATCGGCGTGTGCGCGGCGGGAACGGGGCTGGCGACGGTCGCCTTTTCCCCGCTGTTTACCAGTATCGCGGAGAAAAGCGGCGTGGACCATGCGTTTTTGTGGACGGCCATATTCTGTCTGGCCGCGGCCGCAGTCGTGTTCTGCCTGGTCCGGGACGACCCGCACGCGCTCGGGCTGGAGCCGTTCGGCAAGGAGGCGCAGGAGTCCGCGCAGACGCGGGCGCTGCACGCCCTGCACCCGACGCGGCTGCGCTGGGCGATGGTACAGCTCGCCGTGCTGCTCGTCAGCGGTATCGGCGCGACCGGCTTTACGCACCTCATGACGCTCTACATGGCCGAGGGCATGGACGCCATGCGCGCGGCCGCGGCGTTCTCGCTGTGCGGGCTGGCGCTGATGGCGGGCAAATTCGCCTGCGGGGCGCTGTGCGACCGGCTCGGCAGCTACCGGTCCAATTATCTGCTGTTCGGCTGCTTTATTCTGGGCTATGTGCTGTGTACGCTCGCGCCGCTGCGCAGCGAGGCGCTGATGCTGGCCTCGGCGGTATTTCTGGGGTTCGGGTCGTCGCTCAATACGGTCGGCATTTCGATCTGGGCGGCGGATCTGAGCACGCAGGAGCGGTATGAGTCGGTCCTGCGGCAGTTCCAGGCGGCGTATGGCCTGGGCGGGCTCGTCATGTCCTTCCTCCCGGGCGCCATCGCCGACCTGACCGGCAGCTACGCCCCCGCCTACGCCCTCTTCGCCGCCCTGCTCGCCTTCTCCCTGTTCACCCTGCAGAGCACGTACCGGCTGGCAAGAAAATAACCCGCAAAAAGGTGCAGTCTGACAAGTTCAGACTGCACCTTCTATTTATGTCAGATATTCTACGGCAACGAACTGCAAATTTGATACCTACCGTATCAGGCGGCGCGTACCAAGACGCTCGTGAGGTGAGTATCGTGTGGAACACCAGACGAAAACATCGGTCCTTGCCTAAATTCAGATGCAGAATGCACCAAACGCGTCCAAGCACTCTTTTCTCCCCAGTCTTTTCTCTTGCGAGAGAAAAGACTGGGCCGCCGGAGGCGCGTCAGAAACGACCGCGACGGAACGAGCCGCCGCAAGCGACGTCTCTTATCCTCTGTGCTCGTTTCTTCCTTTCCAAACCGCAAACTGAATTTGCGGTTTGGGTTTTATCGCAAATCTGCGACAACCTCTCAGTCAGCCTTCGGCTGACAGCTCCCCTGAAAGGGGAGCTAGGGGTGTGTGCGCATTCCCAATGCCTTCCTCTATGAGGGGAGCCTTTGTCCACTGCGGCGGGGAGTCAATCCCTCAGTCGCCTTCGGCGCCAGCTCCCTTTACACAAGGGAGCCTTGGGGTGCGCACGAAAAAAGCCTTCCCTTCGTAGGAGGGCGCAGAAAAGGCCTCGACGGAATGCTCTTCTGTCGGGGCCTGTTACAGAAAATTCTGAACATCATACGCCTCGGGCGGCAGCGCGTCGGACAGCTCGACCAGCTCCGGGACAAAGCCGCCGCTGCGGTCGACCGTGACCCGCGGCGAGCGGAGCAGCGCCTGCTCCTGCGGCAGACCGACCGGGAGCGTGAGGGTCACGTCTGTGCCGGCATCCTTCTGCGACTGCAGCAGGATCGTGCCGCCGTGCGCCTGGATCACCGCCTGCACGACGGGCAGGCTGAAGCCCGCGCCGGCGCGCGGATCGCCCTGCTCCTGCGGCTGCGCATAGCGGGAAAAGGCGCTGGCCAGCACCTCGGGCGTCATGCCCTCGCCGCCGTCCGTCAGCCGGAGATAGGCCCACTTGCCGCGGCGGGTGAGCGTCAGGTGAAGAAGAGTGCCGGGGGCGGTAAACTTGATGGCGTTCGACAGCAGCGCCAGCAGCGCCCGCCGCAGCTGCCGCCGGTCGGCCCAAAGGAAGATGGGCGCCTGCGGCAGCTCCACATCCAGCTCCCGTCCGGCCTGCAGGCACAGATCACCCGCGGTCTGCGAAAAATCGTCGAGAAAATCGGTCAGATCGGTCTTTTCCATCGACAGCGGCAGCCGCCCGCGCAGTGCGGCGCTCAAGTCTCCGAGATTCTCGCTCGCGCGCAGCAGCTGATAGCACGACCGGCTGAGCACCGCCAGATTCCGCTGCAGGACCGGATCCTCCACGTCCGCCAGAAGCGGGAAAATGGTCCCGGAGGCGGACAAAAGCGTCGTCAGCGGGGCGGAGACGGCCTGTGCAGCGCGGGAAAGCGCACTGGTGCAGGCGTCGTCGTCGCCGGCGGGTAGAAACAGCAGCAGGGCCTCCTCCAACGGCTGCACCTGCGCGGTCACGTAGCCGGTGCGCAGCCGCAGCGGCAGCACCATGGGCGCGGCGGCGATCAGCTCCTGCAGCACCGCGTCGGGCGGCAGAAGCTCCCGGATCGGGCTGCCGGGCGCGATAAGCCCCTCGGCACGGCTGCTGCACTGCGTGATCACGCCGTTCTGCACGAGCAGGACCGGCTGGGCCGCGCGGTCAAAGAGTGTATGAAATTGTTCGGGTGAGAGCTGCATGGCGGATCCTCCTGTGCGCATCGAGCCGTGTCAACGGATGCTGCCAATAGCATATGCAAATTCCGGAAAACGATCAGAATGCCAAAATTTATCTTTTCTCCATCATAACGGAAGTTGTCGGAAAAAGCAAGCACAGAAATTTTTTGGTCGGCGCGGGCGCTCCGTACCGGCTGGCTGCGCTCAGGCAGAGAGAAAATCGATCAGTTCGCGGCTGACGTTGTTCTGATGGTAGAAAAACAGCACCAGATCGATCCCGTCGGCGTCCAGAAGGCTTGCAAGGTCCGGCGTCTCCTGATAGCTGCGCGGGTCGACGACTGTGACGGAGCGGAAGATGGCGGAAAGATAGTCGATCGTCGCGTTCTGGAAGGAATCCTTGAGGATGAGCACGGACGCGGCCTCCGGCGCGTCGGGGTTTTCCACGCGGTAGTAGCCGAGGTTGTAGGTAAAAACGTCGTTGTAGGTGACGGGGTCCTTGTCCAGTCCGCTGCCGACGATCGTCTCACGCGGGACGGACTCGATGTCGCCCGGGTGGAGGAAATAGCGCAGGTCCGCCGCATTTTTGGGGACGTAGCGCGGGATGTCCTCCTGCATCGAAAACTGGTTGGAGAACCAGACGTTGAGATCCCCCTGGTATCGCCGCTCGCCGCCGAGCTCCGACCAGAGAAAATCCTCCGCCTGCGGGACAGAAGTCTCCGCGATCGTCCCGGCTCCGGCCAGCTGCCGCGCGATCTCCTGCGCGGCGGCGAAGGCCCCGCGCGCATTCCAGTGGAAATCGGTTTTGTAGAAATATCGCTCCCGGTCCGCAAGCGTCCCGGTCACAAGCGGCGCTTCCGCGTCGATGACGGTCAGCCCCTCGACCTGCGCGAGCGCAGCGGTCAGGGCCTGTTTGTTCGTTTCGCCGGTCTCGTCCGAGAAATAGGCCGGTTCCAGATCGTACAGCGCCTCGTTTTTGAGCGGCAGCACGCACCAGACGAGCGGCCGGTCAAGCGCCCCCGCCTGCGCCAGCGCCTGCTGCAGCGCGGAAAGATCCGCGGGCTTTGTGGGCGTGGGTTTGGTCAGGAGCCAGCCGCCTTGCAGGCAGTAGGCCTTGCGGGCAAATTTTTTGCCCTGCGCCAGCTCCAGCGCGGTATAGACGCCGATGAGCTGCTCGCGGTCCGGGAACTGGTCGGCGGCGTAGGACTCAAAATCCTTTGCGAAGCCGCCGAAGTCCGTCACGACACGCCGCATCGCCGGGCGCTGGGCCAGAGACCGGTTTTCCGCCGCGCTGGACAACCGGTCCGGCTGCGCAAGCCCCCAGACGAGGCAGAACAGGAAGAAGCCGAAAAAGCAGCCGATGACAAGCAGCTGTGAGAGTCTGATCTTTGTTTTCATGCCGCATCCCTCCTAGAACTGAAAATAGACGAAGCTCTGGAAGCTGCCGTTCAGCAGCCAGACCGTGCTGCACGCCAGCAGCGCCAGCACCAGAACGGCCTGCACCGCCGCGCGGACGCCCGGCTGCAGCTTCGCGCCGAGCCGCCCGGCGAGCTTCGCGCACAGCGGCGTCGCGCCAACTGCACCGAGAAGCAGCACGGGCCAGAAATCATGCAGATACAGCCGCGCCTGCGCGCTCGCCCCGGCTGCGCCGCCGAACAGGCAGGCAAAATACCGCCCGGCCGCTGGCAGATCCTCCGCCCGGAACAAGACCCAGCCGAGCACCGCCAGCAGCAGGCACACGGGCCGGTAGAGCCCAGCCAGCAGCCCCTTGCGCGGATGTGCCCGGAAGCGAGGCGCGAGCAGCTTTTCCAGGCAGATGAGCACGCCGAAATACAGGCCCCACAGCACGTAGTTCCAGCTCGCCCCGTGCCACAATCCCGTCGCCAGCCAGACGAGGAGCAGATTGCGCAGCGTCCGCAGCGTCCCCGTGCGGCTGCCGCCGAGGGGGAAATAGAGATATTCCTTAAACCAGCTGCCGAGGCTGATGTGCCAGCGCCGCCAGAAATCGGAGATGCTGCTGCACAGATACGGGTAGCGGAAATTCTCCGGGAAGCGGAAGCCCAGCATCCGGCCGAGGCCGATGGCCATGTCGGAATAGCCGCTGAAGTCAAAATAGAGCTGCAGCGCGTACCCGATCAGCCCCAGCCACGCGGACAACACCGTCAGCGAAGCAAGATCGCCCCAGATCCCCGTGACCAGCCCCGCCAGCGCGTCGGCCAGCAGCGCCTTTTTCGCCAGCCCGATGGTGAAACGGAAGCAGCCATCCGACACGTCCTGCGCGTCGATCGTGCGCTGCGCCAGTGCAGGCTCCAGCTCATGATACGGCACGATCGGGCCCATGACCAGCTTCGGGAACAGGGCCAGATACAGCCCCAGGCGCAGGAGGTTTTTCTGCGGGGGCGTCTTCTGCCGGTAGACGTCGACGAGATAGCTGATCGCGTGGAAGGTATAGAACGACACGCCGAGCGGCAGATGCAGCTTCGGCAGATCGATAAAAGCGCCAAAGAAGAACCCGGCGTACTTGACCGCGATCAGCAGCCCCAGCTGGAAGACCAGCCCCAAGATCAGCAGCCCCCGCCGCCGCCCTGCGCTGGCCTCCGGCCGCATCGCCCGGCCGAGCAGCCAGGTAACGAGAATGGACGCGAGCAGCAGCAGGATCCACCGCGGCTCGCCCCACGCATAGAAGAACAGACTCCCGGCCAGCAGGACGACGTTTTTCGCCCGCGCGGGGATCAGATAGTAGATAATGAAAAAGAGCGGAAGAAAGTAAAACAGAAAACTGATGCTGCTGAACGCCACAGGCAGTCCCTCCCCAACAAAAATCGACGGATCCTGCATTATTTTAACAGCCCCGGGAGGGGGTGTCAATATAACCCGGCCCGGTCCGCCAAAGCAAAAAAATCACCCCCGGATGGGGGTGATTTTTGAAAAAGTCGCTGAAAGCTTACTGCTCGTCCTTGATCGCGGCCTGGGCGGCGGCGAGGCGGGCGATGGGGACGCGGAAGGGGCTGCAGGAGACGTAGGTCAGGCCGATCTTGTGGCAGAACGCGACGGTCGACGGATCGCCACCCTGCTCGCCGCAGATGCCGAGCTTGATGTCCGGGCGGGTCTCGCGGCCGAGCTCCGCTGCCATCTTGACGAGGCGGCCGACGCCTGCCTGGTCGAGCTTGGAGAACGGATCGGACTCGTAGATCTTGCGGTCATAGTAGGAGGCCAGGAACTTACCGGCGTCGTCACGGGAGAAGCCGAAGGTCATCTGCGTCAGGTCGTTGGTGCCGAAGGAGAAGAACTCGGCTTCCTTGGCGATGGCGTCGGCGGTCAGTGCGGCACGCGGGATCTCGATCATGGTGCCGACCTTGTAGGTCATGTCGCTGCCGGCTTCCTTGATGATCTTTCTGGCGGTCTTGTCGATGACGGACTTGACGAAGGCAAGCTCCTTCTCTTCGCCGACCAGCGGGACCATGATCTCGGGGACGATCTTCCAGGCCGGACGGCGGCTGCGGACAGCCAGCGCGGCCTTGATGATGGCGGCAGTCTGCATCTTGGCGATCTCCGGGAAGGTGACGTCCAGACGGCAGCCGCGGTGGCCCATCATGGGGTTGAACTCATGCAGGCTGGAAATGACCTGGTTCAGATGCTCGACGGTCAGGCCCATTTCCTTGGCCAGCTCTTCGATGTCCTTCGGGTCGGTCGGGACGAACTCGTGGAGGGGCGGATCGAGCAGGCGGATGGTGACCGGGCGGCCCTTCATGGCCTCGTAGATGGCCTCAAAGTCAGCCTGCTGGATCGGCTCGAGCTTGGCCAGCGCCTTTTCGCGCTGCTCAGAGGTCTCGGAGACGATCATCTCGCGCATGGCCTTGATGCGGTCAGCCTCAAAGAACATATGCTCGGTACGGCACAGGCCGATGCCCTCGGCGCCGAAGGCGGCAGCCTGCTGGGCGTCGTGCGGGGTGTCGGCGTTGGTGCGGACCTGCAGCTTGCGGAACTTGTCGGCCCAGCCCATCAGACGGTCGAAATCGCCGGAGATGGTGGCGGCAGCGGTCTTGATCTTCTCGCCGTAGATGTTGCCGGTGGAGCCGTCGATGGAGATCCAGTCGCCTTCCTTGTAGGTCTTGCCGGAAAGCTCAAAGGTCTTGGCTTCTTCGTTCATCTTGATGGCGCCGCAGCCGGAAACGCAGCAGGTGCCCATGCCGCGGGCGACAACAGCCGCGTGGGAGGTCATGCCGCCGCGGACGGTCAGAACGCCCTGCGCGTAGTGCATGCCCTCGATATCCTCCGGAGAGGTCTCGAGACGGACGAGGACGACCTTGGTGCCGTTCTTGGCCCACTCGGTCGCGGTCTCAGCGGAAAAGACGATCTTGCCGCAGGCGGCGCCGGGAGAGGCGGCCAGACCCGTGCCGATGACCTTGGCCTTCTTGAGCGCGGCCGGGTCGAACGTCGGGTGCAGGAGGGAATCGAGGCTCTTCGGGTCGATCATGGCGACGGCCTCTTCCTCGGTGATCATGCCTTCGTCGACGAGATCGCAGGCGATCTTCATCGCGGCGGCAGCGGTACGCTTGCCGTTGCGGGTCTGCAGCATGTAGAGCTTCTTGTCCTCGATGGTGAACTCCATATCCTGCATGTCGCGGTAGTGGTACTCGAGCTTGGCGCAGATCTCGGTGAACTGCTTGTAGGCTTCGGGCATGACCTCGGCCAGCTGGTCGATGGTCTGCGGGGTGCGGACGCCGGCGACGACGTCTTCGCCCTGGGCGTTCATCAGGAATTCGCCGAACAGCTTCTTTTCGCCGGTGGCGGGGTTGCGCGTGAACGCGACGCCCGTGCCGGAGGTATCACCGGTGTTGCCGAAGACCATGGACTGGACGTTGACAGCGGTGCCCCAGTCGGAGGGGATGTCGTTCATGCGGCGGTAGTAGATGGCGCGGGGGTTGTCCCAGGAGCGGAAAACGGCCTTGATGGCGCCCATCAGCTGCATTTTCGGGTCCTGCGGGAAATCTTCGCCGAGCTTGTCCTTGTATTCGGCCTTGAATTTCTCAGCCAGCTCCTTGAGATCGTCGGCATCGAGCTCGGTGTCGAGCTTGACGCCCTTCTTGTCCTTCATCTCGTCGATGAGCTGTTCGAAGTACTTCTTGCCGACCTCCATGACGACGTCGGAGTACATCTGGATGAAGCGGCGGTAGGAGTCGTAAGCGAAGCGGGGATTGTTGGTCTTCTTGGCGAAGGCGACGACGACCTCGTCGTTGAGACCGAGGTTCAGGATGGTGTCCATCATGCCCGGCATGGATGCGCGCGCGCCGGAGCGGACGGAGACGAGCAGCGGGTTGTAGAGATCGCCGAACTTCTTGCCGGTCATCTCTTCGAGCTTTTCGACGTACTCCATGATCTCGGCTTCGATCTCAGCGTTGATCTGGTGGTCGTCCTTATAGTACTGCGTGCAGGCTTCGGTGGTGATGGTGAAGCCCTGCGGGACCGGCATGCCGAGGTTGGTCATTTCGGCGAGGTTCGCGCCCTTGCCGCCGAGCAGCTCACGCATGTGGCCGTTGCCTTCGGAGAAAAGATAAACGTACTTGTGAGACATTTGGTAAACCCCTTTCCAGTGTGGAGCAAAACATCTTTCGTTTTGCTGCCTTGTCATTTTTTTATACCTTCAGATTCTTCAGACAAATACATACTATACCATATTTCCTGGGGTTTGCAAACTGAAAAGTTTTTGTTTCGGCTAAAAAAATGTGAGATTCCGGACGGCCGGACGCGCGGAGATTTGGGCAAAACGCCATATCAGAGAGACTTGGCCGGATATCAGACTTCATATCGTTCGCAAAACGCAGCACGCGGGAAAAAATCGGGCGTCCAGGCTGCAAAAAAATCCCGCCGCCGGTCACCGGCTGCGGGAAAGCGGCGCTTTGGATTTCGGGATCCGGATGGTCAGGACGATCTCCTGCTCGGTCTCCTGCCGCTCGCGGCTGGCACCGACGCCCGCGGCGCGGACGAGATCGAGCTGGTGGTCGATGGAGTTGAGGAACAGCCGCACGTCGCGCAGGACAAACCCGCCGAGCTCCCGGCGCTGCGGCGTGCGCGGGGCAAGGAGGGAATCGATGTACTGCTCGGTCTTTGCGACGGTCCATTCGCCCTGCGCGATGAGGCCGATGACGCGCAGGCGCTCGGCCTCGTCCGGCAGCTTCAGCAGCGCGCGGGCGTGGCGCTCAGTCAGGTGGTTTTCGCGCAGCGCCTGCAAGACCGACGACGGATGGCGCAGGATGCGCAGCTTGTTGGCGACGGCGGACTGGCTCTTGCCGATGCGGCGGGCGGCCTGCTCCTGGCTCAGGTGGTATTGCTGCATGAGCTTCTGCAGACCCTCGGCCTCTTCGATGTAGTCGAGATCCCGGCGCTGCAGGTTTTCGACCAGTGCCAGCATGCCGGAGGATTCCTCGTCCACATCGGCGAGCAGGCAGGGGACTTCGCTGAGCCCGGCCAGCCGCGCGGCGCGGAGCCGGCGCTCTCCCGCCACCAGCTCATAGCCGCCCGCGAGCCTGCGTACCGTGAGCGGCTGCAGCACGCCGTACTGCCGGATGCTCTCCGCCAGCTCCTGCAGCGCGCCCGCGTCAAAATGCTTGCGCGGCTGCAGGGGATTCGGCCGGATCCGCGCCGCCGGCAGATAGAGGACCCGGCCCGATTCCAGCACCGAAAGGCGTTTTGTCTTTGCCATAGCATCTCTCCTCTGCAAGGACTTCTTGCAGCTATTGTAGGACAGCCCGGACGCAAAAACGCACGAATCCTGCCCATCCGCCACAATAAATTGTGGCGGGAAATACACGGGAAACACAAGATGTGGAAAACTGTGTGGAAAATGTGCATAAGTGGACGAAAAAACGCGCGAAGCTCCGGAGGCGCCTTGGAGCGTGGGAAATCGATGCCTCCCCTTGCAGGGGAGGTGGCTCGGCGCAGCCGAGACGGAGAGGTCGTGCCGGAAAGAGACAACCTCTCAGTCACCTTCGGTGACAGCTCCCTACCCCTTTTGTCCCTTCGGGACATTTCCCCCTGATAGGGGGAATCGGCCC
>ERZ1106976.3311-NODE-3311-length-12983-cov-3.320931_pt1 | contig 12983 bp, 10 predicted proteins | sample MGYA00403687_ERZ1106976 | MGnify/ENA primary metagenome ERZ1106976 (study PRJEB35170, sample SAMEA104062446) | human gut metagenome | biome: human gut; feature: human-associated habitat; material: faeces | place: Denmark | collected 2013-02-22 ... | reverse complement strand
CCGAGAGCGAGCTATATTTCCGAAGCATTTGCGAGATTTTCAGAACGTCTTATTGATGAAAATGAGGTCGAGGTATTCTACAATGAAACAAATTCAATGAGGGCGATAAAAAACATTCTGCAGGAGGATTACAAGCTCGGAATATTGAGATATGCGGAGAATTTCGATAAGTATTACAAGGACACACTTGACGAAAAGGGGCTCCGTTGCGAATTGATAACCGAATTTCATTATGTGTTGATAATGAGCGCCAATTCGCCGCTTGCGAAAAAAGAGGACCTATCGTTTGTCGACCTTTCGGATTATATAGAAATAGCTCATGCTGATCCGTATGTACCGTCTCTTCCGCTTTCCGAGGTAAAAAAAGAAGAGCTTCCCGAAGTGGGCAGACGCATTTTCGTGTTCGAACGTGCAAGTCAGTTCGAGCTGCTTTCATCAAATACGAATACGTTCATGTGGGTCTCACCGGTTCCGGCGAAGTTGCTGAAACGTTACGGACTCGTCAGCCGCATTTGCTCCGCCAACAAAAAAATCTATAAAGACATCATGATATATCGGAATGATTACGCTCTTTCGGAGCTGGACAAAGCATTCATTTCGGAGCTGTGCAATGTAAAAAGAGAAATTTTCAAGGACTTTGCTTTATGAAATTTTTAATCGCATCGGATATTCACGGCTCGGCATATTATTGCCGCAAGCTGATTGAATGTTATCACAATGAAAATACTGATCGTTTGATACTTCTCGGAGACATTCTCTATCACGGTCCGCGCAATGATCTGCCGCAGGATTACGCACCTAAGGAAGTCATCGAAATGCTCAACAAGCTGAAGAATGAGATCCTTTGCGTGCGCGGTAACTGTGAGGCAGAGGTCGATCAGATGGTGCTCGACTTCCCTGTTCTTGCCGATTACGCACTCATGCCGCTCGGCAATCGTATCATCTTCATTACTCACGGTCATATATTCAATGAACAGCATCTGCCGCCGCTTAAAGACGGCGATATACTTCTTCACGGACATACTCACGTGCCGAAATGCGTTGATTACGGTACATATACCTATATGAACCCGGGCTCGATATCCATACCAAAAGAAAACAGCCATCATGGATACATGACACTTGAAAATGATGTGTTTCGCTGGAAAGATATCAACGGAAACCTCATTAACGAATATTCACTCCGCTGAATATCTATAGAAGGTATATCGATAATTACAATACCAATATTGAAAAATAGCATTTCACAATTTCCCCTTTTTATGTTACAATGCGGATAACGAAGAAAAGGAGGCGTCAAAGTGAAGCAGACTGAAATTTCACGTGCCACAATGGGCAGACTTCCCGGATATCTGAATTATCTGCGAAGTCTTTCAAAAGAAACACGTTTTATTTCCTCAACAGCAATCGCAAAGGAGCTGGAACTTGGCGAAGTTCAGGTCAGAAAGGATCTTTCTGCAGTTTGCGGTGCAGGTAAGCCAAAGGTCGGCTATGACGTATCGGCACTTGCCGAAAGTCTTGAAACAACCCTGGGAACGCATTCCAAAGGTGAAGCGATAATTGTCGGAGCCGGCAAGCTCGGACTTGCACTTCTTGGATTCGGCGGCTTTTCTGAATACGGAGTAAAAATTTCACACGCTTTCGACAACGATCCGTCGAAATTTTCCGCCTCAGTACTTCCTATCGGTGAGCTTCCACGGTATTGCAAGCAACACAAAATCGAAATCGGTATCATCGCAGTTCCGTCCGAAGCCGCTCAGCAGACAGCAGAGTTGCTGACAAACAACGGCATCAAAGCAATATGGAGCTTTTCAACCGTAAGGCTTCAGGTTCCGAAAAATGTGACAGTGCAATACGAAAATCTCGCACTGTCGCTCGCACATCTTCATCAAAAGGTCAAGGCAAATAATTAGGAGGAAATAAATAATGGAAAACAAAGAAAGAAAGCTCGTCGATAATGTAGAGGCGCTGGAGAACGAAATTGCAAGAGTAAGAGAAGCGCAGGCGAAGTATGCGACATACACGCAGGAGCAGGTGGACGCCATATTCAAAGCGGCGGCAATCGCGGCAAATATGGCAAGAATACCGCTTGCGAAGATGGCGGTCGAAGAGACCGGCATGGGCGTCGTTGAGGACAAGGTCATCAAGAACAACTACGCCGCCGAATACATCTACAACAAATACAAGTCAACAAAGACATGCGGCGTGATAGAAGAAGACAGCGCATTCGGCATCAAAAAGGTAGCCGAGCCCATCGGCGTAATCGCGGCGGTGATACCCACAACAAACCCGACATCCACCGCGATCTTCAAGACGCTCATCTCGCTCAAGACAAGAAACGGCATCATAATCAGCCCTCACCCCAGAGCAAAGAAATCAACGATCGCCGCAGCAAAGCTCGTGCTTGATGCCGCAATTGCGGCAGGCGCTCCCGAAAATATCATCAGCTGGATCGACGTACCCAGCCTCGACATGACCAACCTTCTCATGAGAGAAGCGGATATCATCCTTGCGACCGGCGGTCCCGGCATGGTCAAAGCCGCATATTCATCCGGCAAGCCCGCTCTCGGCGTCGGCGCAGGCAACACACCCGCAATCATCGACGACACCGCAGACATAACTCTTGCCGTCAACTCCATCATCCACTCGAAGACCTTCGACAACGGTATGATCTGCGCATCCGAGCAGTCGGTCATCGTTCTGGACGGCGTATATAAGGCAGTCAAAAAGGAATTTGCCGAAAGAGGCTGCTATTTCCTGAAGCCCGACGAAACCGAGAAGGTCAGAAAAACAATAATCATCAACGGCGCACTCAATGCAAAGATAGTCGGTCAGAAGGCGCATACCATTGCAGAGCTTGCCGGTGTAAAAGTCCCCGAAGGCACGAAGATACTAATCGGCGAAGTCGAAAGCGTTGAGCTTTCCGAGGAATTTGCTCATGAAAAGCTTTCTCCCGTACTTGCAATGTACCGCGCAAAGGACATTGAAGATGCATTCTCCAAGGCAGAGCACCTCATTGCGGACGGCGGCTACGGTCACACATCCTCGATCTATCTGAACACCATCACCGAAAAGGCGAAGCTCGCCGAATTCCAGGAACGCATGAAGACATGCCGTATCCTCGTCAACACTCCCTCCTCTCAGGGCGGTATCGGTGACATATACAACTTCATGCTCACTCCGTCGCTCACACTCGGTTGCGGCTCATGGGGCGGCAACTCCGTGTCCGAAAACGTCGGCGTGAAGCATCTTATCAACATCAAGACCGTGGCGGAGAGGAGAGAAAACATGCTGTGGTTCAGAGCGCCTGAAAAGGTATATATCAAGAAGGGCTGTCTGCCTGTCGCTCTCGACGAGCTGGGCACCGTCATGCACAAGAAGAAGGCATTCATCGTAACCGACAGCTTCCTTTACAGCAGCGGCTTCACAAAGCCCATCGAAGACAAGCTCGATTCCATGGGAATCATGCATACCACATTCTCGAATGTCGCGCCCGACCCCACGCTGGGCTGTGCAATCGAAGGCGCAAAGCTCATGACGGCGTTCCAGCCCGACTGCATTATCGCAATCGGCGGCGGCTCCGCAATGGACGCAGGCAAGATCATGTGGGTGCTCTATGAGCATCCCGAAGCAGACTTCCTTGACATGGCAATGCGCTTCATGGATATCCGCAAGAGAGTCTACACCTTCCCGCACATGGGCGACAAGGCATATTTCATTGCCATCCCGACATCTGCCGGCACAGGCTCCGAAGTAACGCCTTTCGCGGTCATCACAGACGAACACACCGGAGTCAAGTACCCGCTTGCCGACTATGAGCTCATGCCCAAGATGGCAATCGTGGACGCAGACATGATGATGAGCGCACCGAGAGGACTCACCTCCGCATCCGGTATCGACGCTGTCAGCCACTGCCTTGAGGCATATGCTTCCATGATGGCAACCGACTACACGGACGGTCTTGCACTCCGTGCACTCAAGAATATATTCGAATATCTCCCCAGAGCATACGACAGTGCCTGCACAGGCGTGCCGGATCCCGAAGCGCGCGAAAAGATGGCAAATGCAGCAACAATGGCAGGTATGGCGTTTGCGAATGCGTTCCTCGGCGTAATGCACTCCATGGCGCATAAGCTCGGCGCATTCCACCACATTCCTCACGGCGTTGCAAACGCACTCATGATGGACGAAGTGATTCGTTTCAACTCTGCCGAAGTACCGACCAAAATGGGCACATTCCCGCAGTACGGCTATCCGCACACCGCCGAGCGTTATGCCGAAATTGCCGACTATCTCGGCGTCAAGGGCAAGACTGCTGCCGAGAAGGTTGAAGGACTCATCGCAAAGATCGACGAACTGAAAGAACGCATCGGCATCAAAAAGACTATCCGCGAATACGCACCCGACGAAGCCGACTTCCTCGCACGTCTTGACGCTATGACCGAGCAGGCTTTCGATGACCAGTGCACCGGCGCCAACCCCCGTTACCCTCTCATGAGCGAAATTAAGCAGATGTATCTCAATGCTTATTACGGTAAGCACGAAAACGTATAAAAGATAATAATCCAAGGAGTGACAGGACATGAGCTACGACATTACACTTGCAAAAAGACCCAACAAAGTTGTATACAAGGACGGCGACACCGTACTGAAGATCTTCAACGAGGATTTCTCCAAATCCGACGTACTTAACGAGGCGCTCAACCAGTCCCGTGTTGAGGAAACAGGGCTTCACATCCCGAAAGTGCTTGAAGTAATGAAGATCGACGGAAAGTGGGCAATCCGTACCGAGTACGTCCCCGGAAAGACTCTCCAGCAGCTTATCGACGAAAATCCCGATAAAAAGGACGAATACCTCGAAACGCTGGTGGACCTCCAGATGCTTGTTCATTCCAAGCGCTCTCCCCTGCTGAACAAGCTGAAGGATAAGATGAACCGCAAGATTGACCAGACGAAGCTCGACGCTACAACACGATATGAGCTGCACACCCTGCTTGAATCAATGCCAAAGCACAGCAAGGTATGCCACGGTGATTTCAACCCTTCCAACATCATAATCGCGGACGAGGACGGTACACCGTATATACTCGACTGGTCTCACGTCACTCAGGGCAACGCATCCGCAGATGTTGCCAGAACGTATCTTCTGTTCTGGCTTGCGGGCGACAAGGAAACCGCCGAAAAATACCTGAAGCTCTTCTGCAAAAAGAGCGATACCGCACGTCAGTACGTTGAAAAATGGTTGCCCATCGTCGCGGCATCACAGTCCGTCAAAGGCAAGCCCGAAGAAAGAGAGCTTCTCCTCTCCTGGGTCACCATTGCAGACTACGAATAACCCGTACCCCAGCTTTAAAAAATAAAAAAGTATTGCCGCGAATGCATATCGTTCTGCATTCGCGGCAATATTGTTTATCTTTTGGTCACGGCACGGAACCATCGGAGGTAATTCTCGTTGACCTTTCCGCGCCATTCATTCATACGCCTGTTGTTTTTCTGCATAGACGATACGATTGAATAAAAACCGCCGAAAACAGTTTTCTTTACGGGAAATTCTCCGCTTTCGGCACGCTGTTTTATCAGACGATAACGCTCAACGGCCGTCGCAACAGCATCGTCCCATGACAGATATAGCGAATCGGCGGCATTTCTGCCGACCTCGCGTATTTTTTCTTTTTTGGCATACAACTCACTCAGTGTGAGATAAAGCGAAGCAGGGTTTTCGTTGCAAAGGAATCCGTTTTGTCCGTCATGTATTTCCTCGGCGGCACAGCTTCCGCGAAGCACAACGCTGGGTACATAGCAAGCCGCAGCTTCGCTGACGACAAGTCCGTTTGTGTCAAACGAGGACGGAAATACAAACAGGTCACAGGCACCGTAAAAAGCCCTGAGCCGTTTCCTGTCATGCACTGCACCCACAAAAACGCAGTCATCCGGGGTCAGTCCGAGGGCGGACGCATACGCCGTAACTTCGTCAAAATCATTGCCGCTGCCCACAAAAAGAATCTTTACCCTGACACCGGATGCCTTGCACATATTGACTGCGTCAAGAATTATGCGCAGTCCCTTATACCACATCATGCGTCCGACGAAAAGCAAATTGAGGCAGTCATCGTGAAGCGAATATTTGCTGCGTATCGCCGCGACTTCACCTTCATCGGCTCTTCCCTTCGGAAAGTCGACACCGTTTTTCATCACGGTATATTCGCCCTTATAACCGAGGCTCCGCAGATTGTCGCCCGCACCCTTGCTTACGACCCAGACATCGTCGCAGGCGTTTACGTTGTCAATCATAACCTTGAGAGCCGTTTCGTAAAACAGCTTGTTCTTAATCACCTTACGGAAGTCAACATCGAATTTAGTGTGATATGTAAGCACCATCGGCACATTGAGCTGCTTTTTGAGGCTGCGCCCCAGCATCGCCGAAGCTATCGGGCAATGAGTGTGAATTATATCGACATCACGTTTTATGAGCGTTTTGGCGGGGCGACTGTCAAGCGGATATCCGACTCGGTACGGCTTCACCTTTTCAATGTCAAAGCTGCGGTAGCGAAGCACCTCAAACGGATAATCATCCTCCGCATCGAGATATTTCGGCACGACGACATATGCGTCGCCGTATTTTTTATCTATGACCGTGGCATAATTGAGCACGGTATTTGCGACACCGTCAACAGTTGGCGGAAATGAATCGTTGAGCAGACATATTCCGAGACTGTCGTCCATTGCGTACCTCCGTGTTGTTTCCGAAAGAGAAGCGGCAAACCGTGTACCGATACAAGTCATGCGCTTCCTGATTTCAGGATTATTTTAGCACATATCAGACGGAAATTCAAGAATAAAATGTTACGGCGGGACACCTCAAATCTTAATGATTTATTATGAATGTGTTAATACGGCTATCTTTACATTCGGCAACATATGCTGACATCGGATGAGATATGTGTTAAACAGACCGCGAAACAATAAACCTTTCCCGACAATTCCGGGGCAAAAGAAAGCTGCGACAGAGGTTGGTCACTGCCACAGCTTTGTTTTATTCAGAATGCTCTGTTCAGATATGCATCGGTAAGCGCCTTGAGCTCTGTTTTGAGCGTTTCGTCATATTCCCTGCCGTCGCTCTTTCCGGCAATGACGCGGTCGATCCAACGCGCGAGTGCGCGCGTCTCGGCGACGGTCACACCGTCAAACACCTCGTATATACAGCTTCTGCAATACTCTGTGACGGTGTTTTCCTTTATCGTGACACGCTCAAAATACGGGTTCACATTGAAAGCGGCTCTCAGCGTTTTCATCGTTTCGGCAAGTGAATAATCGGGATGCTCACCGAGCAGCTTTGCAAGCGCTTCCTCTTCGAAAATTACATTTGCAATCTCGGTTCTGAGCTCTGCCGTGACGTTTTTGCCGTGTCTCAGATCATCAAGCAGCAATCCCGTGCGGATTATGCCGAAATGGATAATCGCCGAACGGCGGGAGCGCTCAAGGTCATACCATTCGCGGCGCTGCTGTGTGCTCGCCAACAGTTCCTTTGTTTCCGCAAGCAGTATACCGCTCCTCTTCACAGAGCCACTTACCTTTTCGAAATCTTCAAGCTGTGCTTCAAGCGCAGCTCTGTATTCGGGCTTAAGCTCGCCGCGTATCGGTGTGCGCGTTATGGGGGTGCTTATCTGATCATATGTGTAGTCATTGAAAAAATTGTTTGCCTCGTTCTCTTTGTCGCCGCCCCAAACGAACAGCGATGTGACGGGGTACAACTCATTGTATATGCGTTCAAACATACGGGCAAGCTTGCCGAAGCGCGCCGTGCAATACCTCGGAAGAAGCTCCGCGCGGCTGTTACCGACGGGTTGCCATGCATTTGCGGCAGTGTATTCAAGCATAAAGCTGTCGCCGTGCGAAAGCTCCTGCCACGTGACAAAGCCCTTGCAGTACGGATCTTCGGCAGCCGTTTTCAAACGGCGCTCTATGCGCTCATAATCGCCGCGTACGCCGTTTGACGGCTCATATGCGTGGAAAATGCCGAAGATATACGGGAAGCGTCCCACAACGCCCCAATTTTCAAAATTTGTTTTTTCGTCAAGTGTATCTGAGGTATAGTCAAATATAATGCACTGCTCAGGATTAAGCTCGTCAAGCAATGCCGACACCTCGTCATTATGCCAGAACATCGAAAAGTCCCAGCTTCCGACAAGCAGTTTAGATGCGGGATACTGCTTTTTCAGAAATTCCGAAATACGGCGGTATGTGTATTTTTTCAGCTCCAGATTTTCCGTGCGGTCGGCTGAGAAAAGGCGCTCCGCAAGTCCGATCGTGTGGAAAAGTCCGTCATGCCCGAAATTGTCGACATACGCTTTTGTTATGCGGAAATAGTTTTCAAGATTGCGGTCGTCCCGTATGTCCCATACAAGTCCGCATTTATCGGCATAAATGCTCGTTGTCTGCGAAAGAAACGTGGGCTTTTCGCTGTCTATGAACGACCGGGGCGTCCTCGAATACCAGTGCGTCATCGTTCCGCAGTCAACCGGCTGGATCAGGTCGCGCTCCTTTGCCATTTTGCATATGGCACCTCTCAGCTGTGAGCGCTCCTCAAGCGTTGATATCGGAGTGCGGTCGTCAAAACCGTGGCGTTCCGGATTTCCGGCATCGCCCTCGGCGAAATCGCAGATATCCGGAAAAGCAAGCGGGAAAATATCCTCGCCGCCGATGCGGAGCATGAACATATTGAAGCGTTTTTTCAGAAGCCAGTCAAGCTCGTGTTTCCATTCGTCTTCGCTCCACATTTCAGCCTGAAAGCGATGCAAGCCGCGATGGGCGAAGTATCTGAGTCCGCGGTATTCAAAGCGCGGTCCGGTGTGTATATTGACGCGGCAGAAAGCCTTTTTCTCATCGGGATATATATCGCCGTCCCAGTGATACGAAACACCGTATGCATTTTCGAAGTAATCGTAAACGGCATAATACGCAGCGCGTACTCTGCCGGCTCTTATTTCTATCGTGCGGTCGCCGCACACAACCTCGTATTCCTCATCACAGGAAAACGGGCAAAGCTCTATAAATACAGCAACATCATCGTATGACACTCTGCTCCAAAGCGTCTCAAATTCCCTCGCCGCACCCGACAGTCTGTCAGAACATATAACCTTCATGAATTGATCCTCCGGATCATCTTATAACGGGTTTCTTCCATTTGCCCGAAAGCAGAAATACAACCGAAATAACAAGTGATGCCGCACTCGCGATAGGTGCACCGAGACCGATCCCGGCAAGTCCCATCTCAAGCGTGACGCCGAGGATATAGCAGGCGGGAATTCTGAACAGAATAGCGCCGGCAATACCCGAAAACAGTGAAATGAGCGTATGCCCCGTTCCGATGAACAGACCGTTCAGGCAGAACTGGAACGGAACGATTATGTAATCAAAAGAAAACGATTTGAGATATTCACAGCCCAGACGTGTCATTTCGTCGTCATCGCAGAAAACACGGAGCACAGGCTCGGGGAATATGCGCACAAGTGTGAATATCACGGCAGTTATGCCGACTGCCATCAGCGTGCCGTAAAGCGCGGTCTTTTTCACACGGTCCATCTTGTTGCTACCGAAATTCTGCGCTACCATCGCAGATATCGCAGATGAAATCGCTATCGCTGGAAGAATGGCAAAGCCGTTGAACTTACCGACGGCGCCGACGGCGGCAGATGCCTGAACTGAGATGTCGTTTGCAAGCGTTGCAAGAAACACAAATGAGATCGAAGTCGCTATATTGTTGACCATCGTCGGCAGACCGATCTTGAAAAGCAGTGAAAGCGTTTCCCGGTGAATCCTGAACGAACTCGGCTTGAAATCAAACGGAAATTCGTTTTTCCGCATATAAAGAACGCAAAGCACGACCGAGAACGCCTGCGAAAAGATCGTTGCATACGCCGCGCCGGCGGCGCCCATTGAGCAGAATTTCACAAGCACAACGTCGAGCGCTATGTTTGCGACCGCCGCAACTCCGACAAATACAAGCGGATGCTTGCTGTCGCCCATGCCGCGCATTACCGACGAAAGAGCGTTGTATGCAAAAACAAAAAGCGTACCCATCATACATATAAAAAAGTATTCTCTTGCTTCGTCATAAGCTTCGGCAGGTACCTTCATCAACTTCAGCATTGCATCCTGGCAAAGCGGAGTCAGCGCCATCAGGACAGCACCGAGTATTCCGAGAACGGTGAAAAGCGTTGCTATGACCTGTGTGACCTCATGCTTCTTACCGCTGCCGAGATACTGACCGATAAGTACGGTTGCACCGACGGAAAGTCCGATTACCGCATTTGTCACAAGCATCGTGAGCTGCGAGCCGTTGAAAACGCCCGCCATGGCGTTCAGCCCCGCAAAGTTGCCCACGATAACCATGTCGGCAACGCTGTACAGCGACTGTATCAGGTTTGAGATAATAAAAGGAGCGGCAAATATGATGAGCTGCTTTGCAACACTGCCCTCCGTAAGATCCTTTTCAAATTTTCCTCTGTTCATATACCCTCCATTATACTACATAATAAGTATATCATAAAACCGAGTCCAATCCAAGAACATAACACAAAAAAATCGACGGATTTTTCGCCGTTCCCTTGACAAATATCCGTGAAAACATATAATTGAATAATGAAGACTACGTTTTCAAAGAGGATATAAATACATGGATATAATAAACAGGGCAGCCGAATATTTCACTCACATGACTCCGGTTGAAACCGCCGGTCAGGTGATTGGCTTTATCGGAATGGCAATGCTGTTCATATCGTTTCAACAGAAAGAGAATAAAAAGATCTACTTCTGGCAGATCATCGGCGTGTCGCTTTTCACCGTGCATTTTGCGATGCTCGGGGCATACACGGGCGCTCTTCTCAATATTTTGGGTATCTTGCGTGCGGTCGTGTTTTATAATTCAGAAAAGAAATGGGCTCAGTCAAAATTATGGGTGTACGGTCTGCTTGCGGCATACGTCGTAGTCGGTATACTTATCTGGGAGGACCGGTATTCCCTGCTCCCTATTCTTGCGATGGTTCTCTCGACATTTGCATTCACGGCAGACACTCCGTTTCATTTCAGACTTCTTTCATTCCCATGCTCGCCAATGTGGCTGACGTATAACATTCACCATTTTTCGATATCCGGCAGCATAGCGGAATGCTGTTCGATGACCTCTATGATAATCGCCTTCATACGCTGCGACCTGATGAAGGCAATACATGAAAGGAAGGACAGAAAATCATGAAAAACCGAATTCTCGCTTTGCTCCTCATCATCATACTAATAATCGCGACGGCTGTTTGCTCTTCCGCGTACAGCACCGATATTCCGACACTGTACGTACCTGAAACGCGATGCTTCCGTATGGCGCTAGAGCTTCCGGAGCAGGTCGGCTCCGACAGTGAATTCTCAGCCGGGGCTTCGGTCGCCAAGCTGTATAAAGGCTTCGATGGCAAAGGTATCACGATGCTTTCGGGCGTGTTGTGCTATGACAGCGAGCTTTTTTCCGTCAATCCGACCATCAGCAATGCCGACGGATACACCGTCACGGTAACGCCGTCAAGCTTCACTGTCACCTTCAAAACGCCCGCAGCCGCCGAGGCTCTCACCGACCTTCGCTTCAGCATCTCCATGAATGCAAAACACGTCACGGACGAGCTCATGACATCAATCGAACGTGTTTACGTTTATTTCGACAATGTCAGCGCAAACGGTGATGAGGTATACGAAGGAATCGGGGCAATAGGCTATACCGAATTTGTATTTGCCGAAGAAAGTACATCATCCGATGAGAGCGACGCATCCGAAACAGTTTCCACAGAGCAAAGCGACGAATCGCACGATAAATCTTTCGACGAATCGCGCGACGAATCATCGCGTGAATATTCGGAAGAATATTCCGATGAATTTCCCAAGTCGGATATTTCCGCAGAAGTATCAGAGGAAGAACCGTCTGAAACGAATGCAGAGGAGCGCTTCGAAGCCTTTATTGATGAAAATTGCCTTATGATAATGGAAAATTACATTTGCGGCTTTACTTCCGGCATCGATGCAGCTGGACTTATGAAAACATATCCCGATATCACCGTGCTTCATTACAGCAACAAAGCGGAGAAAACAGGGTTTGTTTCGACCGATGACATACTGCTGGTTTTTGATGATCACGGTTCTCTGATACATCGTTTTGCCTGCGTCGTAAAAGGCGATGCAGACCGCGACGCTCAACGCAATGTAGGCCGTCGCAGGCCCGTAGTCTCCGGCACGCAGCAACCGCACGGCATCGGCCGAAAAGGTCGAAAAGGTGGTGAATCCTCCGCAGAATCCTGCGATGAGCAACCATCCTGCCGCAGCCGAATTCGTGGTCTCCAGCAGAATGCCGATCAGCAGCGATCCCGCGGCGTTAACCGTGAACGTTCCGGCCGGAAAACCCAGCAACGTGTGCCCTCCGAGCAGCCAGACGGAGAGCATATAGCGGACGATGCTTCCGGCGGCGCCTCCCAGGCCCACGGCGAAAAGTTCACGAATCATAATTTAAATATATGTATTATTTTACGGATGTGCAAATTTAAGCAAAAAATGATTACGAATCGTTCAATTATTTGCCGAAATAAGTGGAATTTTTGTCACATATGGCGTCGGGGTCTTTTGGCGCCGGCCGTCCGGGCCATGCGGCGGCGTCTCCCTTCCGCGAGGGGCGTCGGGGGATGCATCGGTGCGCGGCGACTTCGCTTCTCCCGTGCGGGGCGGAGTCGGGAACGCGGCGGGATGCCGCGAAAACGGCGGGCGGCGGCGTGACCGTCATGGCTCTCTGGTCTGTCCGTTGCCTGAAATCACGTATTTGTAGGTCGTGAGTTCGGGCAGCCCCATCGGGCCGCGGGCGTGGAGTTTCTGGGTCGAAATGCCGACCTCGGCGCCGAACCCGAACTGGCCGCCGTCGGTGAAGGCCGTCGAGACGTTGACGTAGACGCAGGCGG
>ERZ1106976.3310-NODE-3310-length-12983-cov-4.517095_pt1 | contig 12983 bp, 13 predicted proteins | sample MGYA00403687_ERZ1106976 | MGnify/ENA primary metagenome ERZ1106976 (study PRJEB35170, sample SAMEA104062446) | human gut metagenome | biome: human gut; feature: human-associated habitat; material: faeces | place: Denmark | collected 2013-02-22 ... | reverse complement strand
GAAGACGGGGCCATAGTGGCCTTCGGCATCCTGCGCCACGGCGAGGATATAGGCCTTCGCGTTCCAAGTGAGGCCGTAGCGGCGCTCTTCTCCGTCGGGGGTTCCCTGTGTCACGAGGTATTGGATCAGCAGGTCGTCGGTGTAGAGTTCCGTGTCGCCCACGTCGGTGCCCGTGTAGAGCGTGTACCATTTGACGGCGTCGGCCGAATGGAGGACCTTGGCGGGGAGGTAGGCTTTGTTGTTGTAATTCTTATAGGTCACGTCGTCGATTGCGTAAAGTTCGCTGCCGTTGTAGTATTTCTCGAATTCGACGGTGGCGGTAGCAGTCGATACGACGGCGGCTTCGGTGGTGAAAGCGGGGCTTACTGCCGGTGTGGCCGTGGCATTGCCTGCGGCGTCGACGCAGGCCGCCCACACGTAGTAGGTCGTGGCGGGTTTGAGCTGCTCATAGTCGAACCACTGGTCGCCGCGCACGCCGATGACCGAAACGACCTCCTCCGGCGTGGTGAAGAAGTCGTCGATCTGGCCTTTGATGTAGTCGGCCAGATAGCTCCGGATGCCCTCGGCGTTGCCGCCGTATTTCTTATATTCGGCGTCGGTGACGATGTCCCAGATGTAGCGGACGCTCTTGTCGGAGGGTTCGACCTGAATCGAAGCGCTGCGCGCCGTGACGCCGGAAATGTCGAAGGCGAAGGTGTTGGCCGTGGGATCGCCCTCCGGATCGGTAGTGAACTTGTGTTTGGTCAGTTCGGTCGCAGCCGCTCCGTCGGCATAGCCGAATGCCAGCACATAGTAGTCGGTGCCGGGGACGAGCGTGCCGAAGTCGCCGCTCGACGTAATGGTCGTAGGGCCCGTGTAGGTGAACCATTCGGCCATGGAGCCGTAGAGATTGAGTATCTCGGAGATAATCGCGTCGTCGGTCATCGCATCGCAGACGGCAGCCTCCTTCACCTCGGCGAAGTAGGGGACTTCGGCCGCCAGCGGCGTGATGTCGATGACCGTGTTGTCGAAGCTCTTCTCCTTGACCTCGAAGGTGAAGGCCGCAGGCCCTGCGGGCGGTTCGACGGCGAAGGCCTCGCTCAGGGCGATGTCGCCCGTGAACTCCTTGCCGTCGTATCCCGCCACGACGATTTTGTAGGAGGTGACGGGCGTGAGCGTTTCGGCGATAGTGAACTCCTCGGTGCCGGTGTGGAGCCGTTCGTCGAGGTCGTCGAGCGACGCGATCTGCCTGAGCAGCGTGGCGGTGGGGATTCCCAGCAGCGACGCCTCGCTGTGGATGCCGCAGTAGTAGGTCGCCGTTTCGTCGGAGGGCGTGACCTTCACCGCAGCTCCTTGTTCGGAGGTTTCTCCGAGGGCAATAGTGTAAGTTACAGGCTCTTTTACGGGCGGATCACCCCCCCCTCGGGGTCGGGGTCATTGGTTTCGGAACAGCCGCCCGAAGCGGATAACAGGATTGCGGCCGTGAGAAGCCGGAGCAGAGAAAGCGATTTTTTCATACTGAACATTGAATAAAGGGTGAGAAATGTTCCATAAAGGTAAGAAAAAATATCGGAACGAAAAGAGAGAAATCCCGGAATCGGGCGACTCGGGGATTTCTTGGTTAGGTTAGTTAGGTTAATGAGATGCGGAGATTTCCGCTTTGTGTAAGACAAAAATAAAGAGGATTTTTCAATAATCCAAATATTTCGTAATGAATTTATCGATAAATCCGTTCTTTTCCGACAAATCGTATCGAAATTTTTTAAATACGGATTAAATTATAATTTTTTAAAATCTGTTTCGGCAGCGTGCCGGCGACCTTCGCCGAGCGTGGGGAGACGGCACGCTCCGGATACGCGCAACGGCCGGGAATCATCGTTCCCGGCCGTTGCGCTCGATTTCGTGTGTTTCAGGCTTTCGCCGCTGCGATTTCGGGAGTAGGCTTCAATTCGGCATTGTGCCGGCTGCGATAGGTCGCCGGCGTCATCCCGTATTCCTTCTTGAAGAGCTTGATGAAATGCGACGTGTTGGGGAACGCGCACTCGCTGCCGATCTGCGAAATGGACTTCGAGGTCGAGATCAGCAACATGCGCGCGTGCATGAGCCGCTGGCGGATGAACCACTGGTGCGGCGGCATCAGGAACACCCGTTTGAACTCCTTCTTGAACGAAGTGAGCGACCGGTTGCAGAGCGCGGCCAGTTCGTCGATCGAAATATCGTCGAAAATGTGGTCGTACATCAGTTGTTCGAAATTCTCCTTCGCCGTGTCGATGTTGCCGAGGATCTTGCTGCGCAGACAGCATTCGTCGTGCGAGACGATCAGGTAGACCAGTTCGGTCATCTTGATGTTTTCCGCCGTTTCGTCGTGGAGGAACCCTTCGCCGCGGAGGTAGTTGGCCGTATTGCTGAAAAATCCTTTCAACAGTTGCCATGCCGGCGTCGAAACGGCGTTGGCGCCCTGGCATTCGGGACATGCGTGGTTGTAGGAGATGTTCAACCCGTAGGTGAGGTTGAGGTACATCAGGATCTTGTGCAGATCCGCCGGTTGGTAGTAGAAGAGAATCTGTTCGAAGGTATTGCTTTCGTCGGGCACCTCTTCGGTGTAGTGCGTGCCGATTCCGAGGAAGAATACGTCCCCTTTCGAGATAGTCTGCCGTTTGTCTCCGTTATAAATGTGCTTCTCTCCGCGGACGATATATCCGATCGCATAACGCGACAGCGTGTGCGACTGGACTCCGTTGTGGAAATGCTCGACGAATTTCACGATCATCGGTAAACCGGAGCTGTGGCGTTCGTAATTTGCCATAAGATTTAATTTTAATTACAACTACTTAAAAGAGGCTCTCCATATGCTTGCAAGACAAATGTATAATAAAACATTGTATTATACAATGCGTAATTGTACAAATGTATCGCCAAACGATACAAAAATCCATATTTGCTACTATTGAGACTTTTCGTGTCTCTATATCAGGCCGAGAACGAGGCTCAGTAAAATAAGAACCGTATAGAACATCGATGCGGCCGCACTGTTGAATTTGGTCAGCACGACGGGGATGAGCGTAGCTGCGGCCGGTGCCGCAAGGGTCAGTGTAACCGGTGAAGAATACGGTACAAAATAGATGCCGGCCACGACGCACAAGACGTATAAATTGTAAAAAAGGATATTACGCGGTTTGGTTTTCAGCGTACGGATATCCAGCAGGACGCCGGCGGCAGAACAGATCAGCAAAAAGAAAATCACTCCCCATGCGATGAGCGAAAAGAGCGTATTCCCGTCGAAAAATCGGTATCCCGAATCGCTCGTTATCGCCGCTGCGACCTGCCGTACGGGGCCGTCGAATCTCCCGCCTGCCGCCCAATGGATGAAACCGGCGAAAAAGAGCGGCAGGATCGCGCCTGACAGCGCGACGACCGCTTCGCGCAGCGTGCGCCGGAAAAGCAGGACGACGAGCGGGATGAGCAGCAGCAGCCCCGCGCCCGGCGCATAGAGCAGCGGGATCAGCCCCACGTAGAGCGATCCCCGAAACATCCGGTCGAAACAGTAGTGGCGGTGAAAACTGTTGTAGTAGTTGCGCGATGCGAGTGCCAGCAGCAGCAGCGTGAGGCTCTGCGTCAGGTAGTCGCTGCTCAGCAGAACGCCGCAGCTCACGACGCCGAAGAGCGGCATGGCCAGGAAGCAGCGGGTCGCGTAGAGTTCGGCGCGGACGCTGCTGCGGCCGATGAGGAATCCGGCCACGAAGAGCATGACGATGCTCGCTGCCGCCGACAGCAGCGGCCATGACAGGCGGAACGCTGCGGTATAGTATCCCAGCGGGGCGCTGACGGCCGGAATTTCGCCGGCGAAACGTTGTGTGACCCATGCGCGCACGAATGCGACGATCACGACCACGAGGAACGTGAAGGTCGCTACGGGAAGCGGTTGCCGGATGATGTCGCCGAATTTCATACGCAGACAAAAGTAGCGAAAAATGACGAATGGTCGCAAATAATTCGTAACTTTGTTCCTCCTCGGATCCATCTGCGGGGCGATCGGAAGATGTTGGAAACCTGTTATCAGTACGAACGGATCGAAGCCGGCTGCGACGAAGCGGGCCGGGGGTGTCTGGCCGGTGCGGTCTTCGCGGCGGCCGTGATTCTGCCGCCCGATTTCCACGATCCGCTGCTCAACGATTCGAAGCAGATGAGCGAGCGCAACCGCGACCGGCTCCGGCCGATCATCGAACGCGAGGCGGTGGCGTGGGCCGTCGCCGCCGTCCCGCCCGAGCGCATCGACGAAATCAACATCCTCAACGCCTCGTTCGAGGGGATGTGTCGGGCGGTCGGGGAGCTGCGCACACGCCCCGAATTTCTCGCCATCGACGGCAACCGCTTCCGTTCGTCGCTCGATATTCCCTATCGGTGCATCGTCAAGGGCGACGGCAAGTACGCCGACATCGCGGCGGCGTCGGTGCTGGCCAAGACGCACCGCGACGAGTATATGCGGCGGTTGGCCGAAGAGTTTCCTCAGTACGGCTGGGCGAAGAACAAGGGCTACCCTACGCGCGAACACCGTCTCGCCGTGAGTCGTTACGGGGTGACGCCCTATCACCGGCTGACGTTCAATCACGAATCGGGGCAGCTGGAACTTTTCTGATCGGGTCGGCCGGGGATGTGCGGCTACCCTATTTTATCGTATTTCGAGGAATCGGACAGACAGACGATCGGCGTGGGAATGCGGACGCTGTTGTTTCACCCGCTTGTGCTGCGTGGCCGCTTCTGCAAGAGGGGCGGAGCGGGACGGCTGCGGTTGCGGAAAAGGAACGGGTTCCATCGCCGAAGGGCAGGTCTGTGCGCACGGTCCGAGTTCGGGTGCGGTCGGGCACGGCGTTCCGCCGGCATATGGCCGCTCCGTGTCGCGGAGCAATCTCGACGGGATTCGAGCCGCTCCGGTCGGGACAGCGCGAGTTCTTCCGAACGATGGTGCGGATGTGATCGCGGCATATAAAAAACGATCCGATGCAGCTGCATCGGATCGTTTTCGTATAGGATCGGGAATTTAATATCCCATCGACTTCGAAGCGGCGTAAGAGAGCTTCAAGGCGTTTGCCCGGCGAAGTTCCTGCTTCACGTCGGTGATGATACCCATTTTCGTCTGGTCGTCGGCTTTCAGACATACGGTCATCAGCGCACGGTCCGACTCGCTGAGTTTGTCGCGCTCGGCGGCGATGAAATCCAGAATATCCTTCTCCGTACGATACGAGTCGTTGAGCTGGATACGGGGCGCCGTACCGAATTTCTTCTGCATGGCCGGCGTGGGCTGGCCGATGTGGATGAAGCTGACGAGCGACTTCTTCTCCAACTTCTGCACTTCGGTCGCGGTCGGAAGCTTGTAGCGAACCAACAACTCCTGATCGCGCATCGTGGTCGAAACCATGAAGAAGAACAGGATCATGAAGATCACGTCCGGAAGCGATGCCGTCGAGATCGGGGGCAATTCCTTGTTGCCCTTCTTTTTCATTACTGCCATTACTTCTTTCCTCCCACGTTACGCGGTTCGGCCTCCGAGATTTTCAGCGGAACCGCCTTGGTTAATATATTTCGCTGATCTTCGTTCAGATCTTCGAATTTCACTCCGAACTTGCGCATGGCCACCTCGTTGCGCACCTCGTTGAAGGCGCGTGTCAACTCGTTCTGCACCATGATGTAGGTTTCGTAACTGGTGCCGCGGTCCGTCTGGAGGGAGATCACGCCCAGGCTGACGGGATAGTTCCACTTGCTGCCGTCGGGAAGTTCGAACTCCTTCACCTCTTTTTCGGGGAGATTTTCGTCTTCCATCGGATTGAGGATAAACTCCTTGGCCTTGTCTTTCAGCTGGTGGATGTCCATTTGCTGGCCGCCCGCCATGATGTTGTTACCTTTCGAAACGAATACCAAGAGAAGGTTGCGTTCCTTCACCTTGACATCCTCCTGTTTCTGGTTGGGATCGGGCATCGGCGGCAACACGCGCACCAGACCCGTATCCGTGTTCATGGTAGTGGCGACAAGGAAGAAAATCAGCAGCAAGAAGGCGATGTCGGCCATCGAACCGGCATTGATCTCCTGTACTTTTCTTTTATCTCCTGCCATTGTTTACTCCTCTCTTATTTGAATAATTTCGCAACTTCCGAATAGAGGGCTACCACGATGGCTGCTCCCATGGCGATATAGGCTACCAGAATGCTGCAATCGGCGATCACCGTCGCTGTGTGCGGGAAATAGCCGCCGTCCGAGAAGTTCGGAATCAGAATGTCGCGTCCGGCTGCGACGAAATACGAGGCGAGCACGACTACGACCACCAGGCCGAGTGAAAGCAGAGTCCCCTTGATTCCGGCCGGATTCTTCATCATGCCGTAAACGGCACAGAAGATCACCGAGCAGATAGCCAGCACCATCAGCACGTAACCCCAGACGAGGTTTGCGCTGATTGCTGCCTCCGATCCGCCGGTAAAGATAGCGTAAGCCATCATTACCACCGTGATGGCCATCAGCACACCCAGCAATATGTTCAATATCTTTTTCATAATTTTCGGTTAACTCTTTTTACAGGTCTTGATTATTTCTTGTAAGCCGTCAGCATGTCCATCAGGACGATCGAAGTATCCTCCATCTCGTTTACGAGGCTGTCGATCTTAGCTACGATGTAGTTATAGAACAGCTGGAGAATAACGGCTGCGATAAGACCCATAAGAGTAGTCAACAGAGCGACCTTGATACCGCCGGCAACCAGCGTCGGGGAGATATCGCCGGCAGCCTGGATGGCGTCGAACGCCGCGATCATACCGACGACGGTACCCATGAATCCCAACATCGGCGACAGGGCGATGAACAGACCGATCCACGACAGACCCGACTCCATGAGACCCGTCTGAACCGAACCGTAGGATACGACCGACTTCTCGACGGCGTCGAGACCCTGGCCGTAGCGCGACAGACCCTGATAGTAGATCGAAGCGATCGGGCCGCGGGTGTTGCGGGCAACCTCCATGGCAGCGTCGATGCCGCCGTTCTTGAGCGCCTCTTCGATCTGTGCGAGGAACTTCTTCGAGTTGATGGTCGAGAGCGACAGGTAGAGAATACGCTCGATAGCGATAGCCAGACCGAGTACCAAGCAGAGCAGCACCGGAAGCATCCACTCCCAGCCGCCTTCGAGGAACTTCTGCATCATGACGTGGTGCATGCTGTCGCCTGCGATCTGGGTTTCAGCGACAACCGTTTCGGTTGCGGCAGCGGCATCCTGTGCGAACGCACTAACGGTACCCAATACGGACAGGGCAGCCGACGGAATCAAAAAAAGTTTTTTCATAGTTGTGTTGGATAAATTAAATTTTGATTAGTTGATTTTTTATTGTTGTGTTTTGGTTTCTTCGTTTTTCCGGCCGGTCGGGGCCTCTTTTCTTTTCGGGCGTTTCCGCCGGGTTATTTTTTCGCTAAAAATAGTTATTTTTTTGTCTTTCGCAGCCTTTGCGGCGTCCTTTTGTGCTCCGGCGCAGTTGCGAAAGGTTATTCCCGCACGTAGAGCCGAATCCCGGATAATTCACCTCGGACCCGATCAAGTAGTTGTAAATCAATCTTTTTGCCTGTGCGCTACGCCGGCCTCCGCCCAATGGTCCCGGTGGAAAGGGTACGTTAGCAGTGCGAAATATAGAAAAAAAATTTGTTACGTGCAATGGCTTATGCCGTAAATTCTCCGCGCAGGGGCTTGCGCAGAAGCATGCGTGTCTCGTCGTCCGGAAGCCCCAGCCCGAGTACGTACATCAGTTTGGTCACGGCTGCCTCGGTGGTCATGTCGTAGCCGCACAGGACGCCGGTTTTTTGCAGTTTAAGCCCCGTTTCGTACAACTCCATCGAGACGCGGCCCCCGCCGCACTGCGTGATGTTGAGGAGGATGATTCCGCGTGCGACGGCCTCTTCGATGACGCGGATGAACCATTCGGAGGTGGGGGCGTTGCCCGCGCCGAAGGTTTCGAGCACCACGGCCCGCAGCCCCGGAGCCGAGAACATGGCCCGCAGGATCTCCTCGCCCATTCCCGGGAAGAGTTTGATCAGCTCGATGCCTCCGGAGAGCTTCGTGGCGATGCGCAGTTCCGCCGGCGACTCTTCGGGTTGCAGGATCGCCGGGAGGTTGTAGGCGATGTTGACGCCGACTTCGGCCAGCGGCGGGTAGTTGTAGGAACGGAAGGCGCTCAGGGCTTCGGCGCTGCGTTTGGTGGTGCGGTTGGCGCGGAAAAGCCGGTTCTGGAAATAGAGCGACACTTCGGGGACCTCGGGCCGGTCGCCGATGCGCGCTCCGGCGATTTCGATGGCCGTGATGAGGTTCTCGCGCCCGTCGGTGCGCAGCACGCCGATCGGAATCTGGCTTCCGGTGAAGACCACGGGTTTGGCGAGATTTTCGAGCATGAAGCTCAAGGCCGATGCCGTATAGGACATGGTGTCGGTTCCGTGCAGCACGACGAATCCGTCGTAGCGGGCGTAGTTGTCGCGGATCAGGCGGGCCAGGGCCACCCAGTTCGCCGGCTCGACGTTCGACGAGTCGATCACGGGCGACACCGTGTGTACGTCGATGTCGACGTTGAGGCGTTTCAGCGAGGGGAATTCGTCGTAGATGCCGCTGAAATCGAAGGGGACCAGCGCCCCGGTGGCGGCATCGGTCTTCATGCCGATGGTCCCGCCCGTGTAGATGATCAGAATGGAGGATCGCATAGCGTTTTTATTTCTCTAATGTTTCGATCAGAAAGCTCACGGGGCGAAACCCGTCGTTGCAGGAGATCATCGCCGAGGCGGGATTCTTCATCCAGCCGTCGTAGATGTTCGTGCCGCCGTGTGCCAGCGTCATGACGAACGGCGAAAGCGTCTGCCAGGCGCTGTCGCACAATCCGTCGGGTTTCCGCCAGCCGTCGGTCGTGAAAACCTGCCCTTCGTACAGGTCGCAGGCATGTTCGATGGGATTTTCGTACTGCTCCATCAGATCCCTGTGGCAGGTCTTGCGCAAGACCGTGATCTTTATTTTTTTCATGTCCGGTGTCGTGTTATGCTCTTTCGGGCCGGGAAAGGCCGTTGTCTGACGAGGGGGATGCGTGGTCGGAAGATTCGTTCTCCGGAACTTCGGTCGCGTTTTCAGGCGGCAGCTCGCGGGGGTCCGCTCGAAACGCAGTTGCGGGCAGGCCTCCGCAGGGCGGAGCTGCGGCCTGCCGATTCGCCTCGGGCGCATCGAAAATCTTCCGGCCATGACTGGGGGCGGGCCGGTTTTGCGGCCGTCCGAACATCCTTTCGGCATTGGCCGTCGTCGCTTCCGCGACCTCTTCCGGGGTCAGTCCCTTGATTTGGGCGACTTTTTCGCAGACGTAACGCACCCAGGCCGATTCGTTGCGCTCGCCCCGGTGAGGCGCGGGCGTCAGATAGGGACAGTCGGTTTCGAGCACGAGGTCCCGCAGCTCCATTTCGCCCGCGACCTCGGCCAGCCTGCTCTTTTTAAAGGTCACTACGCCGCCGATTCCGAAAACGAAATCGCCGCACTCCTTCAGTTTGCGATAGGTTTCGATTCCGTCGGAATAGGCGTGGAAAACGCCCCGGACGCCCCGGCCGCGGTATTCGCGCATGATGGCGACGGTTTCGGGCCAGGCGTCGCGCGTATGCACGGCGATCGGCAGTCCGTATTGCAGCGAAAGGTCGATCTGGCGGCGGAAGGCTTCGGCCTGCTCTTCCCGGAAGTCGCGGCTCCAGTAGAGGTCCAGCCCGATTTCGCCCACGGCGCAGAACCCCGCGATTCCCTCGGGCGGCGTCCGGAGGTAACTTTCGACCAGAGCGAGTTCGTCGCGCCAGCGGGGATTGTCGTTCACCGACGTGGGGTGCAGGCCCATCATCGGGATGCATCGCTGCGGGTGGTGGCGGCAAAGCCCGAACAGCCGTTCGTGGCTTTCGGAGTCGATGGCCGGGAGCAGCAGCTGCCCGACCCCTTCGGCCGCGGCGCGCGCCAAAGCCTCTTCGCGGTCGCGGTCGAACGCTTCGTCGTAAAGGTGTGAATGCGTATCTGTCAGTTTCATAGCTTCATATATCGGTTTCCGGGCAGCTGGCGCACGGCTCCTGCCAGCTCCAGACCCACGAGCAGCGTCGCCAGCTCGCCGGGATTCAGCCCCGTCAGCTCGCCGAGCGCCTCGACCGAAAGGGGGTCGTCCGTGCGGAAACAGCCCAGCAATCCCGCTTCGTCGGGTGTCAGTTCCGGTGTCGGGGGTTTTGCGCGCAGCGTTGCGGGATTCTCCCCGAGGTCCCACATCAGTTCGCGGATCACGTCGTCGGCTGTCAGCACCAACTGCGCTTTGCGGTTGCGGATCAGGTGGTTCGTCCCGGCCGACGCCCGGTCGGTGATGCGTCCCGGCACGGCCATCACCGTGCGGTCGTAGGAGTCGGCGCAGTGGGCCGTGAAAAGCGAACCGCCGCTGTCGGGCGACTCGACGACGATACACCCCGCGCTCAATCCTGCGATGATGCGGTTCCGCGCCAGGTAGAAGTTGCCGTTCTGTTTCGATTGCGAATGCAGTTCCGTGACCAGCGCACCCCCGCGGGCGAGTATGTCGCGCGCCACGTCCGTATGCTGAGCGGGCGTCACCCCGGGCAGGGGGTTGGCCACCACGGCGACGGTCGGTACGCCTGCTGCAAGCGCAGCGCGGTGCGCCGCAACGTCGATGCCGAACGCCAGCCCGCTGACCACCGAAAGCCCCGGTATGCGCTCTGCAAGCCCTTCCACCAGCCGGTTGCAGGCCGTCTGTCCGTAAGGGGTCGCCTCGCGTGTCCCGACGATGGAGATACAACGTGCCGAGAGGGCTTCGACGCAGCCCTTTATGTATATTACGTGGGGATAATCGGGGATTTCGCGCAGCAGCGCCGGGTATTCCGGGTCGGTGGAGGCGACGGCCGCAATGTCGTTGCGGCGACAGTGGGCGAGTTCCTTTTCGGCGGCCGGAAATCCCTTCCGGCGGACGATCTGCTGCGCCGTGTCGGGACGCAGGTCGGCTTTGGCGACGAGTTCATCGGCGGTGGCGGCGAAAATGCTCCGCGCATCGCCGAACAGCTCCAGCAGATGCACGGCTCCTTTTATACCGATGCCCGGAGTCATCTGAAGGGCAATATCTTCGATGGTCATAGCCGCGAATGAAAAATCGTTTTTGCAGATGATAAAGGTAGCGGTTTTTGGGAAATAACGGGAATTTATTCGGGAAATAATGCAAAGTTGGGCAGAAGTTTTGCAAAAATCAGAATTGTTCGTATATTTGCACTCCCGATGCGCTTGGAAATTAGTTCCGAACGCTCCCCGGGCCGGAGAGGGGCCGTTTTTCGGTTTGAGTTCCGGTTGTGTGAAAGGGAGCGGAGAGGGCTGATAGGGTTAGGTTGGTGTAGAGAGGGCGCAGCGGGAAAGATGATGGTCTGATGGCCGAGTGGCTAGGCAAAGGTCTGCAAAACCTTGTACAGCGGTTCGAATCCGCTTCAGACCTCACAGAAACCGCGTTGCAGATGTCTGCAACGCGGTTTTCTTTTTGTTTTGTCATACATTTGTCATACGGCTGTACGGCATATCTTCAAGGTCCTTGATTTGGTCGCTCATTGATAGTGCTGATTTGTTTTTTGATTGATAAAATATTTGGCCTTCTTGATACGTAAGTTATTTTGGAGAATTGTTTGGGTGCGTAGATACTTTATCCTAAGCGGTCTTTTTTATTGTTAGCTTTTTTAGTACATGACAAAAATTGAAAAATCCTGTCGTGAATTATTGATTATCAATTAATTATATTTGCAAAAGACCTCAAAATCTCGTAACTTTAAGGTATATAACTTCCACATTATTACCATGTTACGAAACCTCAAGGTCCCGCACAAAAGTAGTGAAATTTTCTCGGTAATCCTACCGATATTCAAAGTATCCATGAATCTTGCCCACATCAAATGCCTGTCCATGCTGCTCGGAGCACTCTGCGCCGTGCAGACGGTATGCCTTTCCAAACTGGCAGGGGCATTTGACAGCAAGGCTTCACGGGAATCCTGCTTCCGCCGCATCCAACGCTTCATGTCGCAGATGGTCCTGGACCTGGATGCCGTTGCGGGGTATCTCAAGTCGCGCATCCCGTCCGATGGCCCATACACGCTCACGATGGACCGCACGAACTGGAAGTTCGGAGAGGTGAATATCAATGCGTTAGTTCTGGGCATAGCTTACGATCATATGTCGTTCCCCATCCTGTTCAGACTGCTGCCCAAGCGGGGAAACTCCAATTGCAAGGAACGAATCAATATCATGCAGCGGTTCATCCGCCTGTTCGGTCGTGACAGTATCAAATGCCTGGTAGCGGACCGTGAGTTTGTCGGTAATGAGTGGTTCAAATGGCTCAACGACAACGCTATCCAGTACCATATCCGCATCCGCGACAACTTCTGGGTGGAAGACCCAAGAACCAACAGAAATATACGGGCCCAGCACATCTTCGCCAATCTCAAACATGGAGAGGAACGCGTCCTGTATCGTATCTATCGTATCTGTGGAGAACTCTGCTATCTGTCCGGTGCCGTTATCAAGGACAAGACCGGAAAGCCCGAACCGCAGATCCTCGTTTCCTTCTGCCGCCCGGAGGAAGCCCTCCCGGCATATAAGGAAAGATGGACTATCGAGACCATGTTTAAGGGCCTGAAATCCAGCGGATTCAATATCGAGGACACGCATATGGTTCATATCAATCGTATCGAGCAACTCTTCGGGGTTGTTATTATTGCCTATACCTGGGCCTACTGTGTTGGCATTGCCGCCAACATCAAAGTCAAGGCTGTCAGGGTTCTCAACAACGGGAGGCGTGCAATCAGTCTTGTCAAGTACGGTCTGAACTTCATCGCTGACGCTCTCCTCAATCCTTTCAGACCAAGTAAAATCAATGTGTTTGATTTTTTGTCATGTACTTAGCGTTCGAATATTTCCCGGAGGTGATCGGGGAACAGATCCTCGA
>ERZ1106976.3303-NODE-3303-length-13001-cov-4.198517_pt1 | contig 13001 bp, 9 predicted proteins | sample MGYA00403687_ERZ1106976 | MGnify/ENA primary metagenome ERZ1106976 (study PRJEB35170, sample SAMEA104062446) | human gut metagenome | biome: human gut; feature: human-associated habitat; material: faeces | place: Denmark | collected 2013-02-22 ... | reverse complement strand
AAATTCATAATAATCCAAAGAGAATACAGTCAAAAACACCCGGTTCGGCATTTTCCCGATTTTCGGACCGTAAAAATGCCGTGCTTATTGCTTAACGCAGCAGCCCGCACAAAAAATAACGCAATAGTGGCTCCTATTGCGTTATTTTTTGTGACGAATGTCGGAAAATAGGCAAGTAGCTTTGCTATCAAGGCGTTAGCCGGTAATTGTGCGATATTGCCTTAAGCCTCCTATTCTTCGATATCGGCTATTCCCGGCAATCTCGACGGCAGACAAGAAGCTCGCCGTCGATTTTGTCGGGAATTGCTTTATAAAATTCCCCTTTGATTTCTTCCGATTCCGAATCAAGACCGGAACGTAAAATTCCGCACTCAACAAAATTACCGGTATGCCCCGTGACATACTTCTCTCCGACAGACTCCGAGAGAACCGTAACCGGTTTTCCCTCCGCAATCATACGCGAAAGAATTTTCTTCTTTTCCTCCTGCGCTATGCTTTCGAGATAATGAAGCCGTTCCATTTTTATTTTCTCCGGAATCTGTCCCTCCATTTCCGCCGCTTCCGTTCCCGGACGTTTGGAATATGTAAAGATATGAAGATGAAGAAATCCGACTCGTTTTATAAAGCGGCAGGTTTGCTCAAAATCCGCCTCCGACTCACCGGGAAATCCTACAATCACATCTGCCGAAAAATTGACATCGGGAATTTTTTCCCTGATATACGCAATATTTCTTTCCATCATATCGGTATTATATTTTCTTCTCATAAGTGCCAAAATCCGATCGGAGCCGTTTTGAACCGAAAGGTGAAAATGATGGCAAAGGGAGGGAACGTCATATATGGAATCAATAAAAGTGCTTTTCATAAAAGAAGGTTCGAGAGAACCCATTCTTATTCGTTCTATTCCCGCTATTCCGTCGATTTTTGCAATCAAACGGGATAATCCGTTTCCGTAAGCTGCCGTTTCAATTCCGGTAAGCACGACCTCATGACAGCCGTTTTGAGCGATTCGGAAAACCTCGTCAAGAATCTCCCCCTCGTCTCTCGTAACAATATCGCCGCGAAGAAAAGGGATAACACAATAGCTGCATTTCCCGTTACAGCCGTCCTCTATCTTGACATAGGCTCTTGTACGGTCAGAATGTACCGCACAGGTTTTAGTAAGTGCCCCGCGAGGAGGAGCGACCGAGACAGCACAGCCGGAAATTTTTCCGCTCTTCAAATATAACTCTGCCGCGCGCACCATCTCCTGCTTATTCCGGGTACCGCAAACAAAGGAAACGCCTTCGATTCGGGCAAAATCAGAACTTTCGAGCTGTGAAGCACACCCCATAACGCCGATAAAAGCATCGGGATTCTTTTTTTTCGCTCTGCGCACCATCTGCCTTGATTTTCGAACGCTTTCCTCCGTAACCGCACAGGTATTGATGATGTAAGCGTCACACGCCTCCGTAAAATCTCCGCGCGAAAAGCCAAGCTTAAAAAGCTCCTCCGCAAGTGCCTCTGTCTCATATTGATTAACCCTGCACCCAAGAGTCATAAATCCTGCCGTTATAAATATCACTCCTTTCCTGCAAAGTGAAAAGCTCACATCCGGAGCTTCGGTACCATTATATTTGGGTATCTCAATCATTCAGGGTGTCTCTAAAAATGCAATGTTCATAGACGGCAAAGTGATTTTTTCGTCAGGCTAAACCAAAATTCCGCAGACAGCGTATCCATCTGCCAAGGTTTTTTGTGACGAATGACGGAAAACAACTCGAACCGGTTCCGGACAGTGAGTTTTCAGAGGTGCCCATTTATCATTCGGGAATTAAGGCAATACCTCACAATAATTGTTGTACAGCCACGCCGCCGGATTTGTCGTCGGACAATACAAATTGAGGAGGCAAGAGTGACACTCCCCTGCCGATGAAATTTGTGAAGTATGATGGGAAATGGACAAGCAAATTGCCATCAAGACGCAAGCCGCGCCCCCAGCGATACTTTCTTAAGGAAATGCCACACAATTTTGACGGTACAGATGCACAAAGTCATATTGTCGTCAAACGACACAAATTGAGGAGCAAGAACGGCTTCTCTACCGATAAAATTTGTGAAGTATGGTGGGAAATGGACAAGCAATTTGCCGTCAAGACGCAAACCGCGCCCCTTCGGTGTTGCCTTAAAACGCCCATTCGCCATCCTTGAATATCTGAATTCTTTCACCGTTTGAACGGATTCCTACAACAGAAGTATCAGGGGTTCCTATCATAAAATCCTCATGAATCACGGAGTCATTGATTCCCTTCTCTTTTGTCTCCTCAAAGGTATACTTCTCATAATCCTTAAGGCAATTCGAAAAACCTCTGCCAAGCGCAAGATGGCAAGCTGCATTCTCATCAAAAAGCGTATTGCAGAAGAGGATTTCCGTTTCGCGAATCGGTGAAGTATACGGGACAAGCGCCACTTCTCCGAGATAGGCGGCGCCTTCATCCATGGCAATCATCTGCCGGAGAATCTCCGTCTCGCGTTCCGTATCTGCTTTGACAGAAACCGCTTTTCCGTTTTCAAAAACAACGCTGAAGCTCTTAATAAGCTGACCGCGGTAGGAAAAAGGCTTTGAGGAATATACAATTCCTTCAGCGGAGCCTTTCATCGGGGTTACAAAAACCTCTTCGCTCGGAATATTCGGATTGAAGACGGTTCCGCTCCCCATAGCCGTCTCCGCACCTCCCATAAACAGCGCGTCGGGAATAAGTCCTATCCTTACATTTGTTCCGTTTGACGAGCTGATCTCAACGGCATCAAGTCCGAGAGAATTCAGGTATTCGCACCGTCCCGCAAGATCAGAGTTATGCTTGTTCCATGCGGAAACAGGATCGTCCCCGTCTGCTCGGGAAGCCTTCAAAATAACCTCCCAGAGATGTTCAACCGCTCTTGACGGACGCTCATTCGGAAACACCTTTTTTGCCCATGCCTTCCCCGGAACGGCTGCAATTACCCATTGGTACTTGTTTTCCATTCTGTCGCGAATGGGCTTTATTATTTTCATTCTTGCTTGGGTAGATTTTGCATATTTCGTTTGGTTTATTCCTGCAAGCCCGTCGGGATCCGAAGACTCAAGATAAATCATCGCGGGAAGCGTTTCGGCACGATGCTCCAGCTTTTCAACCTCCCATTTCTCCACTCTTGAGAGAACGGAAAGAGAACGCTTTTGGATATTCAACTTGGTAAGGGGTTGGTACTCCCATTCGACCATTACCTTTGATGCGCCGGCTTTATAGGCGGAATCCGCTACCATGTATACAAACTCCGGCTGATCAAGACCGGCAACGATCATTACCTCCTGTCCCTTTCTGACATTGGCTCCCTTTTTGACAATGAGCTCGGCATATTTTTTCAGAACTGTTTTTTTCATCATAATCCCTTTTCTATATTAATAATTATACAATGTCATTACCATTATATGTTTTTAACATTATAACGCAATCTATATAATTTTGTCAAGTAAAGACCGATTTACCGAATAAAATATCTTTTTCCCCTCATAAGAAAATCAAGCTGTCTTTGCGCCCCATGCGTCGATAGACAACTTGACTTTTATTATGGCAATACCGCACAATGCTTGTTGTGCAGTTGCGCCGCCGAATTTTCCGTCAGACAATGCAAATTGAGGGGGCAAGAGTGATTCCTCTGCCGACGAAATTGATGAAGGTTGATGGAATAGATACAAGCTAATACCCAATAAAGGCCTTAGCTGTGCACCCGGCGGTATTGCCTTATATCAAAAACGATTTATCTGCTGAATTTCTCACAGCATTGATCACAGATTATCTTGCCATGCCGTTTCTTTCACCGTTTTCGACACTGTTTCCGGTACCGTTTCCGCTTCCGTTCAAATTCCCGTCTCCGTTTCCGTTGCCGGGAACCTGACCATCCCCCGAAGCGATGCCGTTATCGCTTACATTGCCGTCTCCGCTGACATTCGCATCTCCGGAAATATCGGCGTCGTTTCCGTTTGTAATGTCACCGGTACTTACATCATGATCGGTAATTATGGGATCCAATACTGAACTGTCGGTTGAATTATCCTCAATATTGCCTCCGTCTACACATCCGGCAAAACAGGAAATAACCAGAACGGCTATTAATAAAATAACTATTTTCTTTATCATTACATCCGTACCCTTTCTTTAAAAACAGGAAAATTCAGGTAATTGTCTGAGTGTTTCCCCGTTTGAGTTTTACCTCGAAATTAGGGTTTACGGATTAAATAAAAATATAAGAGTTAATTTTTTCCGAATACTGCAAATAAAATTTTAGAGTTTAGAAAAAATCAAACTGACGTTTTGCCCCAAGCTTCATTTAGGACACTTTTTGAAAAAATTACCTTAAAAGCCTTTGAAAAAAGTTTTTGTCCGGGATTCTTAAGGGTGGCCCCCCTTAAGCAGGGGCGGAGCCTCGCAAGGCGACTTTTTTCTCTGTTTTCGCAAATTCCAGGCGAAGAACTCTACCGCTTCTATTTTAGGCATAAATGAAAACCTATCAAGCGTTTTCAGTATAACAAAATTCTTACTCGCAAAGAGCTCAAAAAAACATTCTATTCTCTTCTTATCAAAAATAATCCGAATTCTGATTGACCGTCTACATAAACCTACTATCGCTTGTATCACGCCGATACGTTTCGTTATTTAAGAAAAAAGCTGTTTATCATTCTTTTCAAAAGTCCCAAATAGCTTATTTTTTCAATTGCTTCGACGGCAACAATATTGACACTTCCGATTGTTTCATCACCGATTTTATAATCAATATTTCCGATCACCTCGCCTGCTTCTACCGGCGCGGATATGTATTCGGGAAGATTGACTGCTGATTCCACTCCCTTTACTGCTTCTGACTTGTCAAGCACAATATCAAATTTTTCATACATAAGCCTGCATGAATTGCTCACTCCGCCGAGCACTTTTATTGGATCAATTTCTCCTGATTCCATACACAGATATTTGTAATTTGCAAAACCGTAATCAAGCAGCTTCTTGGCTATTTCATTTCTTATATCACGATTCGGCGCTCCCATGATTACGGCAATAAGCTGCATGCCGTCACGTTTAGCTGCCGCACTGATACAAAAGCCCGCTTTTGATGTAGAACCTGTTTTAAGCCCGTTTGCACCGTTGTAAAAACGAATCAGACGATTCGTATTGGTAAGTCCAAAGGCTCCGTTTCTTATACTGTCCATCCATATCGTTGTATAATTGAGAATAAATTCATGCTTCATTAGCTCTCTCGACATCAGCGATATATCTCGTGCCGTGGTTTTGTGATCGACTGTGCTGTCGTCAAGACCGGTCGGATTTTCAAAAACCGTATTCGACATACCAAGCTCTGACGCGCGTGCGTTCATACGTTCTACGAAGCCTTCAACACTTCCCGCCACCTGTTCGGCAAGTGCTGTCGCCGCATCATTTGCCGACGCGATAATAACCGATTTAAGCAGATCTTCAACACTCATCTGTTCCCCTGCCTTCAAATAAACCTGAGAACCGCCCATATGAGAAGCATTGTCACTAATCTGAACGATATCGGTAAGCTTAAGCGTTCCTTTGCCAATTTCCTCTGCAACAAGCAATATCGTCATAATTTTGGTTACCGACGCAGGAGCAAGACGCATATCCGCCTCATATTCATAGAGAACCTTTCCGGTTTCTGCCTCTATCAGAATAACGCTCTTTGCCTCGCCGGCAAGAGCGGCAGTATCAGTCGGAATAACCGGAAGTACTTCTTCCGCTGCAGAAGGGATCAATCCGTATCCGACGGAAAAAATCAGTGCCATAAAAAAAGCCGTCAGCTTCAACGTTATTTTTTTCATTATTCTTTCCCCTTATACCTGTATTCTGTTGAAATTATATTCACAGCGTTCATTTATTATGTATGTAAAAAATCAAAAAAGCAACACGATTATCGAAACCCGATAATTTCAATAATCGGAATCATGCAATCATATTGAGATTTCTTATAATTCAAACAATCATAAAAACAAAAAAAATCCCGCGCTAACGCGCAGGATTCATGGTGGGGACTACTGGAATCGAACCAGCGACCTTATGCATGTCAAGCATACACTCTAACCAGCTGAGCTAAACCCCCATATCGAAAGTATTATATCATATTACGGAAAAAAAATCAATAGTTTTTTCATTTTTTTATTGTATTTTAAAAAGATTATCTTCGATTGACACAATTCTTTCTATATGCTATAATATGAACATCATATTGCGAGAGGTAACCGCGCATGACAAAATCCGAATCAACTGTTTTGCGAACACTGTCCGTTGTTTTTTCCTTCATCGGAATTTTGTATTACGGATATATTCTTATACAATCTGTAAAATATAATTTTCGGGAAATCAGAATCCAACCAAACGGAGGCTATGATCCGGAGCCGAATTTTTCTGCAGAAAAATTCATTCTTAATATCCCGTATTTTATTGTGTTGATCATACTGCTTTCTTTAACCGTCTTTACAATATTATTCCTTCTCAAGCAAAAAAATCTTATGCCATCCTATTCATCTCCAATACAGTAATACTGATCCTATCTATGTTTTTTATCAATACAAACCTGTTGGAATTTATGTTCATCAAATATAATCTTCCGAAATTTCTTTTTAAATTTCTTTGTTCTCTTCCAAATAATACATTTGTTTATCTGAAGCTAATCCCTTTTACAGCTTCGGCATGTTGCGTCATACCGTTCCTCTTTGTAAAAGATTCACACCTTACCATTCAAAACGCAAGTAAAACAGAATAACAAATTTGCCGAAAAAGCACCGAAACATTCCGGATATTTCTTTTTCGGCAGTTTCTGTATACATAGAATATAGATTTAAAATATCATAATTTTCCGACATCTTTCATTGGATTTATATAAGATAATATAGTCTTAAAAGGTTGCAATTTCTCCGAAAAAATGATACAATATCGTGTAAGTTAACTGTTAAGGCAATACCGCTGGGTTCTAATGGTGCAGCCGCGCAATCCTATTTTTCACCAGATGATACCAATTGAGGAGGCAGGAGCGACTTCTCTTCCGACAAAATTTGTGAAGTATGACGAAAAATGGATAAGCAGATATGCCGTCAAGGCGCAAGTCGTGAGCCCGGCGATATTGCCTTAAACACAGATTATCGCAAAAAGCTAGAAAGGCTTTGCCGTCATAAAATGAAAATTATCATAATCGGTTGCGGAAAAATCGGTACGACAATTTTATCGAGTCTTGTTGCGGAGGGACACGATATAGTCGCCGTCGATTCCGACAATGAAGTGCTCTCCGAAATCATCAATATTTACGATGTCATGGGCGTCTGCGGAAACGGAATAGATAGTGATATTCTTAACGAAGCGGGAGCTTCAAAAGCCGAAATGTTCGTAGCCGCGACCGGCTCCGACGAGTTCAATGTGCTGAGCTGTTTTCTTGCCAAAAAGCTCGGTGCAAAAAACACAATTGCACGTATAAGGTCTCCTGAATACAACGACCGCAGCTTGGCTTTTATGCGAAAACAGCTTGAACTGTCCCTTGCGATTAATCCGGAGCTGCTGGCGGCGCATGAAATCTTCAATATTTTGAAATTTCCCTCAGCAGCTAAAATTGAAAAATTTTCCGGAAGAGGCTTTGAAATGATAGAGCTGCGCCTCAAGCCCGATTCGGCTCTTGACGGAATAAAGCTTTGGGAGCTTCGTGAAAAATATCATACGAAGGTTCTTGTCTGCTGTGTACAGCGAGACGAAAAAGTATATATTCCCGACGGTAATTTTATCCTTCACAGCGGAGACAAAATTGAAATCACCGCTTCTCCGGCAGAAATACAAAAGCTTTTGCGCGCAATGGGAGAATTTCAAAAGCAGGCGCGGAGCGTCATGCTTCTCGGCGGAAGCCGTACCGCCCACTATCTTGCCGATATGCTGACTGCGGGAGGCGTTTCCGTCAAAATCATCGAGCGGGACGAAAAAACCTGTTCCGAGCTTTGCGAAGCCATACCGAAGGCGGTAATCATTCACGGAGACGGCGCCCAGCAGGAGCTGCTGCTGGAGGAAGGCCTCCGTTCGCTCGACGCCTTTGTTTCCCTTACCGGCATGGACGAGGAAAACATTCTTATATCTATATTCGCCGCCGCGCAGAAGGTACCGAAGGTTATCTCTAAAATCAACCGCGATGAATTGGCTTCTCTGGCAGAACGACTTGGACTTGACTGTATTGTTTCACCGAAAAAAATTATTTCCGATGTTCTCGTGCAGTATGCAAGAGCACTCCAGAACTCTCTCGGAAGCAACATAGAAACTCTCTATAAACTGATGGACGGTAAAGCAGAAGCATTGGAATTTAATGTCCGTGCCGACTCCAAGCTGACAGGAATCCCCTTAAAAGATCTTAATATCAAGCCTAATATCCTGATTGCGGGAATACTTCGGTACCGGAAAACCATCATTCCCGCCGGAGATGACGTCATCATGCCGGATGACAGAGTGATTATTGTCGCCGCCGATCAGCGGCTCTCCGACCTGTCTGACATTTTAAAATAAGGAAAAATATGACAATGAATCGTAAAATGATTTTCCACATGATCGGACGAATTCTTGAAATAGAAGCTGCCTTTCTTCTGCTGCCTTGCATAGTATCCCTCATATATCAGGAAACAGCCGCATTGTCCTTCCTGATATCCGCTGCCATCGCGTTTTGCATCGGATTCCTGCTTGCCCGACTGTTTAAACCTGAGGATTCGATGATATTTGCCAAAGAAGGCTTTGTTATCGTTGCTTTCGCATGGATTCTTATGTCGCTTATCGGGGCTCTTCCTTTTGTCATAAGCGGCGAAATTCCTTCCTTAGTAGACGCTTTTTTTGAGACAGTCAGCGGCTTTACCACCACCGGAGCTTCCATTCTTACCAATCTTGAAAGTCTTAGCAAAGGTACCCTTTTCTGGAGAAGCTTCACGCACTGGGTAGGCGGCATGGGCGTTCTTGTCTTTATCATGGCGATATTTCCCACCGATTCCGGACGATCTATACATGTGATGCGCGCCGAAATGCCGGGACCTATTGTCGGAAAAATCGTGCCGAAAATCAAAGAAACCGCAAAACTCCTTTATCTCATCTACATCGTGCTCACAGTGCTTGAGATCATCTTCCTCCTTTGCGGCGGAATGTCTCTTTTTGAAAGCCTCGTGCACGCCTTCGGCACTGCCGGAACAGGAGGCTTCGGGATTAAAGCCGACAGCATTGCCAGCTACAGTCCGTATCTGCAATGGGTAATCACCGTGTTTATGCTGATCTTCGGAATCAACTTTAATCTTTTTTACCTTATTCTCATCGGAAAATTCCGACAAGTGATGAAAAGCCGCGAGCTTTGGTGTTATGTCTCAATTGTAATTGCTGCCGCCGTACTGATCACTTGGAATATCTATCCGCTTTACAAGAGCATTTCGGAAGCCGTACGGCTTTCCTCCTTTCAGGTCGCCTCTATCATAACGACGACCGGATATGCAACCTGTAATTTTGATCTCTGGCCGGAATTCTCCAAGTCAATTCTGCTCCTCCTGATGTTTATCGGAGGCTGCGCCGGCTCAACAGCCGGCGGACTTAAGATTTCGCGCGTAATCTTACTTTTCAAAATGATCAAACGCGATATACAGCATATGCTTCACCCCCGCTCTGTTGGAGTTGTAAAATTCGAAGGAAATAGAGTCGAGGATGCAACGCTTAGCAGCGTGAGCGTCTATTTCACTCTGTATTTTATCATTTTCGCCGTTGTATTCCTGCTCCTTTCGCTTGAACCGTTCGATTTTGAGACAGTATTTTCCGCCGCCTCTGCCTGTTTTAACAATGTAGGACCGGGATTCGGCGCTGTCGGTCCGGCTTCAAGCTTTGCAATGTTCTCTGCTCCCTCGAAATTGCTTCTTTCACTTGCCATGCTTCTTGGGCGGCTTGAAATTTTCCCGATCCTGCTTGCATGCTCTCCGTCAATATGGATCAAAAGATAAAAAATCAATTATTTTTACCGATAACCCTGATATATCTGTCATAAGCCTTATCCCATGTCTCGGTATTCCGGGGACAAAAGCATCCGGTATCGATACTCCTGCACAGAATTTCCCGTCCTTCCGAAACAGAGTGAATGACGCCCAAACCGATAAACTGATTGATTCCGTTGCCTAAAGCAGTTGCCTCCGCTGGTCCGCTGATTACCTCCTTACCGGAAGCATTTGCAGTAAAGCTGCACAGCAAATTGACGCGGCAGCCTCCTCCTATCATATAAATTTTTTCAAAATTCTTTTCCGTAAGCTCTTCCAAACGTTCAACGGAATACCGATACTTCATGGCAAGCGACTCGTATACGCACCGGATGATTTCCCCCTTAGTTTCCGGAATAAACTGTCCGGTTACACGGCAATATTCCTGTATTGCATTCTCCATGCTGCCGGGATTTGAAAAAACGGTATCCTCAACATCGATAAAGGAACGGAAAGGTACGCTTTCCGAGGCAGCTTTTTCAAGATCGTCAAAAGACAGCTTTTCCCCGCGTCTGAGCCAAAGATTGCGGCATTCCTGAATAATCCACAAGCCCATAATATTTTTCAGAAATTTGATTTTTCCTTCCGGCATACCTTCGTTGGAAAAACCCTCTGCATAAGCCGCATCGTTCAATATCGGAGAATCAAGAACTGTTCCGAGAAGCGACCATGTACCGCAGCTTACAAATATAAAATCATCGGCAGCGGACGGCACGGCGGTAACAGCCGAGGCGGTATCATGACATGCCGAGGCGATTACCGGAATATCCTGTGAAAGTCCGCACATCGCTGCTATATCGGTTTTCAGATATCCTATTGTCTCGCCCGGATATATTACCTCATCGGGAAATATATTCTCCGGTAATTCAAGGGCTCTCAGTATTCTCTCATCATATTTTCTCTCGGAAATATTATATAGCTGTGTAGTGGCAGCGGCGGTATATTCATTTTTCATAACACCGGTCAAAAAATACGCAATCAAATCAGGAAGCATCATCATTCGTTTCGCCAGAGCAAGGACCTCCGGCTTGAATTTTTTCATTGAGCAAAGCTGATAAGAGGTATTAAACCATATATTCTGTATACCGGACATCAGGAAAATATTTTTCATCCCAAGTTTTTTCTCGATTTCGGCTTCTATTCCGTTTGTTCTTACGTCACGGTAATGATATATCATTCCGAGTAAATCCCCGTCTTTATCAAGTAGACCGTAGTCAACTCCCCACGTATCGATGCCTATTGCGGATATGTCTCCGTGACCGCTGTTTGCACAGCAAACAAGTCCATTCAGTATCTCTCGGCAAATTCTTGGAAAATCCCAATACATATGTCCGAAAAGGTTGACCGGCTCGTTTCGGAAACGGTATATCTCCTCACAATCGATTTTGTTTCCGTCATAGGTCAGTATTATGCCTCTTCCGCTTGAAGCTCCGAGGTCAAAAGCCAATACCTTCATCTCTGAAATCCTCCTCAATTTGTATTGTCTGACAAAAATCTGGCGGCGCAACTGCACAACAATCATTGTGCGGTATTGCCTTAAATGATCGAAGCAAGATATAATTACAACATTTTTACAAGTTCATCAAGTGTCATACCGTCTTCGGGAATAAAGCGCCTCCAATACTCAGCAGAAGTTTTCAGACTGTCTATGATATCATAACCGTTTGTCACGTTTGAGTAAAAAAGCTCCAAAGTCAGATAAATTTTGTCTGCCGGAGTCGGCATATCGGGATCAACAGGAGAACTGTAGCTCTCGTACAGAGCTCTCAGCAGTCTCTCACCGGTGATACAACCGCTGCGATTATTCTGAGGTGAAAAATCCTTATGAGACGATGAAGTGTTATCGGTCTGCTGAAGATGAATCAACGGAGAATATCTTCCCAACTCTCTAAGCCATGCCCATGTATCCGAATCCCTTTTTTCGGAAAACATATAGGAATAATTGCTGCATATATCAAGAATGACCTCTGCCGCTTCTTTAGCCTTGATTTTTTTATTCTGTGCCGCGACAAGAACCGAATGACATTTCTCCGGACCGACATAAAGAGGAATCTTTTCCTCCACCGCCCTGATGATATCTTCCTCTGAGGGCTTTAAAAATAATTGCTGTCCGTACTGATGACCGGTATCAATTGTAATATAAAGCGGCGTTTTTCCGTGGCTCACCTTACATATGAGGTCACGCGCATCCTTGATTCTCCAGGGATACTGCTGCGGTGAATACATCTGCTCAAGAGAAAGTAACACTTTCTTTTCCGCCGCATACTCCGCCGCTCTCTTTATTTGGCTGTATAGGATATCTTGATAGACAGAATATGTATCGGGATTCTGTAACACGGTATCATCGAACGCATGACAATAAAATCCGGCAATCGCATCAAGCTTGGCGGCGTTGTCTATATGGCTGTACAACCACTTGCAAAGCATACGATTACGACATCTCTTGTCGGTATGAGTCAGTCCAAGCGTTGTATAGGTTCCATGCCCGGTATAAACGCTTGCAATTTTGATTCCTGATCTTTTGCTTTCCTGACGGACTGTCTCCGTCCATTCGTCAAGATAAGCCCTGTCGGAATATAACATATCACATTCCGTATCGGCGCTGCTTTCTATATGCCTGACGCCACACTTATTGACAACCGACAGCCAATCACAGGGCTTAGTCCATCTTTTGGACGCAAAGCAGTTGTCTACTGACATATATATCTTCGGATACTTCATTTTCCCTCCAAAATAAATTTATATTATATTCTATATTTATAATACTGTTAATATTCTGCCACATAGAAGAAAAATGTAAATATTTGAACCGATTATTGTGAGATTATCATAATGGGAATCAATTTCAATAATATTTAAGGGGTTGTCGCACGTTAGTGCGACAGCCCCACGAAGTCAGGTTTTGCGGATGAAATCCGCAATTTTGACCATTTAAATTCATAATAATCCAAAG
>ERZ1106976.3289-NODE-3289-length-13049-cov-8.164768_pt1 | contig 13049 bp, 12 predicted proteins | sample MGYA00403687_ERZ1106976 | MGnify/ENA primary metagenome ERZ1106976 (study PRJEB35170, sample SAMEA104062446) | human gut metagenome | biome: human gut; feature: human-associated habitat; material: faeces | place: Denmark | collected 2013-02-22 ... | reverse complement strand
AACGCCTCGTCCGCACGCTCGGCATCCTCGATCTTGATCTGCACGATGACGCGGTTGTCGGGGTTCATCGTGGTCTCCCACAGCTGGTCGGGGTTCATCTCGCCCAGACCTTTGTAGCGGTTGACCTTCGCGCCGGGCATTTCGGCGCTCAACAGCTTCATTTCGTCGTCGTTGTAGGCGTACTTGACAGTTTGGCCCTTCTGCAGCTTGAACAGCGGCGGCTGGGCGACGTAGACATAGCCGTGGTCGATCAGCGGGCGCATATAGCGGAAGAAGAAGGTCAGCATCAGCGTGCAGATATGCGAGCCGTCCACATCGGCATCGGCCATGATGAAGATCTTATGGTAGCGGACTTTGCTGATATCAAACTCGTCGCCGATGCCGGTGCCCAGCGCGGTCACGACGGGCATCAGCTTGTCGTTGCCGTAGATGCGGTCCGCGCGGGCCTTTTCGACATTCAGCATCTTGCCCCACAGAGGCAGGATGGCCTGAATGTTGGAGTCACGGCCCATCTTGGCAGAGCCGCCTGCAGAATCGCCCTCCACGATGAACAGTTCGGTCTTGGAGGGGTCTTTTTCGTGGCAGTCGGCCAGCTTGCCGGGCATACGGTTGGATTCCAGCGCGCTCTTGCGGCGCACCAGCTCGCGGGCCTTCTTGGCGGCGGCGCGGGCGCGGGCGGCCTGGGTCGCTTTTTCCAGAATCGCCTTCGCGACGGCAGGGTTCTCCTCAAAGAACTCGGTCAGCGCCTTGTAAACCACATTGTTGACCAGGCCCTTGATGAAGGTGTTGCCCAGCTTCGCCTTCGTCTGGCCCTCAAACTGCGCCTCCTGCAATTTCACGCTGACGACGGCAATGATGCCCTCGCGGGCGTCGGGGCCGGACAGGTTCTCGTCCTTGTCCTTCAAAATGCCCTTGGCACGTCCATATTCGTTCAGCACGCGGGTCAGGGCCAGCTTAAAGCCCTCCTCGTGGGTGCCGCCCTCGGGGGTGTGGACGTTGTTGGCAAAGGAGAGGATGTTTTCCTGATAGCCGTCGTTATATTGCAGGGCGACCTCGGCGTAGGAATCGCCCCTGGTGCCGCTCATGTAAATGACGCCGGAGTGCAGCGCGTCCTTGGACTTATTGAGGAAGGTGACGAACTCGCGGATGCCGCCCTCGTAGCACATCTCGTCGCTCTGCTCCTGCCCCTCGCGCAGGTCGATGGTGCGGATGCGCAGGCCCGCGTTGAGGAAGGCCTCCTCGCGCATACGGGTGTGGAGGATATCGTAGGAGTAGACCGTATCCTCGAACATTTCGGGGTCAGGCTTGAAGGTGACGGTGGTGCCGGTGTGGTCGGTGGTGCCGACGATGGTCATCTCCTGCGTGATGTGACCGCGGGAGAATTTCATCTCGTGGATCTTGCCGTCCTTATGCACCTGCACGGTCAGCCATTCGGACAGCGCGTTGACGACGCTCGCGCCGACGCCGTGCAGGCCGCCGGAGACCTTATAGCCCCCGCCGCCGAACTTGCCGCCCGCGTGCAGGACGGTAAAGACGACCTCGAGCGCGGGACGTCCGGTCTGCGCCTGAATGTCCACGGGGATGCCGCGGCCGTTATCGACGACGGTGATGGTGTTGTCGGGATTAATCTGCACGGTGATGTCCGTGCAGTAACCCGCGAGGGCTTCGTCGATGGAGTTATCGACGATCTCATAGACGAGGTGGTGCAGACCGCTCGTGGAGGTCGAGCCGATGTACATGCCCGGGCGCTTGCGCACCGCTTCCAGTCCCTCGAGGACCTGAATTTCCGAGGCGTTGTAATCGTTGTTGGCGTCGACCGCCGTGGACTGCAGAAGTTCGTTGTCTGCCATGGGGTTCTCCTTTCGGTACAGGGTACGAAGAACCGGGCCGGAACGGCTTCCGACGCGTTTCTTCGCACCTTGTATAGTATTTTCGGATGGGAAGGCCGCTTACATCGCGGTCTGTCTTTTTTTCTTCGCAAGAAGGTACACGCCATACACGAGCGCTTCACTCAGCACGCACAGAAACACAATGCCTGTGAGCGGCGCAAAGTAGAGCGCCGAGCGCGAGGGGCGGCACCCACCGTTCGTCGTGAGGAAGGGAAAAGGGACTTAACAGCATAGACAGGGCGATCGGGGTCTTCATGTCGATTCCTCCATTCTTTTTTGCAGTGTTTGGCTCGAAAGTTCGGAGAGATAGACGATCTGGGGGTGGTAGGGGTGGTCACAGACGAGGAAGGATTTGGGGAGGTCGTCGCAGACCTCGAGCACCGTGCCCTCCTGCTGCGCGCGGTCCAGAAAGGCGCGGGTCGTTTTGGACTGCGAGGTAATCTCAAGATCGAAGATGCCGATGATGCGCCGCTCGGCAAGCATCTGATTGCGGCCGATGTGCAGGTACATTTCAGACCACCTTTCCGTTTTCAACGTGGAGAACCTTGCCGCCGAGAAGCGTTTCCAGTCGGTCCTCCTCGCAGCAGGTGATGAAAACCTGGCCGCCGGAGATGCGGTTGAGGACAAATTCCTGCCGGCGGGGGTCCAGCTCGGAGAGCACATCGTCGAGCAGGAGGACGGGCGAAAAGCCCGTCAGCTCGCGGAAAATGTCGCGCTCGGCGAGCTTGAGGGAGAGCGCCGCAGTGCGGGTCTGTCCCTGCGAGGAAAAGGCGCGGGCGGCAGCGCCGCCGATGGAGACCTCGATATCGTCCTTATGCGGGCCGGAGAGACAAAGACGCGAGGCAAGCTCGGCGTGGTAATGGTCGCGCTGGTGCGCCATGAGCTGCTCAAAGACTGTCTCCTGCGGCGCCATCGGATCGGCGACGGTGCTGACGGTCCTGTACGCGAGCGTCAGCTCCTCCCGCCCGCCGGAGCATTCGCGGTGGGCGCTCGCGGCATAGTCCGCGAGGAGCTTACAGAAGCGGGCGCGATAATAGATGAGCACCGCGCCGCACTGCGCCATGCGGAGGTTGAAATCGGGGAGCGCGTCGAGCAGCGAGGGGTGCTCCTCCGCATCGCGCAGGATGCGCGTCTTGTGGTCGTAGAGGCGGTTATACTCGCTCAGCGCCGCGTCGTAGCGCGGGCGGAGCTGGGAGAGCGAGAGGTCCATGAAGCGCCGCCTTGCCGCGGCGCCGTCGCGGATGAGTAGGAGATCGTCGGGGCAGAAATAGACGGTGTTCAGCACACCCGAGAGGTCGCCCGCGCGCTTGCAGGGGACCTGATTGACGCTCATTTTCCGGCGCTTGCCGCGGGACAGCTCGATCTCCACGGTAAAGTCGCGGCCGCGGGAAAAGACGCTGCCGGTGAGCCTTGCCGCGTCAGCTTCAAAGGAGATCATCTCCTTCTCCATGCGGGCACGGGGCGACTTGGCGCAGGAGAGGTAGACGGCGGCCTCGAGCAGGTTCGTCTTGCCCTGCGCGTTCTCGCCGACGATGACGTTGACCGAGGGATCGAAGGTCACGCTCTGGTGCGCGTAGTTGCGGAAATGCTCCAGCGTGATGGCATCAAGTCGCATATTCGACGGTGAGCTCCCGGCCCGCGAAGGAAACCACGTCGCCCGGGCGGAGCTTTTTGCCTCGCATGGTGCAGACCTCGCCGTTGACGGTGACCTCTTCATTCAGAATGCGCAGCTTGGCCTCGCCGCCGGTGGAGACGAGATCGGCGAGCTTCATCAGGTCCTGCAGCTTGATATACTCGGTGGTGATGGGAAGAACGGTCATAAGGGGACCTCTTTTCTTTTATTGTGCCTTGAGACGGACGGGAAGGACCATATAAAGGAAGCTTTCTTCGCCGTCGGTCGGGACGAGGATGGCGGGAGAAATGCCGGTGTTCAGCTCGAGCTTGAGCTCATCGGCGGGCGCGAAGCGAAGCGCATCCATGAGGTAGCGGTTGTTGAAGCCGATCTCGAGGCCCTGCCCGTCGCCGTCGATGCGGCAGACGTCCTTGGCGTCGCCGTTGGCGGTCTTGGCGGAGAGGAGCACGCGGTCCTGCTCGAAGATGCAGCGCACGGGGCTCTTGAGCTTTTCGGAGATGACGACGCTCACGCGGTCAAGACTCTCGAGCATCGCCTTGGTATCCACGGTGACGGAGATGGGGTTGCGGCGCGGAATGGCGTTTTTGTAGTCGAGAAATTCGCCCTCAAGGCGGCGGCAGATCAGCTCGGTTTCGCCCATTTCAAAGAGAATGTGGCGCTGGCCGAGGGTGATGGTCGCGAAAGCGTCGATGTCCTCGCAGATCTTCTCGACCTCGTTGAGCGCAGCGCCGGGTGCGACGAAGGAGAACGCGCCGCCCTCGATCCGCTCGAGCGGTTCACGGCGAAGCGCCAGACGGAAGCCGTCGACCGCGACGACGGTCAGACCGTTGTCGCCGATCTCGAAGAGCTCGCCCATGTGAACGGGACGGGCCTCGTTCGTGGAGACGGCGAAGGAGGTCTGCTGGATCATGGAGCGCAGCGTCTTTTCCGGCAGGGAGACGGAATACTTCTCCTCGACCTCCGGCAGCTCCGGAAAGTCGGCGGCGGAGAGGGCGAGAATGTCGAAGTCGGCATCGCCGCAGGAAAGGTGGACCATGAGCTTTTCATCGGACGAGAAGGTGATCATATCGTCGGGCATACGGCGGATGATGTCGCCGAACAGGCGCGCGGAGAGGACCAGCTCACCGCCCTCCTGCTCCTCAACGGGAAAGCGGGTACGGATGCCGGTCTGCATATTGTAGCCGGAGACGGTCAGCACGCCGTCGCCGCACTGGAGCAGGAGACCCTCGAGCGCGGGAATGGAGCTTTTCGCGGCGACCGCGCGGGAGGTGGTATTGACGGCGTTTTGAAGAAGGAGCTTTTCGCAGGAAAATTTCATATTGCGATTCCTTTCTTGAAAAAAGAATAGATTATTTCGTCGTTATCGTAGTAGAGGAGAAAAAATGTGGAAAAGGGGAGAGAGGCTTAGAAAAATAAGGGTTTTCGGCTGTGAAAAACGATGGGGAAAGAAAATGGAAAGAATCGGTCTTTGTGGAAAGTTGAGGATATCCACAGAAGGCGCAGCCGGAAACGTGTTAACTCAGGGGAAAACGTCACTTCTTGGAGTTGATGTTGATGGTGATGTCCTTGATGGTCTGGGCGAAGCCCGGGTCGTTCTGAAGCTTCGTTTCGACCTGCTCGAGCGCGTGGAGAACGGTGGTGTGATCGCGTCCGCCGAACTCGCGGCCGATGTCGGGCGTGGAGAGATTCGTCATGCGGCGGACGAGGTACATGGCGGCCTGGCGGGCGGTGACGGCCTCGCGGCTGCGGGAGGGACCCTTGACCACCGCCTCGTCGATGCCGAAAAAGCGCGAGACCTCGTCGATGATGGAGGCGGCGGTGGGAATGTACTCGTTGGATTTGCGAAGCATATCGCGCACGGCGCGGTTGGCGCTCTCCTCGTCCATCTCCTTGCCGATCAGGTCGCGGTAGGCGAGGATTTTATTCATTGCGCCCTCAAGCTGGCGGACGTTGCTGGAGACGTTCTCGGCGATGTACTTGGCAATGTCGTCGTCGATGACGCTGCCCCATTGAGCCGCCTTGTTTTTGACGATGGCAAGGCGCGTTTCAAAATCGGGCGGCTGGACGTCGACGAGCAGGCCCCACTCGAAGCGGGTCTGAAGACGGTCGTCGAGCAGCTGCATCTCCTTGGGCGAACGGTCGGAGGTGAGGACGATCTGGCGCTTGGACTCGTAGAGGGTATTGAAGGTATGGAAGAACTCCTCCTGCGTCTGCTTGCGGCCGGCGATGAACTGTACGTCGTCCATCAGCAGAAGATCCGCGTCGCGGTACTTACTGCGGAACTCGACGTTCTTGCCGGTGCGAATGGCCTCGACCAGCTCGTTGGTGAAATCGTCGCCCTTGATGTAGACGATCTTGGCGTTGGGCGTTTTGGTGCGGATCTCGTGCGCGATGGCGTAGATCAGGTGCGTCTTGCCGAGGCCGGAGTCACCGTAGATGAAAAGTGGGTTGTAGTGCTCCGCCGGCGCGTCCGCGACCGCGCGGGCCGCGGCGTAGGCGAGCTTATTGCTGTCGCCCACAACGAAGGTATCGAAGGTAAATTCGCCGGACTCCAAAAGAGAGGTCGGCTTTTTGGGCTTCTCCTGCCCGAGGGCGCTGCGCTCGGCGGCGGAGAGGAGCTTCACGTCGAAATCGGCGGAGAAGATCTCCTTCAATGCCGCCTTGAGGTTCGGCAGGAAGAGGGATTCGATCGTCCCGCGCTTGAAGTCATTGGGACAACAGAGGTAAAAGGTCATATCGCGGATGGCGACCGCCTCCACCTCGTCGAACCAGGTGGAGATGGCCGTTTCGGCCAAACCGCCGGCGCGCAGGCGTTCGAGCACGACCTGCCAGACGTCAGCTACAGAGTTCAAAGAAAACGCTCCTTTCGTGGGCGGAAATGAAGGCGCGGCCCGCTGTGGAGCAGCGCATAATATCACCTCTTTATTATACCAGAGACGGAGGGAAAAAGCAACTGTATTTTATATTTAGATAAGGTAAGATGAGCCGTGAAACGAGCGATTTGCGGTCGGAAAAGCGGGAGACCACAAGATTTTGTGGCTTGACAGGGTGGGCCGCATCTTATATAATATCCTCTGCGTTGCGTTGAATGCGGCGCAGGAAAAAGGCTACTGCGGGGGCGGGAGACCGCCGCCGTCGAGTAAGAGCGGCCGATGGCCGCCGGCAAATTTTTTCAGGAGGTGTAACGCAATGGCTACTTCTCGTACCTATCAGCCCAAGAAGCTTCAGCGCTCCAAGGAACACGGCTTCCGCAAGAGAATGGCAACCGCCAACGGCCGCAAGGTCCTGGCCCGCCGCCGCGCAAGAGGCCGCGCCCGTCTGACCCATTGAGGGAGCCAAAGGCGCATCGCATATAGATAGACCGAGGGACGGACGATGGGAAAAATCGCCGTCCCTTAGAGGCTATCGTCCGAAAACGCCGGAACGGCGGAAAAGGACGGATGCAGGAGAGAAGCAATGAAGCGAACGATGACCGTTAAGGAGAATTATGAGTTCCGCCGGATCTACGCCAAGGGGCGGTCCGGCGTTTCGCCGTACCTTGTGGTCTACGTCCGCCCGAACCGGCGGGGGCGTAACCGCCTCGGCGTGACGGTGAGCACAAAGCTCGGACACGCCGTGGTGCGCAACCGCGTTCGCCGCCGTCTGCGGGAAATTTTCCGGCTGAACCAAAGCGGGCTCGCGCAGGGGTATGATATGATCCTCGTCGCGCGCACGCGCGCGGTGGGGGCGGAATACCGCGAGCTCGAGCGCGCGTTTCTCAGCGTGTGCGGAAAGCTCGGACTGCGGGAGAAGAAGCCGTGAAGCGATTTCTTCTCGCGCTCGTGCGCTTTTACCGGAAAAGCATCTCTCCCCTGCGTCCCCCCTGCTGCCGCTTCATTCCAACCTGCTCGCAGTACGCGCTCGAGGCCATCGAGAAGTACGGCGCGCTCAAGGGGGGATGGCTGGCGTTCAAACGAATTATGCGGTGCCATCCGTTCTATCGGGGCGGAAAGATCTACGACCCCGTTCCCTGAGGGGGAACACCAAAAAACACGGAGGACACAAAAATGTTTGCAACGATCGGATACTATATCTGTATCCCCTTCGCATGGCTGCTCCGCGCGCTCTATGAGCTGACAAGCTCTTACGGCTGCGCGCTGGTGCTCTTTACCGTGGTCATCAAGCTGATCATGCTGCCCTTCCAGATGAAATCGAAGAAGAGCATGATGCGCATGAGCCGCTTCCAGCCCATGATCAAAGAGATCCAGACCCGCTATAAGAACAATCAGGTCAAGATGAACGAGGAGCTGCAGAGGCTCTACGCAGAGGAAGGCGTCAACCCCATGAGCGGCTGCCTGTGGAGCTTCCTGCCCTTCCCCATCCTCATTGCCCTGTATTCCATCATCCGTCAGCCCATCACGCGCTTCATGATGCTCACGACCACGGCCATGCAGGGCGTGATCGACGCGGTGAGCGCGGCGGGCTTTGACCTCGCCGCCATCGCCATGACGGCGAACGACGGCGCCGTGACCGTGAAGGACGGTCTGACGCAGCTGCAGCCCTACGGCCAGATCACGCTCGTGAAGGCCGCGCAGGAGCTGGGCGTCGCCCTGCCCGAGGGCTGGATCCACATGGACTTCAGCTTCCTCGGCATGGACCTCACCATGATCCCCAGTGACGTCATCGGTCAGATCGGGACTGGCGGCTGGGCTGTTATCGGCGTGCTGCTCATTCCCATCGTTTCCGGCGCACTGAGCTTCTGGCAGTCCAAGGTCTCCATGGCCGGCAATCCCTCGGCCGCGGACCCCAACGACCCCACCGCGCGCTCGAGCCGCATGATGATGTGGATGATGCCCATCATGTCCCTCTGGATCGGTTTTACCCTGCCCGCCTCCCTCGGCGTGTACTGGATCGCGAACAGCGTTCTGATGCTCGTGCAGGAGAAGGTACTCAACAAGTATTTCAAGAAGAGCATGGCCGCGGAGGACGAGGCGCGTGAGAAGGCCCGCATGGAGGACCGTCTCCGCCGCATGGAGGAGGCCCGCGTCGCCCAGCAGCAGCGCGAGGCCGAGAAGAAGAGCCTGAAGGAAAAGCAGAAGGCCGCGCAGGCCGCTAAGGCGGCCAAGGCCGAAAAGGCCAGGAAAGCCACCACCGAGAACGGCCGCATCGGAGACCGTCCGTACGCGAGAGGCCGTTCGTTCAACGCCGACCACTACGGCGAATAACGAAAAGGAGCTTGTCTTAGATGATCAAGTTTATTGATATGACGGGCAAGACCGAGGACGAGGCCATCCGCCGCGCATTGGAGCAGCTCGGTCTGGAGCGCGACGATGTGTCCGTCGAGATCCTCGAGCGCGCGAAGTCCGGCTTCCTCGGCATCGGCGGCTCGCCCGCAACGGTCCGCGTCAGCTATGACGACGGTCAGCCGGAGCCGAAGCCGGTCAAGCCCGAGCCCAAGAGCGCCGCGCCCAAGGCGGAGAAGAAACCCGTTTACTGCGCCGAGGTGCTGCAGAAGGAAGTGCGCGCCAGGGAAAAGCAGGAGCGCGAGGCCAAGCGCGGCGAGCGCAGGGCCGAGCCGAAGGCCGAGAAGGCTCCGCGCGAGCCGGTCGTGCTCGGCGAGGAGATCCGCGACGAGAAGAGCGAGCAGATCCGCACGTTCCTCTCCGGTCTGCTCGAGCACATGGACGCCAAGGCCGAGGTCAAGGTCTATGAGGTCGAGAAGAACCGCTACAAGGTCATTTTAGAGGGTGAAAAGCTCGGCGCGCTCATCGGCCGCCGCGGCGAAACGCTCGACGCCATTCAGCAGCTGACGAACTATTCCATCAACCGCGGCGGCGAGAGCAAGCGCGCCCGCGTGCAGATCGACGCCGAGAACTACCGCGAAAAGCGCGAGGAGAGTCTGGAGCGTCTGGCGCAGAAGGTCGCGGGCAAGGTGGTCAAGTACCGCCGCAACGTGACGCTCGAACCGATGAACGCCTATGAGCGCCACGTGATCCATACGGCGCTGCAGGACACGCAGTACATCACGACCTTCTCCATCGGCACGGAGCCGAACCGCCGCGTGGTGGTCTCCTACGACCGCACAAAGCAGTAAAAAGCAGCGAAAAAGAAAGATGCCATACGGCATCTTTCTTTTTTTCAGGGGCGAAGCTCTGCTATGATGGAGCGGAGAAATGAAACGGGAGGATGATCCTCATGAAGCTGGTATCGTGGAACGTGAACGGCCTGCGGGCCTGCCTGAACAAAGGCTTTCTGGATTTTGTGGCGCTCGCGGACGCGGATGTGATCTGCTTGCAGGAGACGAAGCTGCAGCCGCATCAGGTGAGCTTCGAGCTGCCGGGCTACCGGATGTATTTCAACAGCGCGGACAAGGCCGGCTACTCCGGCACGGCGGTGCTCACAAGAAAGGAGCCGCTGAACGTCACCTACGATTTCGGCGACGACGAGCACCGGCACGAGGGGCGCGTCATCACGGCGGAGTACGAGGACTTCTACCTTGTGTGCTGCTATACGCCGAACTCGCAGGACGAGCTGAGGCGTCTCCCCTATCGGATGCGGTGGGAGGACGACCTGCGGGAATACCTCTGCGGGCTGGATCAGACGAAGCCTGTGGTGTACTGCGGCGATCTGAATGTGGCGCACGAGGAGATCGACCTGAAGAACCCCAAGACAAACCACTTCAACCCCGGCTTTTCCGACGAGGAGCGCGGGAAGATGACTGAGCTGCTCGCGGCGGGCTTTGTGGATTCGTTTCGCGCGCTCTGGCCGGACCGCGCCGACGCCTATTCGTGGTGGAGCTACCGCGCGGCGTCGCGGGCGCGGAACGTGGGGTGGAGGATCGACTATTTCATCGTGTCCGAACGGCTGCGCGGGCACATCAAAAAGGCGGAGATCTGGAGCGAGATCATGGGCAGCGACCACTGCCCCGTGATGCTGGAGCTGGAATGAACGGAAAAGGCGGACGCCTGTGGGCGTCCGCCTTTTGTGACGTTGCCGAATTTCGGAGCAGAGCGAACATCTGTTTGAAAAAGTGCTTGTACTACGCGGCGGAATGTGGTACAATAATATACTTCAAAAACGACGCGGAGAGGGTGAGCGCATGAGCGTACATGAGGGGCACCGACAGAGAAAAAAGGAGCAGTTCCGCGAGCATGGGCTGGACGCCTTTGCTGACCATGAGGCGTTGGAGCTGCTGCTCTATTACGCCATTCCGCGGCAGGACACGAACCCCATCGCGCACCGTCTGCTCGAGCGCTTCGGCTCGCTCGAGGGCGTGTTTTCCGCGCCGGCCTACGAGCTGCAGAAGGTCGAGGGCGTGGGTGAGAACGCCGCGACGCTCATCCGGCTGCTTTTTCCGCTCTGCCGCCGTGTGCGCACGAGCGGCGGAAGGCATGAGGTCATTTTCAACACGCGCGAGAACATCGGAGCGTATTTCATCGAGCTGTTCCTCGGCGAGCGGCGGGAGGTCTTTTACGAGGCATGTCTGGATGCGAAGGGCAAGCTGCTCGCCTGCTACCGATTGGCGGAGGGCAGCCCGGATCAGGTGACGGTCAATATGCGCCGGGTGGTGGAAAACGCGCTCAACGCCAACGCGAGCCTGGTGGTGCTGTCGCACAACCATCCGAGCGGCGTGGCGCTGCCGAGCAAGGAGGACAACCAGACGACCTTACAGATCAGGCGGGCGCTTGCGGACATCGGCGTGCAGCTGGTGGACCATGTGATCGTCGCGGACGGGGACTTTGTGTGCCTGCGCGACAACGGACTTTTGGATTGAGGAGGCAGACCATGGAATTCAAGCTCCATGCGCCCTTTCAGGCGACCGGCGACCAGCCGGAGGCCATTGCCGCGCTTGTGCGCGGCGTCGAATTGGGACTGGACGAGCAGGTGCTGCTCGGTGTGACCGGCTCGGGCAAGACCTTCACGATGGCGAGCGTGATCGAAAAGGTCCAGCGCCCCACGCTGGTGCTGGCGCACAACAAGACGCTCGCCGCGCAGCTGTGCGCGGAGTTCAAGGAGTTTTTTCCCGAGAACGCGGTGGAATACTTCGTCAGCTACTACGACTACTATCAGCCCGAGGCGTATATCCCGCATACGGACACCTACATCGCCAAGGATGCCTCGACGAACGAGGAGATCGACCGCCTGCGGCTGAGCGCGACCTGCGCGCTGCTCGAACGGCGGGACGTGATCGTCGTTTCGTCCGTGAGCTGCATCTACGGCCTCGGCGAGCCGGACGATTTCGCCAAGCTGATGATCTCGCTGCGCCCGGGACAGACGATGGAGCGTGACGAGCTGCTGCGCCGTCTGGTGGAGGACCGTTACGAGCGCAACGACGTCGCCTTTGAGCGCAACCGCTTCCGCGTGCGCGGCGACGCGGTGGACATTTACCCTGCCTACTGGCGCGACCGCGCGGTGCGCGTGGAGTTCTTCGGCGACGAGATCGACGCCATCCGCGAGTTCCAGCCCGTGACCGGCGTGGTGACGAAGACCCTGCAGCACACGGTCATCTATCCCGCGTCGCACTATGTGACGACGAAGGACAAGATGGAGCGCGCCATCGAGGAGATCGAGCGCGAGCTGGAGGTGCGGGAGAAGTTCTTCACCGACAACGGACAGGCGGTGGAGGCGCAGCGCATCCACCAGCGGACGAAGTACGACATTGAGATGATGCGCGAGCTGGGCTACTGCACGGGCATCGAGAACTATTCGCGCGTCATTTCCGCGCGGCCCGAGGGGTCTGCGCCCATGACGCTGCTCGACTACTTCCCCAAGGACTTTCTGCTCTTTGTGGACGAGAGCCATGTCACGCTGCCGCAGGTGCGGGCGATGTACAACGGCGACCGCGCGCGCAAGGACGCGCTGGTGCAGTATGGCTTCCGCCTGCCCTGCGCTTACGATAACCGCCCGCTCCGATTTGAGGAATTTGAACAGCGTGTGCATCAGCGCATCTACGTCTCCGCGACGCCGGGCGACTATGAGCGCGAGCGCGCAGGGCAGATCGTGGAGCAGGTCATCCGCCCGACGGGTCTGCTCGATCCGCGCGTGGAGGTGCGGCCCGTCACGGGGCAGATCGACGACCTTGTGGGCGAGATCAACGCCCGCGCCGCGCGCAATGAGCGCGTGCTGGTGACGACGCTGACGAAGAAGATGGCGGAGGATCTGACGGAATATCTGCGCACGGTGGGCGTGCGCGTGCGCTATATGCACGCAGACGTGGAGACCATCGAGCGCATGGAGCTCATCCGCGACCTGCGGCTGGGCGAGTTCGACGTGCTCGTCGGCATCAACCTGCTGCGCGAGGGCCTCGACCTGCCGGAGGTGTCGCTCGTTGCCATCCTCGACGCGGACAAGGAGGGCTTCCTGCGCAGCGAGACGAGTTTAGTGCAGACCATCGGCCGCGCCGCGCGAAACGCGGACGGTCTGGTCATTCTCTACGCCGATACGGTCACGCCGTCGATGAAGCGCGCCATGGACGAGACGGAGCGCCGCCGCGCCATTCAGGACAAGTACAACAAGGAGCACGGCATTGTGCCGCAGACCATCCGCAA
>ERZ1106976.3282-NODE-3282-length-13083-cov-27.087350_pt1 | contig 13083 bp, 10 predicted proteins | sample MGYA00403687_ERZ1106976 | MGnify/ENA primary metagenome ERZ1106976 (study PRJEB35170, sample SAMEA104062446) | human gut metagenome | biome: human gut; feature: human-associated habitat; material: faeces | place: Denmark | collected 2013-02-22 ... | reverse complement strand
TCGTTGTTTAATTTACAAGGTGCACTCCGCAGTTTCGCGGGCTTTTATTGTATCACATCAAGTTTCATTTGTCAAGAACTTTTTCAAATTCTTTTGAACTTTTTGTGATTCGCTCGTCGCTTCGCGGTCTTTCGTTCAGCAGCGAACTCATTTAGTTTAGCACATCTTCATCCGTTTGTCAAGAACTTTTTTCGATCTTTCCAATCTTTTTTCTTGGCTTCGTCCGATTTGCTGCGCTCCCTCAGAACGCTCGGCTATGATACCATCGAAACCATGGTTTGTCAACCCCTTTTTTCATTATTTTTCACTCTTTTTTATATTTACTATCACTTGTGTTAATATCGGCACCAGACCCCAAAATACAGCCGCTCCCACAGCCCAGACCCACGTTGGAACCGCATATGCAAAGAAACTTCCCCCGAACGCCAGCAGACAAAACATGCCGCTTTCGTTTTCTCCAATCCGTTTTCCTCTGACTGCCGCCGCCATTTTTCCTGCTGCGCACGCCAGCATTGTCAGCAGTGTAAACAGACCCAGCAGCTGCGCAACCGACAGCAACAGTTCAAACCGCTGCATGACCGACATCACAGAAAGACTTTTTGTCAGCGTGAGAAACGGCAGCGGCTCCTGCCGCGCCAGTTCCGGCGACAGGCAGGCCGCGGTCAGAAACGCCGGAACTGCCGGCAGAAGCGCAGATACCGCCGCAGTCCCAATCGAATTGCGCGGCATTTCCTCTTTTGCTGCGATAAATGCCAGACACGCGGGTGCCAGACACAGACAGAGTGCCAGTGCTGCATCTGCCGGCACCCCTTCCGGCCGGCACCAAGCTGCCTGCACATGACGCAGGGATGCCGCGGTAATGATCGCATACAATCCCGCAAGGCATAAAGCCAGCGCCCCGCAGACACGCCCGACGGCCAATCTTCCCTTTTGCCCAGCCAGCGCTGCCAGCAGCAGCGGAATCGCAGACAGGAACGGCCCCAGATCATCCTCAAACGCAATCTGGCTGGCCGCAGCTGCGCCGGAGGCTGCAAACAGCAGCCACAAAAGTTCTGCCGCTGCCGCAACCCGTCCGCCGCCCGTTCCGAATGCCTGGTCAAACGCCTCCCGCATACAAAGTCCAGAACGCCGCTGCATTACCTGCAGGCAGACTGTGAGCACGCAGGCAAGCACGCTCCCGCCCAGCACCCAGAGCCAGCCGCTGCCCGGCAGCGCCATCGCCGCCGGAACGCTCAGCGCGCACAGGCTCCATGCGCGCATCTGCCGCGGCGTCAGCTTATCCCGCAAGAATAATCCCTCCGTTTTCTCCCGGCAGCAGAACCGCCGGGCTGAGCGTTTCGCCGCGCAGGAGCGCAGCGTGCGCATCCGCCAGCGTCACGCTGCCGGGGTGCGCCTGCAAAAAATCCACGCAGCTTTCTGCGTCCAGCGCGTCCATCCGCGCCAGATACAGCTTTGCCGCCGGGCGGAACTGCCGCTGCTGCACCACTGCAGGCAGAAGCGCCTGTGCGCTTTGCAGGAGAATAATATGCTCTGCCGTGTCCAGGAAGAGCGTGCCCTCTGCACCTTCCCGCATGGCCGCAAGCGCATCCGGGAGGGTCGCGCCGGAGCCGGACGCGCCGTTGTCGCTTTCCACGGTGATCCGCCCGTCCTTCTGCGCGATCATAAGCACCTGCGCGGGCAGGAGTTTCGCCGCATCCGTCCCGGTGCGCGGCAGCATGCACAGACTGACCACCGAAGTCGCAGCCAGCAGCACGATACTGATTTTATTTGCGATTTTCATCCTGCCTGTCCCCCTGATTCTTCAGATCCTGTGGGCGCAGCGTCACATCGCGCCATTTCTGCCGCGCCAGAAGCGGACGCAGCACGGCGCGTCTTGCCCGTGCGTCGGAAAACGGCGCGAGATAGGATACGTCCAGGCTTGTCAGCCCCGACAGGTGGATCAGCAGCGCAATGCCGCCCGCCGTCAGCGCGAACAGGCCTCCCGCTCCCGCTAAAATTGCCAGTGCGAAGCGCCAGATACGAACGGCGTCTGATAAATCCCGGCTCGGAAGCGTAAAGCCGCAGATCCCGGCAGAGGCTGTGACGATCAGCGCGGCAGGCGAAACGAGATGCGCATCGACCGCCGTTGTGCCAACGACGAGACCACCGATGATGGAGACTGCCGTGCCGATGGCCTGCGGCAGATGAAGTCCCGCCTCCTGCAGAAGTTCAAATGTGGCAAGCAGCCCAATCACCTCGAAGACCGTGTCGAACGGCACCTCGCGCTTGGATTCGATGATCGCCAGCAGCAGCTTCGTCGGAATCATCTCCTGATGATACATTGCCATGGCGACATACAGCCCCGGCAGCAGCAGCGCTGCCAGCAGTGCCAGGTATCGCAGCACCCGCAGGCAAGACGCCGAGAGATAATCGACCGCGCGGTCCTCCGTCGATTTCATCAGAATGCCGAGATTGACCGGCGCCAGATATCCCAGCGGCAGCCCATCGACAAGCAGACCGACCTGTCCGTTCAGAAGCCCCTGGCAGAAGGTGTCCGGACGTTCGGTATATTGTAATAGTGGAAATGCGGTTCTTCGTGAACCGGTGACGTATTCCTCAACGCTCGCGGGTGTGAGCATGCCGTCAATATCGATTGCCCCCAGCCGCTTTTCCATGCGCCGCACCAACTCCGGCGCGGTCAGATCCGCGAGATAGCAGACTGTGACGGCGGTTTTCGTGCGCAGACCGACGGTCTTCTGCAAAAAGCGCAGCTGCGCTGTGCGCAGATGGCGGCGCAGGAGGCTTGTATTGATGCGCATCGTCTCGGTAAACGCATCCTTCGCGCCCTTGACGGTGTTTTCCGACTCCGGCGCGGAAGGGCCGCGCCGCGCGCTTGTTTTCGTTTCAAAGCAGAGCGCCGTATCCGTTCCGGGGAAAAGCACAGCGCAGTAGCCGTGCAGCAGCTTGTCCGCCGTCTGCGCAGGGCTTTGCGTACGCTCGGCGACGGCACAGTAGACTCTCGCCCGCTCCGCCTGCGTCAGAACCTCCTGCATGCTTCCCGGCGTGACCGTCTCCATCAGCGGCTTTAAGACCTGCTCGGCGATATCTCCGCCCGAGGTCAGCCCATCCAGAAACAGAAGCCCCAGCGTCTGCCCGCCGACCGTGATCTGCCGGGTATTGAGATCCGCCGTATCGCCGAAGCACGCCTGCACGTCCTCCATGCCCCAATGCGCCATCGTTTTGCCTCCTGTGTGGATGATTCTTCTGTCATTTTTCCGCAAATGCAGAAAAGTATACCTGTTTTCCGCACCGCAGGTTTGCATATCCCGCCTGTTTGTGGTAGACTATAGCGAAAGCGATTTGAAATCACACATATATAATATGTATCTGGAGATGTACCGCCATGTATGAATTGATCACCGACAAGACGCTTGCAGAATACGAGGCGTTTTTACAGAGCCATCCGAAGGGCCATTTTGCGCAGAGCAGCCTCTGGGCCAAACAGAAGCCCATGTGGACGTGGGACGCCGTCGCTGTGCGCGGCGAGGACGGAAAAATCAAAGGCTCGCTGGCCCTGATGACCCGCAGAGTTCCCGGCATCGGCCGGACGCTGATGTACGGCTGCCGCGGCCCGGTCTGCGATCTGGACGACCGCGAGACGTTTGCCCAGCTGCTCGAGGGTGCGAAGGCACTGGCAAAAAAATATAAGTCCTATGTCATCAAGCTTGACCCGGATGTTCCGTCAAGCAACACCGCCTTTGCCGCGCTTATGCAGTCGTTCGGCTTCCGATGCAAGGAGGGCGGCAAGAATTTTGAGGCAATCCAGCCGCGCTATGTCTTCCGCCTGAACGTCGAGGGTAAAACAGAGGAGGAACTCATGGCCTCCTTCCACCAGAAGTGGCGTTATAACATCCGGCTGGCCGAGCGCAAGGGCGTGACCGTACAGATCTGCGGCAAGGAAATGGTTCCGGCGTTCGCCGATCTCATGCTGACGACCGGCGTGCGCGACGGCTTCGTCACGCGCCAGCCCGAGTATTTTGCAAACATGCTCGACAATCTCGGCGAGCACGCGCGGCTCTACATGGCGTTCGACCCCGAGGGAACCCCCATCGCGGGCACGCTTGCCATTCACTACGGCGACAAGGTCTGGTATCTCTATGGCGCGTCCAGCAACGAGCACCGCAATCTGATGCCCAACTATCTGCTGCAGTGGCGCATGATCCAGTGGGCCGTGGAAACCGGCTGCCGCATCTACGATTTCCGCGGCGTATCCGGCAATGTGTCCGAGGATAACCCGCTCTACGGCCTGTTCCGCTTCAAGCAGGGCTTCGGCGGAGACTTCACCGAGTTTGTCGGCGAAGAGGATCTGGTGCTCTCGCCGGTCATTTACTGGGCTGTAGAGCACGGCACATCGGTCTTCAAGGATGTGCGCAAGGCCGTCTATCTCATCAAAAACCGCGATAAGAAATAACGCAGGAGGCGCAGCATGAAAGCGTATGTCGTCGATTCCGCCGCCGTGCGGAGCAATCTGCAAATTTTAAAGGAGCGTACAGGCAGCGCGGTTCTCTGGGCCGTTTTAAAGGGAGACGGCTATGGCCTGGGCCTTGTCCAGATGGCCGCGATCTGCCGGGAAGCAAGTGTCACGCACTTCGCCGTGACGGAACTTTCCGAGGTCAGCCGTCTGCGCGCGGGCGGGTTTCAGGATTGTGACATTCTGATGCTCCGCCCGACCGCCGACGCGGACGAGTTGACGCAGCTGCTGAACCTCGGCGCGATTCTGACCGTTTCGAGCCAGAATGACGCGGCAGTCCTGAACGGCGTAGCAGAAAAACTTGGCATGCAGGCGCAGGTGCACATCAAGATCGACACCGGCATGGGCCGCTACGGCTTTCTGCCGGACGAATTGGATCAGCTGCTGCCGATCTTCAAATACATGCCTGGCCTGCATGTGACCGGCATCTATACCCATCTGCACTCTGCATTCTGCAGTCAGAAAGCAACCATCGCGCAGGCCGAGGCGTTTCAGGGCGTTCTGGACAAGTTGCACGCCGAGGGCTGCGACACCGGCATGGCGCATATGCTGAACTCCGCCGGGCTTCTGAAATACCCCGAATACGCGATGGACGGCGTGCGCGTAGGCTCGGCCATCCTGGGGCGTGTGTCTGTGCGCGGAAATTGGGGTCTTGCCCGCATCGGCGAGTGTCAGGCAACGGTGGAAGAACTCCGTTGGCTTCCGAAGGGCCACAGCTGCGGCTACGGCGCGGGCTGGACAGCGAAAAAACCCACTCGCGTGGCCGTTTTTTCCGTGGGCTGGTACCACGGGTTCGGCGTGGAGATGGGAAACGATCTGTTCCGTTTCCGCGACTGTCTGCGCGGCATTCTGCGGAATCTGAAGCAGATGATTTTTAAGAAGCATCTTTATGTAACGGTAAACGGGAAAAAGTGCCGCGTACTGGGCCATATCGGCATGCTGCACACCTGTGTGGACGTGACGAAACTCCAATGCGCGGTCGGCGACACAGCGATCTTCGATATCAAGCCGCTGCTGCTCAAGGGTATTGAAGTCGTCTACCGGTAAGGAGGAACCATGTCTGATAAAATTGCCGCCATTGCCACGGGCCACGCCCGCACGGGCATCGGCGTTCTGCGTCTATCCGGCGACGGGTGCATTGAGGCCGCGGAACAGGTCTTCCGGCTGAACTCCGGCAGGCCGCTTTCTTCCCTCTCCGACCGCAAGCTTGCGCTCGGCACGCTCTTTGACGCACAGGGACGGCCCATCGACCACTGCATGGCATTCATCTCCCGCGCCCCGCATTCCTACACCGGCGAGGATACCGCCGAAATTCAGTGCCACGGCTCCCCCGCAGCACTGACCGCCGGGCTTGAAGCGCTGTTCGCCGCAGGCTTCCGGCAGGCGCGGCCCGGTGAATTCACGCGCCGCGCGTTTTTGAACGGCCAGATGGATTTGACGCAGGCCGAAGCCGTGATCGATCTCATCGACGCCGAGACAGCCGACGCGGCGGCAAACGCCGCCGGACAAGTTGCAGGTGCGATCCGCAAAAAGATCGACCCGATCTACGACGGCTGGGTCGATCTGTGCGCGCATTTCCACGCCGTGCTCGATTACCCCGACGAGGATATCGACCCCTTCACGCTCTCCGGCTATGAAGCGTCTCTGACAGAAAGCAGCCGTCAGCTTACCGCACTGCTTTCCTCCTGTCGTCGCGGCCGGATGGTGCAGTCCGGAATCAAGGCGGTCATTCTGGGCAGTCCAAACGCCGGAAAATCCAGCCTTCTTAACCACCTGTCCGGCTTTGACCGCGTGATCGTCACCGACATTCCCGGCACGACGCGCGACACGGTCGAGCAGACCGTCACACTCGGGCGGCACCTTGTCCGTCTGGTTGATACCGCAGGCATCCGCGACACGCAGGATGTGATCGAAAAAATCGGCGTTGACCGCTCGATGGAAGCCGCGAAGGACTGCGATGTAGCGCTGTATGTCCTTGATGATTCCAAGCCTATGACGGAAGAGGATCGCCGCGCGATGGGCGCGGCGCTCGAAGCGCCGGAAGCCGTTGCGATTTTGAACAAACAGGATCTGGCTGCCGTGATCGAACCGTCCGATCTGCCGTTTGCGTACATTGTCCCCATCTCCTGCAAGGACGGCACGGGCTTTGATCTGCTGGAGCAGGCGTTTGATATGCTCTTCCCGGACGATACGCCGTGTGACGGTTCGCTTCTGACGAACGCGCGGCAGGCCGGCGCCATTCTGCGCGCAAAAAAATCCGTCGATTCCGCCGTGCAGAGCCTGCGTGCGGGTATGACGCCCGACGCGGTGCTGGTCGATCTGGAATCGGCGATGGATGCGCTCGGCGAGGTCACGGGCCGGACGATGCGCGAGGATATCACAAACCGCATTTTTGAGCGGTTCTGCGTTGGAAAATAAACCACAGAAATCAGGTTTTACTATGATCTATCTCGATAATTCCGCCACCACGCGCCCCTGTCCCGCCTGCGTGCGGGCCATGACAGAGGCGCTCACGGACTGCTGGGGCAATCCGTCGTCCGTCTACGCCCTCGGTATTGACGCCGCCCACCGTCTGCGGCAGGCGCGGCAGGCGGTCGCCGCCGCCCTCGGCGCGGAGCCGGACCGGGTGTTTTTCACCTCCGGCGGCACAGAGGCCGACAACTGGGCCATCCTTTCAGCCGCTGAACGTCTCGGCAAGCGCGGCCGCCACATCATCACGACCGCCGTGGAGCACCACGCTGTCCTGCACCCCATGCAGAAGCTGGAAGCAAAGGGCTTCGAGGTCACATATTTGCAGCCTGACCACGACGGCAATATTACAGTCGAGGAACTGAAAAAGGCCCTCCGCCCCGATACCATTCTCGTTTCCGTCATGATGGTCAACAACGAGACGGGCGCAGTCATGCCGATTGCCGACATGGTAAAGGCCACGCGCCGCGCCGCGCCGCTGGCGCTGTTCCATACCGACGCGGTACAGGGCTTTCTGAAGATCCCGTTTCGGGCAAAGGCGCTCGGAGCGGATATGATCTCCGTCTCCGCGCACAAAATTCATGCCGCAAAGGGCACGGGCGCGTTATATATCCGTCCCGGCCTTCCCCTCCCCGCCTTCTTAAACGGTGGCGGACAGGAGAGCAACTACCGCTCCGGCACGGAAAACATGCCCGGCATCTGCGGCTTCGGCGCAGCCTGTGCCGATACGGATGCGAAAGCAGACATCGCGCGCATGGCGCAGCTGCGCGATCTGGCCCGGGAAAAGCTGTCCGGCATCGACGGCCTTGTTCTGATCGGCAGCCAGACCGCGCCGCACATCGTCAATCTGTCCCTGCCCGGCCTTCGCTCACAGGGCATCATCAACTGCCTGCAGTCGGACGGCATTTATGTCTCAGCAGGCTCCGCCTGCTCCAAGGGCCACCGGAGCCATGTGCTTGAGGCCATGCACCTGTCCCCCGCCGTCATTGACGGCTCCATCCGCGTCTCGTTCTCCCGTGACAACACGGAAGCCGACGTTGACGCGCTCTATCACGCGCTGCTGCACGCAAAGCAGACGCTGAAGGGCTGAAAATGACACGAATCCCCGCTTGCTTCGCTGAAAACCCCAGTGAAGCAAGCAGGGATTTATTAAGTGTTGCCCCTGTAGGGGTCGATGCCCACATCGACCCATTGGGAAGTTACGAATTCGCCAAAGACTCCCGTAAAAGCAGCACATTCTGCCGGGCTGAGTGGGCATCGGCCCCTACTCACAAAACAGAGAGCCTTCCGTAAAACAGCCGCCTCTGCTCAGTTCTTCAGGCTCTGCATCGGAGCCGGGATTCTCCCGCCGCGGGCGATAAAGTCCGCAGAGGATTCCGCGTGCACCGGCATGATGGGTGCCGCGCCGAGCAGGCCGCCGAAGGAGACTTCGTCTCCAACTGTCTTGCCCGGAGCCGGGATGAGGCGCACGGCGGTCGTCTTGGAATTGACCATGCCAACGGCGGCTTCGTCCGCGATGATGGCGGAGATCGTCTCCGCGCTCGTGTCGCCGGGAACGGCAATCATGTCAAGGCCCACCGAGCATACGCACGTCATGGCCTCCAGCTTGTCAAGCGTCAGAACGCCGCTTCTGGCCGCAGCAATCATCCCCTCGTCCTCAGACACCGGGATAAACGCACCGGACAGCCCGCCGACGGAACCGGAGGCCATCAGGCCGCCTTTTTTGACCGCATCATTTAAAAGCGCCAGAGCCGCCGTCGTTCCGTGCGTCCCGCACGTCTCAAGTCCCATTTCCTCCAGAATGCGCGCTACGCTGTCGCCCACAGCGGGCGTCGGCGCGAGGGACAAATCAACAACACCGAACGGCACGCCCAGCCGCCGGGACGCCTCCTGCGCCACCAGCTGGCCCATGCGCGTGATGCGGAAGGCCGTTTTTTTGATGCACTCGGCTACCTCGCCGAAGGGCCGGCCCTTCACACTCTGCAGCGCGTGGTACACTACGCCCGGCCCGGATACACCGACGCTTACAACTGCATCGGCCTCACCCACGCCGTGGAACGCGCCTGCCATAAACGGGTTATCCTCAACCGCGTTGCAGAATACGACAAGCTTCGCACAGCCAAGGCCATCGCGTTCCTTCGTCAGTTCAGCTATCTTTTTGATTGCCTGTCCCATGAGCCGCACCGCGTCCATGTTAATACCCGCTTTCGTTGTGGCAACGTTGACACTCGAGCAGACAAGGTCTGTCTCGGCCAGCGCCTGCGGGATGGCAGCGATCAGCCGACGGTCGCCGGAGGCCATGCCCTTTTGCACAAGAGCGGAGAAGCCTCCGATGAAATCCACGCCGCAGGTCTTTGCGGCGCTGTCCATCGCCTTGGCAAACGGAACAAAATCCTCCGTCTCGCACGCACTTGCGACCAGCGCGATGGGCGTAACGGAAATGCGTTTATTGACGATGGGAATGCCGAGTTCCCGCTCGATCTGGCAGCCCGTCGTGACCAGATGCTCTGCCTGCCGGCAGATCTTGTCATGAATTTTCCGGGCGCAGGCCTCCGGATTCGGGTCTGCACAGTCCAGAAGCGAAATGCCCATGGTGATGGTGCGGATGTCCAGATGCTGATGGTCGATCATATCGACCGTGGACATGATATCGGAATGGTTCAGCATGGTCTGTCCCCTCCGTCAGATGGTGTGCATGGCCGTGAAGATGTCCTGCCGCTGGATGCGGATGGACAGGCCCATCTGTTCGCCCTTTTCCGTGACGCGGGTCTGCACCGTGTCAAATTCCGGCGCGCCAGCCGTCCATTCGACCAGCATAATCATGGTAAACGTGCGCTGCATAATGGTCTGGCTGATTTCCACGACGCTGATGTGGAGTTCTGCCAGCAGCGTGCATACCTCTGCAATAATGCCGACCCGGTCAGGGCCGACGACGGTGATAATGGCTTTCATGTGTCGTTCCTCCTGTGCGCGGATATGGAAAAGGGGCCGTGCGGCCCCCTTTTTATTTTTAGAATTTCGTATGCTCGGCCAGCCAGTTCTTCAGTTCGCTGATGGGAACGCGAACCTGCTCCATAGAGTCGCGTTCGCGGATGGTAACAGCGTTGTCCGCCGGGGTCTTGTCGTCGCCGACGGTCGCAAAATCGACCGTGATGCAGTACGGCGTGCCGATCTCGTCCTCGCGGCGATAGCGCTTGCCGATGGAGCCGGTGTCGTCGTAGTCGAGCATAAAGTCGCCGCACAGATCCTGATAGATCTTTCTTGCAGGCTCGGCCAATTTCTTGCTCAGCGGCAGAATCGCAGCCTTGTACGGGGCCAGCGCCGGATGCAGGTGCAGGACCACGCGCACGTCGTTCTTTGCCTCGTCGATGACCTCCTCGTCATACGCTTCGCACAGGAACGCCAGCGCCACGCGGTCGCAGCCGAGCGACGGCTCGATGACGTAGGGGATATAATGCTCGTTTGCTTCCTGATCGAAATAGGTCAGATCCTTGCCGGAAGCCTCCTGATGGCGCTTGAGGTCATAATCGGTGCGGTCGGCAATGCCCCAGAGTTCACCCCAGTCGGTGAATGGGAACGCATATTCAATGTCGGTCGTGGCCCTCGAGTAGAAAGCCAGTTCTGCGGGCTCATGGTCGCGCAGGCGCAGGTTTTCCTCGCGGATGCCGAGGCTCTTGAGCCAGTTCACGCAGTAGTCCTTCCAGTACGCGAACCATTCGAGGTCCGTGCCGGGCTTGCAGAAGAATTCGCATTCCATCTGCTCAAACTCGCGGGTACGGAAGGTGAAGTTGCCCGGGGTAATCTCGTTGCGGAACGCCTTGCCGACCTGGCAGACGCCGAAGGGCAGCTTGCGGCGGGTGGTTCGCTGGATGTTCGCAAAGTTCACGAAGATGCCCTGCGCCGTTTCCGGCCGCAGATAGCAGGTCGAGGAGGAATCCTCGGTCACGCCGATAGCGGTCTTGAACATCAGATTGAACTTGCGGATGGGGGTAAAGTCATGCTTGCCGCAGACGGGGCAGACGATATCCTCGTGCTCGGCAATAAACTTGTCCATCTCATCGAAACTCATGGCATCGACGTTGACCTCATGGTGCTCCTCGCCGATCAGCTTGTCTGCACGGTGGCGGGCTTTGCAGGCCTTGCAGTCGAGCAGCGGATCGGAGAAGCTGGACACATGGCCGGTCGTGATCCACGTCTGCGGGTTCATGATAATGGCCGCGTCGAGGCCTACGTTGTACGGGCTTTCCTGCACGAATTTCTTGATCCAAGCCTTTTTGACGTTGTTCTTGAATTCAACGCCGAGAGGGCCGTAGTCCCAGCTGTTGGCGAGGCCGCCGTAAATTTCGGAGCCTGCAAAAACAAAGCCGCGGTTTTTGCAAAGGGCAATGATCTTGTCCATGGACTTTTCGCTGTTTTTCATCATACTTCTCGTCCTCCTGACGTATATGATCAAGGATTTTATCCTATTATTATAATGAAAAAGCCCGCAAAGTCAACTGCGCGGAAGAAATTTGAAAGACCTGTTTTGTTTTTTTCGCAGATGTGGTATAATGCAGGAAGTTATTTTTCCGGAAAGGATATCTTCATCTTGAAAGCAATCGGAAGAGTCATCTCATCTGCGATCCTTCTCGTCCTGACGGGCCTGATGGTCGCGTTTGCAAAGGCCGCGCCGAACGTGGTCTTCTCGTTCTACCCTGCTCTCTCCAAGAGCATCCTGTCGGCAATCGCGTCGGTATCTAGTCTGGTGCCCATCGCGCTGTGGGAAGTGCTGACCGTTTTGCTGGCGCTGTGGTTTTTTTATACGCTTATCCGCGTGTTCACGGGGCGCCGGAGCCTGCTGCGCTGGCTGTCCGGCGTTCTGCTGGGACTCAGCACGGGCGTATTTCTGTTCGTTGCCATCTGGGGCCTCGGGCATTTTGGCCCGTCGGTAGATAAATCTCTTGGGCTCGATGTGCGCGAATATTCCAAGCAGGAACTGATTGCCGCAACAGCCTATTACGCTGCGCAGGCAAACGAATATGCAGAAAAAGTCGAACGAAACGTGGAAAATCTGACTGTCTATCCGGCGTTTTCCACACTTTCCAAGCAGGCCCCCGACGGCTACACGGCACTTGCGCGGCAGTATGACCAGTTCACAGACGGGCTGGGCCCTGTAAAGCCGCTGGCCTCCTGGCGGCTGTTCAGCCAGACCGGCACGACGGGCATTTTTATCTGCTTCACAGCCGAAGCCTGCGTCAACCCGGACACCTACACCGCATGGATTCCCTTCACCATGTGCCACGAACTGGCCCACCGGCAGGCCGTCACCGCCGAAGACGACGCGAATTTCTGCGCCTATCTGGCCTGCATGGCCTCGGAAAGCGACGATTTCCGCTACTCCGGCGCGTTTGGTGCGTATATTTATTGCCACAACGCGCTGTCAAAGGTCGATAAAACCGCCGCCAGCCAGATCTGGAGCACGCTGTCAGACGGCGTCATCGCCGACATCCGCGCCGCGAATGAGCATTACGCCCAATACGAGGGCAAAGTGCAGGACGCAGCCCAGAAGGTCAATGACACCTATCTGAAGGCCTTCTCCGAAGAGTCCGGAGTCCAAAGCTACGGCGAAGCCGCCGATCTGCTGATTGCGTGGTATCTGAAAAATAATACTTGACAAATACAGCGGGATTGAGTATAATAACCCCGCTGATGGACAGTTAGCTCAGCTGGTATGAGCACATGCTTGACGTGCATGGGGTCACAGGTTCGAGTCCTGTACTGTCCACCATAAAAAGCTCCGAAATCGCTTGATTTCGGAGCTTTTTCTTGCACTTTTCTGGCCAAAAAGTTCAACCATATTTTTGAAGTCACGTTTTGACCCAAACCGTGACCCAAACCGCGATGTACGTCGATGTACAAAACAGTACGAAATAGCACGAAAAGACCATTCCGCAGCGCATAAGACGTACATAAAATACGCGTTTTTTCACAAGAAAAGGGAGCGCTGCCGTTTTTGCAGCGCGCCCGCTATGCCTTGCGTCACACCACTTCCCGGCCGATCATTTGACCGATGGTGTCCGCAGCCTGCACGCGCATGCTGGGCGTGGAGTGGACGTAGGTGCTGA
>ERZ1106976.3279-NODE-3279-length-13097-cov-57.311532_pt1 | contig 13097 bp, 10 predicted proteins | sample MGYA00403687_ERZ1106976 | MGnify/ENA primary metagenome ERZ1106976 (study PRJEB35170, sample SAMEA104062446) | human gut metagenome | biome: human gut; feature: human-associated habitat; material: faeces | place: Denmark | collected 2013-02-22 ... | reverse complement strand
ACCCGACATTATCGAGCATTTTGGCAACGCAGATGCCGTGCCGCAGCTGCCGGAGTGGTGCTTAAGCCGTCAGGCGGGAATTGTGCGGTGTTGCCTTAGTGAAAATGATTAAAGTTTTTCGCCAGGCCTTTTTTCAAAAAGGCCGAAAAGCCTCCCCGTAACTGCCTTAATAGAACCCGTAACTCGGCAAAATCTTGGTGCTCTGCGCCCACAGGGTCGGCACGGGCAAGCCGGACAGAACGGGATAGAACCAGGCAAAGCACACCAGCGCCGCAATGCACAGCCCCGCGCCAATCTTTTTGGCGCGGTCCTGCCGCTTCATCTGCGTTAAAACCAGCACAATGGCCATCAACGCAAAGACCGAGCTGGGGAAGTAATGGTACATGAAAGTGCAGCGCGATACCAGCATCCAGGAAAGCAGCTGGCTGGCGTACAAGATCAGAACGCCCGCTCCCTTTGCCGTGCCGCGAGCCGAAACCTGGCGCCACAGCAGCAGCAAAATGCAGAACAGCCCCGCCCAGCAAATGACCGGGTTATAAAAACCCGCAATGCTGCCCTGAAGCCCAGCTTCCAGGTAAGAATTTTTGTAATACCACACTGGGCGCAGGTCCAGCAGCCAGGTGTACCAGCGGCTTTCAAACGGGTGGGTTGCTTTCAGGGTGGAATGGTACCAGTACATGTAGGTTTGGCAATCCCACCAATCCCGCAAACCAAAGGTAGGGTCTTTCCACCAATAAGGCAGGTAGGATGCAAGATAGATCAGGAACGGCACAACGATGTAAAACGCCACACCGCCCACAGCAGCCATCCGGAATTCTTTCCAGAAGCCCGGCTGTTTTTGCTTCCAGCGGGCATACAGCACACCCAGGTACAATACCGCAAGCCCTGCCCCGGCATAAATTCCGGTCCACTTGGATGCACACCCAAGCCCAAATGCCACGCCGCCCAGCGCCATGGGCAGCAGCGAGCCGTCTACGCCGTTTTGCAGCACGCTCTGGCAATACCATACCATAAAATATGCGCCTAACAGGATAAAGAACGTACCGTAAATATCGATTGTGGCAATGCGGCTTTGGGAAAATCGCATGAACCCAGCGGCAATCAGCGCACCTGCCATGGCCCCGGCCCAGCGTTTGTGGGTCAGACGGCGGGCAAAGCACCACATCAGCGGCACCAGCATCACGCCGAACAGCGTTCCGGCACAGCGCCAGCCAAAGGCTGTCATTCCAAAAATAGCAATGCCCAGCATGATAAAATCTTTGCCCAGCGGCGGGTGGGTGGTTTCGTATGCCGTCATGCGGTGCAGCATTTCGTACCCAGTACGGCCATGATAGATTTCATCGAAATACATGCTGTTCAGCTGGCTGATGGCATCTGGCACTTCGCTCTGCTCATCAAACAGGGCATCGCCGCCCGTTACCGGCACCAGTGCACCGGTGGCATCCCGCAGGGCCAGTTCAAACATCTGCGCATTTTCAATCGTTGCGGTCAGGGTCTGCCCTGCCGGAGCCGTGATGGCCGTTTTGGTCCAACAGAACGGCGTTGCATAGCTCAGTTCCTTCCGGTACAGCTCATTGCCCGCTGCATCCGTGATGCGCAGGCTGCCGCCGGTGGAAATGCCGGGGTACACCCAGATTTCCACCGCGTCCTGCTGCGGGGTAAAGTCGATGGTTGCCGTGCTGTCCGTAGCATCCACAGAGTTCTGCGGTGCTTTCATGCTGCCAAGGTAGGCAAAGCTCACCACAGCAACGATCAACGTCAGCGTTGCCAAGGCTTTCTTCTCTTTAGCCGTCCAGGCAGGCTGCGGATCAATGCGCAGGGTGCACAGTTCCAGCTTTTTCTGCACTGTTTTTGTTTTATCTTTTTCGATGGTTTCCACTTTTGCCAGTGGAGAAATCGCTCCATGGCGGCAGATGGCCCACGCGGTGAAAGCCAGCAGCACAAAGGCTGCCGTTTCGGCAAAGCCGACTGCCATGGCAAACTCGCGGCTGGTATCGCTGCTGAGCCACTCGTCATCGCTGCCTACCAGGGTATACACAGTTTCCAGGTTCAAGAAGCCCGTTATCGACAGACCAAACCCGGCGCCATACAGACGGATGTCATTCCAGCGCGCCGCAGCAAGCAGTACCAGCAGCATGCCCAGCACCAGGTAACGCTCGTGCATGCAATGGGCAAAGGTAAAAATCCCCACTGTGTAAAACGCTGCCAGCAGCAGCGGGGAAAACCGCCCCGCCCGCCAGCTGATGACCGCCAGCACCACAAGCAGCACTGTGATAACAGCGATGTTGAAAATGCCCAGCACTTTCCAGCTCAGGTTAAACACCGGGCAAGCATCCAGCGCCTGCCAGTTGCCGCCCAGCGCTGCAAACCAGTTGAACGCATTGATGGTGGCATACTGGTAGCCAGACGCCGTGGTGATGTACTTGTCGATCAAGGACGGCACCAGATTTTTTGCCCCGTAAAACGGCAGGCCCGCCAGCAGCGGCGGCAGCAAAGCCAGCGCAGCACCGCCAAAAATCTGGCCGATCGATTTCAGCGGACTTTTGCCATCCCGCACGGCATCCGCAATAGCCACCAAAAAGCAGACGGCCAGCACCGGCCCAGCCAACAGTGCCTGCGGCTTGATGGCCAGCGCCACGCCGTACAGCACCGCAGCGAGCAGGTAGCGGCGCTCTTCCAGCAGCCAAAAGCAGAGCAGCAGCGGCAGCGCAAAAGCCCCATCGATCTGCTTCCAGATGCCGGTATCAAACAAGGTCAGCGGGCAGAACGCCGCAAACAGCACCAGGCAGCGCTGTGCCCTGCCCTGCCCCATATACCGGCGGCTGATATGGTCCAGCAGCACCACGGCGGCACAATCACAGATTGCGGGGATCAGTGCCAGCAAAAAATAGGTCCAGCGGGATTCATAGCTCAGTTGGAGCGCCTTGCGCACCAGGCTGACCAGCCCCAGCACAAGGATGTAGCCGGGCGGGTAGTCCGCAAAATAATCGGCGCTGTAAAAGGCCGCGGGACCTTCGCTGGCCAGCTTATCCCCCCAGGCCACAAAGCAGCTCATATCATAGGTGTAGCCTTCAGTAACAAGGGCCAGCAGCAGGCGCGCGGCAAGCGCTGCGGCCAATATAATATACAGCGTTCGCTCTTCCTGTTTGGTTCTGGTATTTGTCATTCTGAACTCTCCAGATAATGCAGCGTATTTGCCGCTGCAATAAAATAAGGAACTGGAAGCAGAGGCAGATGCTTCCCTGTTTCCAATTCCTTTGTTTTGCCGTGATTGTGCAGTAATAATTATAGCTTGGTCAGCTGCGGGCCCTTGGCGGTGTCCATCACATTCCAGCCCAGCTCAGTGATTTTGGCGCGCAGAGCATCGGCGCGGGCAAAGTCCTTGGCTTTTTTGGCTGCGGCGCGCTCTTCCACCAGCTGCTTCACTTCGTCGGGGGCTTCCTCGGCCTTGCGGTTGTACATCAGGCCCAGCACACCGGTCAGCTCGTCAAACGTGGCGGCGGCCTTTTCCAACGTAGCCTTATCGGCAGCATCGGACATGGTGTTGATGTCCTTGACGAACTCAAAAATGGCGGCCAGAGCATCGGGGGTGTTCAGGTCGTCATCCATGGCGGTCTTGAACTTTTTGCGTGCTTCTTCGCACTTTTCAGTCAGGGCAGTGTCAGTGCCATGGGCATTGCGGATGGCAAAATCCAGGTTATCGCGGCAGGTGTACAGGCGCTCCAAGCTGTTCTTGCAGCTCTCGATCAGGTCCACCGTATAGTTCAGCGGCATGCGGTAACCAGCGGTGAGCATAAAATAACGGATCGGCTCATAGCCGTACTTATCGGCAATTTCACGCACGGTAAAGAAGTTGTTGGCGCTCTTGGACATCTTCTGGTTGTTGATGTTCAAAAAGCCGTTGTGCATCCAGTAATGGCTGAAGGTGCAGCCGTTGGCGCACTCCGACTGTGCAATCTCGTTTTCGTGATGGGGGAAGATCAGGTCCTGGCCACCTGCATGCAGGTCGATGGTCTTGCCCAGGTGCTTACGGGCCATGGCGCTGCACTCAATGTGCCAGCCCGGACGGCCCTGGCCCCAGGGGCTGTTCCAGGAAGGCTCGCCCGGCTTGGCGGCCTTCCAGACAGCAAAATCTGCGGGGTCTTCTTTCAGGTCGTCATCCATCTGGCTGCGCAGTTCGCGGTTGCCGCTTTCCAGGTCGTCCAGGTTCAGGTGGCTCAGCTTGCCGTAACCGGGATCAGACTTAACGCGGAAGTAGACATCGCCGTTGTGGGCAACGTAAGCATGTCCGGATTCGACCAGGTCCTTGACGATCTTGATGATCTCACCGATATGCTCGGTTGCGCGGGGGCGCACGGTGGGGGTCTTAACGTTCAGGCCCTCGGAATCTTTGATGTACTCGGCCTCGAACTTGCGGGCAACCTCCTGCATGGTGGTGCCGTTCTCCTGGCCTTTTTTGATCAGTTTATCGTCAATATCGGTGATATTGGAGACATACAGCACCTTGTTGCCAAGGTACTCCAGATAGCGGCGCAGCGTGTCAAACACGATCATGGGGCGCGCATTGCCGATATGGATATAGTTATACACCGTAGGGCCGCAGACGTAAATGCGATAAACGCCCGGCTCCTGCGGGATAAAATCTTCCTTTTTGCGGGTCATGGTATTAAAAATCTGCATGGACAGGAACTTCCTTTCCCAACTTTGCTGGTACGGCGCGGCTAAACCTGCAAACCGTTCAGATTTATTATAGCCGCCCTGATAAGCGGTTGCAAGGGGGCAGCATCATTTTGCCTGCATAAAGCAGGAACGATTCTGCCACAGGTAGATGCAGCCGGAAAGTGCGGTAACGGCAGCAACGGCCCAGCACAGCACCTGGGTGGTAAAGCTGATAACCCCAACGCCGTCCGCCGGGGCGAGCGCCATGGCAAAGTAATAGAAGATGATGGTGACCATCTGCAGTACGGTTTTGACCTTGCCCCACATGTTTGCGGCAATGACGGTACCGGACTCTGCCGCAATCATGCGCACACCGGCCACAGCAAACTCGCGGAACATGATGATGGCCAGCACCACGGGGGAGCAGACACCGTCCACCACCATATAAATAATGGCGGCGGTGGTGAGCATTTTATCAGCCAGCGGGTCCATAAACTTGCCAAAGTCCGTTACCAGGTGGTTCTTGCGGGCCAGGTAGCCATCCAGGAAATCCGTAAAGCTGGCCACAGCAAACAGAATACCCGCTATCAAGGCATACGTTGCGTTGAACCGGAGCGTGCCCATATGGCTCATGGCAGCAAATACCATAAAGAACGGCACCATGATGACACGCATCATCGTTAATTTGTTAGGCAGATTCATGGTTTATTCCTCCACTTTGCTTTCCGCATAACCGTAAAGATCATAAGTATCGGCATCGGTGATGGTAACGTTATAGAACGCGCCGGCTTCCAGCGGGGTATCTGCCGGGGTCATGATGCTGCCATCAATTTCCGGGCAGTCTGCTGCGGAGCGCAGCAGGTACATGCCGGTTTCATCGTCCACGCCATCGCAGATGCACTCATAGGTCTTGCCGACCTTTTCTGCTTCCTTTTCCGCGCTGATCTCGGCCTGCAGCTCCATAATGTGGTCTGCGCGGCGCTGCTTGACTTCCTCGTCAATCTGGTTGTCCATCTTGGCGGCCACGGTGTTTTCCTCGGCGGAATAGGCAAAGCAGCCCAGGCGGTCAAACTTGACGGTTTTGACAAAGTCGCACAGCTCGCTGTACTGTTCCTCGGTCTCACCCGGGAAACCTGCAATCAGGGTGGTGCGCAGCGTGATGTTGGGGATGGCCGCGCGCAGGCGGCGGATGGCATCCTCAATTTCTTTGCGGCCGCCGCGGCGGTTCATGTTTTTCAGCACCTCGTCATCGCAGTGCTGGATGGGCAGATCGAGATACGGCACAACCTTATTGTTGCGCACAAGGGCTGCGATGAATTCATCGGAGATACGCTCCGGGTAGGCGTACAGCACACGGATCCAGCGGATGCCCTCAATGGCGTTCAGCTTATCCAACAGTTCGCAAACTGCGCCGGGTTTGCCCCAGTCCTCGCCGTAAGCGGTGGGGTCCTGCGCCACCAGGATCAGCTCTTTCACGCCCTCCCCGGCCAGCCAGCGAGCTTCGGCAACACAGTCGTCAATGGGGCGGCTGCGCAGCGGGCCGCGGATGAGCGGGATGGCACAGTAATGGCAGCGGTTGTTGCAGCCTTCGGCAATTTTCAGGTAAGCATAGTGGCGCGGCGTGCTGATAACACGGGCACCGCCCAGCTCCATATCGCATTTGGGGCCATAGCTTTCCACCTGGCCCGCGCCGTTGGCGGTCAGGCGCTCCACAATGGCGGGCAGAGCGGCGTTGGAGCCAATGCCCACAACGGCGTCCACTTCCGGCATTTCGCTCACAATCTGGGTTTTATAGCGCTCAGCCAGGCAGCCGGTCACGATCACCTTCAGGTTGGGGTTCTGCTGCTTATACTGGCAGGCCATCAAAATGTTTTCAATGGCTTCCTCTTTAGCGGACTGGATAAAGCCGCAGGTGTTGACAATAATAATGTCCGCCTGTTCGGGGTTCGCAACCGTCTGGTGGCCCGCCTTGATCAGCGCGTGGCAGAATACATCAGCATCGACCTGGTTTTTGGGGCATCCAAGGGAAATAATTGCAATATTCATGTATGGTTGTTCCTGTCTCTCTTTTCAGTATGTTATGTTGGGCTCTGCCGCTTGCTTGGGCAAAATTCAGGCAAAGCTATCCGTTCGGTGCATTGATACCACAATGCCGCAGGAGCATTTTTTGCCCCTGCGGTGTGTACTTTTTTGTGTTACGTTTCGGTTTCTTCTGTCTCGGCATCTGCCAATGCCTGGCGGATCACGCTGTGGGAGAACCCGCGCCGTGCCAAAGCGGCAGCTACCTGCTGCCATTTGCCCTGTGCCAGCTTTGCGGCATAGTGGCGTTCCACCAGTGCGCGGGCATTGGCCAGCTCCGGGTTTTCCTCCTCGTCCTCCTCGCTTTGGGCAAACAGAGCTTCCACCGCTTCGGCGGCCGCGCCGCGGTCAATGCCTTTGGCGTGCAGATCATCCAGAATTGCACGGCGGCTCTTGCGCTTGCGCAGCAGCTCCGCCGCACGGCGGCGGGCAAAACCGGCGTCATCCAGCAGGTTCAGCTCCTGCATTTTTGCCACGGCGGCGGCAGCGCTGTGGGGGTCAAAGCTGCGGCAGAGCTTTTGATAAAGCTCCCCGGCTGCATGGTCCCGCAGGGCCAGCAGGTCCATGGCTTTATCCACAGCCTTGCGGGTGTCGCTTTTGGTCTGCAGGTCATGGATCTGCCATTCTTCCAGCTCATCCCCGGTATGCAGCCCCGCCATGGCAAAGGTATCCTCGTCCAGCGAAAAGGCAAACTCGCCGTCAAAGAACAGCGCATAGCGGCCTCTTTTTGTTTCTTTTACCTGTGTCAGCTTCGGCATCGCTTATTCGTCAACCATGATATCGAGGTCCATCTCGCTGCCGGTGGTCTTGGGTGCATCCGCCATGGGAGCGGCAGGGGCATCTTCAGCAGCAACGGGGGTAACAGCCGGCTTCTCCAGCGGCTTCACGGTTCCCTTTTTGCCGGCCGCCAGCAGACGGTCCGCATTTTCGCGCACCTGCTTTTCAATCTCAGCAGCCACATCAGGGTGTTCTTTCAGGTAGAGCTTGGCGTTATCGCGGCCCTGGCCCAGGCGGATATCGCCATAGTTGAACCATGCGCCGCTCTTTTGCACAATGCCCAGCTTAGCACCCAGATCGATCATTTCGCCCAGTTTGGAGATTCCCTCGCCGAACATGATGTCAAACTCGGCCTCACGGAACGGGGGTGCCACTTTGTTCTTGACGATCTTGGCGCGGGTACGGTTGCCGATAAAGGAACCGCTGGCGTCCTTCAGGCCCTCAATGCGGCGCACATCAATACGTACAGAGGAATAATATTTCAGGGCGCGGCCGCCGGTGGTCACTTCAGGGTTGCCGTACATCACACCGACTTTTTCGCGCAGCTGGTTAATAAAGATGCAGACGGTGTTTGTTTTGCCGATGATGCCGGTCAGCTTACGCAGAGCCTGGCTCATCAGGCGGGCCTGCAGGCCAACGTGGGAATCGCCCATTTCGCCTTCAATTTCGGCTTTGGGCACCATGGCAGCAACAGAGTCCACAACAATAGCGTCAATCGCGCCGGAGCGTACCAGAGCTTCGCAGATTTCCATGGCCTGCTCGCCGGTATCCGGCTGGCTGACCAGCAGGCTGTCAATGTCAACGCCAAGGGCGCGGGCATAGGTGGGATCCAGGGCATGCTCAACGTCGATAAAGGCAACCTCGCCGCCCAGCTTCTGGGCTTCAGCCAGAACATGCAGGGCCAGGGTGGTTTTACCGGAAGATTCCGGCCCATATACCTCAATGATGCGTCCGCGTGGCAGGCCGCCGATGCCCAGCGCCAGATCCAGCCCCAGGCTGCCGGTGGAAATGGCATCCACCTGCATGGCAACGTTGGTCCCAAGCTTCATCACGGCGCCTTTGCCAAACTGCTTTTCGATCTGGGCCAGTGCCGTCTCCAGCGCTGCCTTTTTATCCCCTGCCGGGCCGGTGGGGAGCTGCTTGGATGAACTTTCCTTTTTTGCTGCCATAAGTTTATATCTCCTTATCTGAGCGATCGTGCGTTGTATCCCATACGCACCACAGGCAACTGCGGTGCTGTTTTTATTTTGTACGGCAGGTGCGCCGCTATCCAAATGGTCGTCCTGCGTTTATCAGGTATTATTATAACCAATCGCGACACGAATTACAACCATTTGTTGTCATCTTTTCAAAATTTTCTTCGCATTTTCCACATTTCAGCTGCAAAACGTTGAAAATCAGATTTATTTCACCCGTTGGGCATACACCACACGGTCGTTGCCGCCGTAATCCTTCCTTACCTGCACTTGCTGCCAGCCGTTTTGGCGGCATATCTCCATCACATCCGCCCGCTGGGCACAGCCAATCTCAAACACCAGCCACCCACCGGGGCAGACAATATCACGGTAGTGGGCGGCAATGGCGCGGTAAAAATCCAACCCATCCGTTCCGCCGTCCAGCGCCATAGCTGGCTCGTGGGCGGTCTCCGGCATCAGGGCCTGCATCTCTGCCCCGGTCAGGTACGGCGGGTTGGAGATGATCAGCTGCACGCTTTGGGGCATAAGCTCTCGCCAGTATTGCAGCACATCCGCTGCCTTTGCCTGCACACCGGTGCCATGTACGTTGGCTTGCAGGTATTGCAGCGCCTGCGGGCTTTTTTCCACGCAGGTCACGCTGGCACTTGGCACAAAATGGCGGATACCAATGCCCAGGCAGCCAGTTCCGGCGCACAGGTCCAGCACCCGGGGCTCAGGTTTTCCCATCTGTTGCAACAGCTCAATGGCAGTTTCGCACACCACCTCGCTGTCTGCGCGGGGGCAGAGCACACCGGGGCCGACTTTGAAGGTCAACCCCAGAAAGTCCCACTCCCCTGCCAGGTATTGCAGCGGCACCCGCTGCATGCGCTGAGCCGCCAGTTCCGCCAGGCACTCAGCCTGCGGCCGGGTAAGCGGGTCAAACAGCAAGCGCGGATCTTTTCCAGCGGCAATGCGCAGCAGTTCGCGGGCGTCGTAATCAGCATCGGGGCAGCCTGCGGCCTGCAGAGCATCCTGCACCATGCGCACAGCCTGGCGCGGCAGAATGCCCGCCAGCTGCTGTGGGGCAAGCGGCGTTACCATTGGCCATCCTCCGGCTTTTTGGGCAGTACGGGGGTAACGGCGGCGATGGCCACTTCAATCATGTCATCTTCCGGCTCAAAGGTCGTCAGGTGCTGCAGCCAAAGCCCCGGCACCGAAACAGCCCGTGCCAGCAGCGAGTTGGAACGCCCTGCCCACTTCAAAATCTCATAACAGATGCCCACCAGCAGCGGCAGCATGGCCAGCTTGTACAGCACGCGCAGCATGGTACCGCTCCACGGCAGCACCGCATACAGCACAATGCTGACCAGAATGACCAGAATCAAAAAACTGGTGCCGCAGCGGGGGTGGAACCGCGTATGTCTGCGGATGTTAGCAACCGTCAATTCCTCACCTGCCTCATAGCAGGCAATCGTTTTGTGCTCAGCCCCGTGGTACTGGAACATGCGGTGGATTTCCTTCATGCGGGTGCAGAGGAACATGTAACCCAAAAAGATTGCCAGCTTGATCACTGCTTCCAGGATGACCCGCGGCCAGCGCCCCATGGGGATCACTTTTGCCACCAGCCCCGTCAGGAACGTAGGCAGAAAGGTAAACAGAAAAATTGCCAGCACTACACCTGCGCAGGCGGAAAGGGTCATCAGCGCACTTTGTACCTTGGGGCCGGCGTGTTCGTCCAGCCAGCGGTCCAGCTTGCTCTCGTTCTGCTTTTCTTCCTCTTTTTCCTCTTCCGTCATGGCAATATCGGCGGAGTGCATCAGGTATTTGTACCCGTTCATCAGGTTTTCCACCATATTGCACACTCCGCGCACCAGGGGAACTTTATTGTACCAGTGGGTGGTCACATCGGAATAGCTCAGATCAATCGTGCCGTCCGGGCGGCGTACCGCGCAGCAGATTTTTTCAGGGCCGCGCATCATAATGCCCTCCATCAGGGCCTGGCCGCCCACAGAGGTACGGAATTTTTCAGTTGGACGTTGTTCTTGCGGCATGGGTTCTCCTTTATTTTTGCGGTCAAAGCGGCTCGTGCAGATGTTCCTGCCCAGCGTGGTAGATGGGCAGGGTGATGGTAACGGTGGTACCCTGCCCCAACGTTGAGGTGATATCCGCCGTACCGCCCAGTGCTTTGGTGATCTCATCCACCACCGCCAGGCCGATGCCGGAACCACGCACGGCGTTTTTGGCTTTGAAGAATTTCATCTTTACGTTTTGCAGGTCATCCGGCGCAATGCCGCGGCCCTGGTCCCGGATGCTGGCCGTTACGGTGGTGGCGGTGCGGGTCAGAGTAAAGAAAATGGTTCCTTCCGGCGGCGAATATTTGATGGCGTTATCAAATACGTTGGCAAACACCTGGCGCAGGCGGGCGGGGTCTGCCCAAACGGGATACGGCTCCGGCGGTTCGTCATACACAAGGTGCAGCCCCTCCTGCCGGATGCGGGCTTCCACAAACAGGGCAGCGTCGGTGGCTTCGGCCACAAAATCCAGCACCTCGCAGTTCAGCTTGATGCCGTTTTGCAGGCGGGAAAAATCCAGCAGTTCCTCCACCATATCATACAGGCGGTCGGTCTCACTGCGGATAATGGTAATACCCTTGCGGTAGTTTTCGTCATCGGGGTCACGGATGTTGGCGATGGTTTCCACCCAGCCTTTGATGCTGGTCAGCGGAGTGCGCAGTTCGTGGCTGACAGAGGAGATGAACTCGTTTTTCATCCGTTCCGTTTTTGTCAGGTCCTCGGCCATCTGGTTGATGGCTTTGCACAGGCGGCCGATCTCATCGTCATACGGGGCATCCGGCAGGCGGGTGGTCAAATCGCCGTGGGCAATGCGATTGGCGGTGGCTTCCACCTGGCCCAGCGGCCGCACAATGGTGCGGATAAAAAACAGGCCGCTGAACACCGCAAACCCCAGCACCACCGCCGCCACGCCAAACGAAACCATCAGCGTGCTGTACCACTGGCGGTCCACCAGCGTCAGGCTGGTAACAAGGCGCATGGCCGTCACATTGCCCGCCGCATAAGGCACCAGGCTGGTAACAGCCATCACGTGTTCGCCGTCCGCTGTGCGGAAAGTGACCATGCCGCTGCCGGTGGAGCCGGTGACAGCCTGATAAAAATCCCTGCCCTCGCTCAGCAGATTCTTGTTCATGGTGCCGCTGGAGGTTGCCAGCACCACGCCGGAGGAATCCAACAGCATGAACTCGAACTTATCTTTTTCATCAAACTGTTCCACCGTGCGGCGCAGGGACTGGCTGCGGCTTTCAGACGTTGCCTGGCTGCTGCCGGCGGTGCCGGTCGCCTGCAAACGTCCCTCCACGGTGGAAAACCGCGCCTGCATGGCACGCTGCACCCCGCCGTACAAATTCTGGTGGCTGTAATACAAAAACAGCCCCAGCGCCGCAGCCAGGATGCAAATGGTAATCAGCAGGCTGCCGCGCAGCCAGCGGCGGGTAATGCTCTGCACAGGCGGCAGCCCCCTTTCCATAAAAATGCGGTAACTATGCGTTCCAGCGGTAGCCATAGCCCCAGACGGTCAAAATGTGCTGGGGGCTGCTGGGTTCATCTTCCACTTTCATGCGCAGGCGGCGGATGTTGACATCCACGATCTTGACATCGCCGAAATACCCCTTGCCCCAAACGCCTTCCAGGATCTTTTCGCGCACCAGGGCAGTGCCGGGGTTGCGGAAAAACAGCTCCATGATCTGAAATTCCACTTGGGTCAGGTCAATGGGCTTGCCGGATTTGTACAGCACGCGGCTTTTTTCATCCAGCACAAAGGGGCCGCTGACCAGCTGATCCGGCTCGGAGCCTGCCTGTTCATCGTCCGCAGTGGCGCTGCGGCGCACTCGGCGGGCCAGCGCTTCCACGCGGGCCACCAGCTCCGACACCGAGAACGGCTTGGTGATGTAATCATCCGCGCCGATGGAAAGGCCGCGGATCTTATCGCTCTCCTGCCCTTTGGCGGACGCCATAATAATACCGATGTACGGGTCGCCGTGGCGGATGGTTTCGCACAGCGAAAACCCATCCATGCCCGGCAGCATGATATCCAGCAGCGCTACATCGCAGGGGGGATTTTTCTGGATCAACTCCAGCGCACGTTCCGCGCTGGGGGCTTCCAATACTTCCCAGCCTGTCATTTTCAGGTTCAGTGCCACAAGTTCGCGGATGCTGGCTTCGTCTTCTACGACCAGAATACGTTTCATTGTTTTTCCTTTCCCGGTCGGGATTCTGTTTCCCGCCGCCTGATTGTTATGGCGCACCGCCCGCAGATAGACATGCGCGTTTTACCGTATATTTTTAGGGCAATACCGCATAATTCTAAGTGCCGATACGGCGAGCGAGGTGCGGC
>ERZ1106976.3272-NODE-3272-length-13121-cov-47.614113_pt1 | contig 13121 bp, 8 predicted proteins | sample MGYA00403687_ERZ1106976 | MGnify/ENA primary metagenome ERZ1106976 (study PRJEB35170, sample SAMEA104062446) | human gut metagenome | biome: human gut; feature: human-associated habitat; material: faeces | place: Denmark | collected 2013-02-22 ... | reverse complement strand
CGCACCTCGCTCGCCGTATCGGCACTTAGAATTATGCGGTATTGCCTTTACTTTTCACGGTACTCCATCGGGGTTTGGCCAGTGACCTCCTGAAAAATCCGGCTGAAATAGTTGCGTGTGCTAAAAGAAAGTGCAGCGGCAATGTCCTGCACGGTCTGGTTGGTGCTTTTCAGCAAAACCTTGGCGCGCTCAATCTTGGCAAATTTTATGTAATCTGTCACGCTCAAGCCCGTTTCTTCCTTGAATTTGTGGGTCATATAATATTCCGTATAGCCCACCAGCGCTGCAATATCTGCAGCGCGTATTTTTTTATCGAGATTCATCTCAATATAGTCCACGCACTTTTGCACCTGCTGGCTGAGATGCGGGTTGGTGCGGCATTTATGCACGCGCCGGACAAAGTCGTCATACATCATAAGGCCGAGCGGTTCAAGATCTTCCAATGTTTTTGCATTTTCAGCGGATTGGATGTAGCTGTCCCCCAGCGCGTAGGCTTCCTCCGGCGAAAGCCCGCCCTCGATGGCGGCACGGCATACCAGCGAGGTAAACACGATGATGCTGGTCTTGCTCTGGCGCAAAGCGTCATCGCTGCGCACCGGCACACCCGCGCTGATTCCCATACTGGCGGAAAGGGCCTGCCTGTAGTTCAAGTCACCGGTGCGCACCATCTGCAGAAGTCCCTGCTCTGCCATCCAGACCTTGTGGCGATCGTGAGCGGGCTGTTGCACTGTATTGCGCACCTGCGCCAAAAACTCGCTGTTGATGTCGCTGATCGCAAGGTGGTTGCCGGTCAGACAATAGTGCATCATCAGCGCGTAGCGGTGCAAGACCGTGCATTGCAGCACAGGGACGGTTTTCAACGCCTCGTACAGCTGCATGGTCCATGCCACGCTCGTTTCCAGACGGTTATAGTATTGCAGCCCCTGCTCAATCCCGCGCAGCGAAACATCCTGATAAAACACCGGCCCGATGACCCAGGCGCGTTTCAGCACACTGCCGTCCTTTTCAAAGGCAGCTGCCCATGTCATGCCAATGGCCGTGCCGAGCGTGACCGGCGTTGTGTGCCGGCTGCCGTAGTCCAGCATTTTTTTCTTGCAGCCGAATATCTCAAATGCGCCGGAGAGGAACCCCGCCTCCGGGCAGTTGCTCTGCAGCAGACTGCCATCGGCATTATAGCACCATGTATAAATGTTGCCGCCGCACTGGATCAGCTCAGAAAACAGCTCCATATTTTGAAAAACATCCATCGAACCACCCTCATTTTATACCAGTATACCAAAAAAAGTGGCTGCCGTACAGACAACCACTGACATTTTTATGCGTTGGCGTATCCGCCCAGCGCCGCAAGGCTGGGCTTCGGGGTGCGCCCCATCGTTTTGCGGTTTACGGCAATCAGGCCAAAGTTCATAGCATAGCCCTTCTGCCACTCAAAGTTATCCATCAGGCTCCAGTGGAAGTATCCCTTGACCGGAATACCATCAGCGATGCAGTTTTGCACACCAGCCAATGCGGCCTCGATAAACGCCACGCGGCGGGTATCATCGGCGGTGGCAATGCCGTTTTCGGTCACGATCAGATCACCGTGGAAATCCTGCGCCACCTTGCGGATTACATTTTCCAGTGCCTGCGGATAAAACTCGTAGTCCATCTGGGTCAGCTCGGCCCCCTGCGGTGCGGGCAACTGCCCATGCGCACCGTACAGCGTGCGAGTATAGTTCTGCACGCCGAGGAAGTCATCCTCCTTAATATAAGGAAGATAGTGGGTGAACTCTTCCTCCCACGCAGCGGCGGCAAAGGCTTCACCGCCCGGCTGGGCCTGCAGGTCATGCAGCGAGAGGGTCAGACCGACCTTAACCTCAGGACAGATTGTCTTGATGGCCTCCCGCGCGGCGGCGTGAGCGCGTAGAACCAGCAGATTGCCCTCCGGCGTGCGCTCGCTGACGAAAATTTTCGGCTGCGGCGTACCGAACACGGCGGCGTTTTCAGCGGCAGCGTACTTCATATTCTCCATCATCTTCTGGAAGTTCATGCCCACCTGCACGCTGCCCTCGGCGGATTTGCCTGCATTGGCAGCAGCCTTGGCGGCCTGCTCTGCCATCAGGCGGAACCGCTTGGAGATAGCCGTCAGCTGCAGACCCATATTCGCCTCATTGATGGTGCAGACGATGTGAAGCTCACTGCCCAACTGCTCCATCACATAGCTGACATAGCGCTTGAAATATTCGACCGTGCTTTCAGCCTCCCAGCCGCCCTTGGCAATCAGCCATTTGGGGCTGGTGAAATGCAGCAGCGTCACAACGGGTTCCACACCGTGCGCCTTGCAGCAGGCAATGACCTTGCGGTAATGCTCGATCTCGGCAGGGTCAAACTTGCCCTCCTCCGGCTCGATGCGCGCCCACTCGATGGAGAAGCGGTAGGCGTTCAGGCCCGCATCGGCCAGCAGTTTAATGTCCTCCTCATACTTATTATAATGGTCGCAGGCAATGCCGCTCGGCTCGGTAAAGCTGGTGTGGGGCAGCTGCTCCTGCGCCCAGTAGTCGGAATGGATATTGTTACCCTCGACCTGATGGGCGGCAGTGGCCGCGCCGACAAAGAAACCTTTTTCAAATTTCTGCATAATTTTCTCCTTACCTGTGCTGTCTAAAGCCAATCAAGAAACTTCTGTACCTATATCATAACATAACAAGCGCAAGCCATGAGGGCATTATTTAGCAAAGCAGGACAATATTTCTTGTTATTTGAAATAATGCGTGAATTTTTGTTCCTCATCTGCTGATTTTTATCCCCTGCTGCCGTTTTGCTTCTGGTATAGTGGTGTCAGTGAGAAAAATCACTGCGGAATTTTTAGGAGGAAAACAAAATGTTCAAAAAGAAACCCACTGCTTCAGAAGTTGACGGCGTACAATACCGCCGCGCCAAGCTTTGGCAAATCATCTGCTATGCCTGCAACGGTCTTGTCGGTATGAGCGTCTATTCCCTCATCGGCATGGCGAGTTATTCCGCCAGCATCGGCTACGGCATCACGACCGCTGCCGTTGGCATTATTCTGACCTGCTCCCGTATTCTGGATGGCATCACCGATCCCCTGCTTGCCTTTGTCTATGACCGCGTCAACACCAAGTTCGGCAAGCTGCGCATCCTGATGGTTGCCGGCTTCCTGATTGAGGCACTCGCCCTCTACGGAATGTTCACCGGCTTCTCGTCCAAGGGTCTGGGCCTGCCGGTGTTTGCCCTGCTGTACATTGTCTACATCATCGGCTACACCATCACCAACATGACTGCGCAGACCATTCCCGCCATCATGACGAATGATCCGCGCCAGCGCCCGACCATCGGCGTCTGGACAACCGCCTTCAACTATCTGGTGCCGATGGCAATGTCGATGATTTTCAATGTTGTGCTGCTGCCCAAATGCGGCGGCACCTACAACCAGGCCTTCCTGTCTGCTGCCTGCAATATGACGCTGCTTGCCGCGGGTATCGGCACCGCTTTGGTCTGTCTGGGCGTTTCTGCCTACGATAAGCCGGAAACCTTTATCGGCACCAAAAAGTCCGAACCGCTGAAAATGTCCGACATTATCGAGGTTCTCAAGCACAACAGACCCTTGCAGTGCTACATTGCCTCCAACGCTTCTGACAAGCTGGCACAGCAGGTGGCCAGCCAAGCCATCATCAACACGCTGTTCAACGGTATTTTGATCGGCAATATGGGTCTGGCCACCATTCTGACCGTCATCAGCATGGTTCCCTCCATCTTCTTTGCGGCGTTCGGTGCCAAGTATGTCGGCAAGCACGGCAGCAAAAACGGCATCGTCACTTGGACCTATGTCAGCATGACCATCACCGCCGCGCTGGTTCTGTTCTTTATCTTTGGCGACCCCAAGCAGATCGGCGTTATGGGCAGCCCCTCCATGATTCTCTATGTGGTGCTGACCCTTTTGCAGAACGGTTCCAATATGTGCATCACCACCTCCAACACCTCGTATATGGCGGATGCCATTGACTTTGAGCTGGACCGCAGCGGGCGTTATGTTCCTGCTGTTGTCTCCGGCACCTACAGCCTGGTCGATAAGCTCATCACCTCCTTTGCCGCTGTAATTGCTACCGGCGCTGTTGCACTGCTGGGCTACACCACCACGATGCCTCAGCCCACCGACCCTTGCACAAGCGCGATTTTCTGGATGACGCTGAGCCTAAAGTTCGGCCTGCCCCTCATCGGCTGGGTCATTACGCTGGTTGCCATGCGCGAATGCCCGCTGACCAAGGAGGAAATGGTCAACGTCCAAAAGCGCATTGCCGAGAAAAAGGCTGCTGCGCAGTCTGAGTTCTATAAAAAACAGCTTCAGTAAGCCCATTAACCAAAGCCGAAAGGGTTTGCAGCCTTTTCGGTTCTTTGAAGTTAAAACCACCCATAAGGAGTCATTCTATGAGCAAAGCAATTCTGTTGAACACCGGTTGGACTTTTACCAAGGAAGGTCATGACGAGCCGGTCACCCTTCCCCACACTTGGAACGCTGTAGACGGTCAGGACGGCGGCAATGACTACTACCGCGGCACCTGCAGCTACACCCGTAAACTGGAGAAACCGGAGCTGTCCGATGGCGACCGCGCGGTTTTGCAGTTTGACGGCGTTGCTATGACTGCAGTTGTCAGCCTGAACGGGGAGAAAGTGGCCGAGCACAAGGGCGGCTACTCCACCTTCCGTGTGGACATCACCGATGCCCTGTACGATGGTGCAAATGAGTTGATTGTTTCTGTTGACAACAGCGACAACGACACCGTCTACCCCCAGAAGGCCGACTTCACCTTCTACGGCGGCATTTACCGCGATGTAACGCTGCATGTTGTGCCCGCTGCACACTTTGCCCTTACCGAAAACGGCGCTGTGCCCGTCAAGGTCACGCCTGCTGTGACGGACCTTGCCGAGCGCCGCTGTGAGGTGACTGTTGAGGCGTTCGTTGTCGGCGCGCAGAGCGTCAACTTCACGCTTGACGGCCAGCAGACGAGCGCCGCCGTCAAAGACGGCACCGCCAGAGCCGTGTTCACGCTGGAGCACGCCCGCCTGTGGGACGGTCTTGATGACCCGTATCTCTACACCGTAACTGCGCGGCTGGACAATGGCGAGACCGAGACCGCCCGCTTCGGCTGCCGCAAGTTTGAGATTGACCCGCAGAAGGGCTTCATTTTGAACGGCCACCCCTATCCCCTGCGCGGTGTCTCCCGCCATCAGGACCGCAAGGGTGCGGGTGTAGCCATCACCAAAGAGATGATGGAAGAGGATATGGCGCTGATTCTGGAGATGGGCGCCAACACCATCCGCCTTGCCCACTACCAGCACGCGCAGGCATTCTATGACCTGTGCGACGAAAAGGGGCTTGTCATCTGGGCCGAGATTCCCTACATCACGATGCATATGCACAACGGGCGCGCCAACACGCTGACCCAGATGGAAGAACTGATTGTTCAGAACTACAACCATCCCTGTATTGCCGTTTGGGGGCTGTCCAACGAAATTACTGCCGCATCGCCTGTCAATGAGGAGCTGCTGGAAAACCACCGCGCCCTGAATGATTTGGCGCACAAGCTCGACCCGACCCGCCCGACCACGATGGCGAATGTCTTTATGCTGGAGATTACCAGCCCGATTCTGGAAATCCCCGATGTGAACAGCTACAACCTGTATTTTGGCTGGTATCTGGGTGAACTGGACCAGAACGACGACTTTTTTGATACCTACCACGCCAAATATCCCGACCGCTGCATCGGTTTTTCGGAGTACGGCGCGGACGCAAACCCCGCCTACCAGAGCGCCCACCCCGAAAAGGGCGACTATACCGAAACCTACCAGTGCGTCTACCACGAGCACATGGCAAAAATGATTGCCGACCGCCCGTGGCTGTGGGCGACCCATGTCTGGAATATGTTCGACTTTGCTGCCGATGGCCGCGATGAGGGCGGCAAAAACGGCGAGAACCAGAAAGGACTTGTCACCTTTGACCGCAAAATCAAGAAGGACGCCTTCTACCTGTACAAGGCCTACTGGAGCAAGCAGCCCTTTGTACATACCTGCGGCAGCCGCTATGTGGACCGCACGGAGGATGTGACCGAGGTCAAAGTATACTCCAACCTGCCGGAGGTTTCTCTGTACAAGGACGGGCACCTTGTCGAAACAAAAAAAGGCGACAAAGTGTTTGTTTTCAATGTGCCCATCACCGGCAAGCACAGCATTGAGGCCCGCGCGGGGGCGTATTCCAGCGTGATTCTGGTCAACAAGGCTACAGAGCCGAACCCCGCCTACGCGATGTCCAACCGTCAGGTCGTGAACAACTGGTTTGACGGCGAGCTGGACGAAACCTGCTGGAGCGTCAAGGACAATATGGCCGCTGCCATGGCGGACGCCAAGGTAGGGCCTGTCTTGAAGGCCATCACCGACAAGGCGGCTGCCGCCCGCGGTGATGTAGCTGCCGCCGTCAAGGATAACCCGGCGCTGGTTGCCATGATGGAGCGCGCCATGCAGCGCATGACCGTGGAGGGAATGCTCAAGCAGGCCGGCGCAGATGCCGAGAGCATCAAGCAGCTGAACCGCGTTTTGCAGGGCATCAAAAAGGATGTGTAATACGTTGAAAACCTACTGCAACCCCTTGGATCTGGGCTACCGCTACCAGCACATGAAGGAGGGTGAGCGCGCCGCGGGCTTCCGCGAAGGCGCCGACCCGACGCTGGTGTACTTCAAGGGCAAATACTACCTGTTTGTTTCTATGTCGGCAGGGTTCTGGTACTCGGACGATCTGCTGCACTGGGACTTCCACGCCGACCCCGATCTGCTGATTTACGACTACGCACCCGATGTGCGCCAAGTCGGCGACTACCTGTATTTTTCTGCCAGCCGCAAGGGGCGCAACTGTCCTATTCTGCGCACCGCCGACCCACTGATCGAGCCGTTTACCGAGGTCAGCGCCCCGTTCGCCTTTTGGGATCCCGATATGTTCTGCGATGATGACGGGCGTGTATATTTTTACTGGGGCTGCTCCAACACCTCGCCCATCTGGGGCGTGGAGCTTGACCCCGATACCATGACGCCCATCGGAGAAAAGAAAGAACTGATTTTCGGGCGCGAAGAAGAACTGGGCTATGAGCGCCCCGGTAACAACGGGATTGTGGATAAAGAGGCAAGCGTGCTTTACAAAGCCATGAAGTCTTTCTATAACGAGGCAACCGGCAAGCTGGAGCTGCCGCCCCAGATGACACAGATGCCGGGGCTGAACGCCGAGACGCTGACCGCTATGTTCAACGCCGTCGGCAAGCCCTACATTGAGGGCGCGTTTATGACAAAGCACAACGGTACGTATTATCTGCAATACGCCTGCCCCGGCACCCAGTACAACACCTACGCCGATGGTGTGTACACCTCCAAGTCCCCGCTGGGACCGTTCACGCTGCAAGCGTCCAACCCGTTTTCCTCCAAGCCGGGCGGGTTTATGACCGGCGCAGGCCACGGCAGCACGATTGCCGACAAATACGGCAACTACTGGCACGCGTCCACGATGCGCATTTCGGTCAACCACGACTTTGAGCGTCGCGTGGGGCTGTTTCCTGCCGGGTTTGACAAGGACGGCGTGCTGTTCTGCAACCAGAATTTTGCCGACTACCCGCACGAAATTCCGGCAGGCAAATTCGACGCCGCCAGCCAGCAGCCCAAGTGGATGCTGTTAAGCTACCGCAAGGCCGTGACGGCATCCTCCACCGCTGAGGGCAGCGACCCGGTGAATGCCGTGGACGAGGACTGCCGCCGATGGTGGAGCGCGGGCAGCGACCAGCCCGGCGAATGGCTGTGTGTGGATTTAGGCCGTGATTATGATGTCCGCGCGATTCAGGTCAACATGGCCGATGAAAAACTCGTCGTGGACTTCCCTGCCGACAGCTACGGCGATGACCGCAAAACGCGGCATATCGAGACGCGCCTGCAGATTTCTTGCTATACCGTGGAAACCAGTCTTGACGGCAAGACCTGGACGCTGCGCGAGGATGTCGCCCGCGAATGCTCCAACGGCTATTATGAGTATGCCGGCGGTATCCGTGCGCGGTATATTCGCGTGACGGGCGGTGCCCTCCCCTACGGCCAGACGCTGCGTATAAGCGGGCTGCGGGTGTTCGGCGACGTCGAGGGCGACCGCCCTGCCCAAGCCGACGTCAAAGCCGTGCGCGTGGATGCGCTGGACGGCAAAATCAGCTGGCAGCACATCGAGAACGCGCAAGGCTGCAATGTGCGCTACGGCATTGCACCGGATAAGCTGTACCAGAGCTGGCTTGTCTATGATGCCGATGAGGTCACGCTTTCCACGCTGATGGCCGGGCAGACCTATTATGTCTGCGTGGACAGCTTCAACGAAAACGGCATCACAACGGGAAAAATCATCAAGATGGAGGGCTGAACCATGCCCACAAAGGCAGTCCAGCAATTTATGCTGGGAACCGTTTTAAGCAATGAAAACGAGGCACGGCAGACGCTTGCCGTCATGAAAGCCGCAGGCTATGACGGCATTGAGCTGTGCGGGTTTATGATCCACCCCATCGGCTTTATGGTGCGGCTGCTGACCAAGGCGGCGGGTATGCCCGTGGGCAAGGGCGGCAATCTCGACTGGCACGCTTTGGTCAAAGAAGCGGGGCTGCAGGTCGTCAGCCTGCACACCGATTTGGGCAGTCTGGAGCGCGATGCCAAAGCGGTGGCGGACGAAGCCAAAAGCTTTGGCACTAAGTATGTCGTTATTACCGGAATGTATCGCTTTGATTACGGCGATGAAGCCACGATGCACGACCTTGCCGCACGGCTGAACAAGGCGGGTGAGGCGCTGAAGGCCGAGGGCGTGGAGCTTTTGTACCACAACCACAACTGTGAGCTGCGTCATGTCAACGCCGAAAAGCGTGCCTACGACATTTTGCTGGAGGAAACCGACCCGCAGTTCGTCAACTTTGAGTTTGACAGCTACTGGTTTACCGAGGGCGGCGCCAACGCCCTTGCGTGGATGCAGCGTCTGGGGACCCGCATGAAGCTGTGGCATATCAACGACCGCGGCACCCGCATTTCGGGCAGCGCCGTGACGCCGATTCTGAAAACCGACAGCATGGAGCTGGGTACCGGCAATATGGATCTCGACAGCCTGATGGCACAGGCGCTTACTATCGGCGTAGATGCCGTGATTTTGGAAAGCCACCGCAACTGGGTGGATAACTCCCCCATAAAGAGTTTGCAACTCAGCGCCGAATATCTCAAACAGCATGGCTAAACCGCAATCCCCTGCCCGAAAGGACAGGGGATTTGCTTTTCCTGCGTTGAAACTCGGTTTTTTGTATGATATACTTAGGGCAGAAAATTTGAATTTGACGAGGTATTGATAGAATGGTAGAAGTAAAATTTTATGACAATGTCGCAGATGAATTTTTGAAGTTTGCAGTGATAATATCCAAAACAGATAACAAGTGGGTATTCTGTAAACACAAAGAAAGAGAGACTTATGAAATACCAGGAGGTCACAGAGAACCTGGAGAAAGTATTTTAGAAACAGCTAAAAGAGAATTACAAGAAGAAACAGGAGCAGTTGATTTTAGAATTGAACCAATATGTGTGTATTCTGTTAAAGGAAAGACACGAGTAAATGAAAATATTGATGATGAAACTTTCGGAATGTTATTTATTGCAGACATTAACTCATTTGAGGAATTACATAGTGAGATTGAGAAGATATTGATTTCAGATAAGTTAGTTGAAAATTGGACATATCCTTTAATTCAACCTATATTGATTGAAGAAGCAAAAAAAAGAGGCTTTATATAAATAGACAAGCAACGGAAACTTCCAGTTTATCAAAAACAGCGCCTGCCCTGCCGTAAGTTTTACGGCAGGGCAGGCGCTTTCTTTTTATACTGTGTGCTTTCCGGGGGCAAGGGTAAACTTACGCCCATCGGGCAGGGTGACATCGGCGGTCAGATTGGCAGGGATCTCAAACTCATAGGTTACCGCATCGCCGTCATACCGCCAGCCGCTTACAATGCGCCCGGCTGGGGAATCGTAGGTGGCTTTTGCCCAGTCCAGCGATTTGTCGGGCGTAGGTGCAATCGTCAGTGCGCCGTCCGTGTACCGGATGCCGCACACACCGCCGAACAGCCAGCCGCAGATGGCTCCGTAGCTGTAATGGTTCAGGGATTCGTGCGGCTTGCCGTTTTCGTCAATGCCCGTCCAGGTTTCCCAAACGGTCGTGGCGCCCTTGCCAACCTCATACAGCCAGCCGGGGGCGTCGGGCTGCAAAAGCAACTTGTAGGCAGTGTCCGCATAGCCGTATTTTGCCAGCACATCGCACAAAAATGGCGTGGACAAAAAGCCTGTGTTCAGGTGGTAGTCGTTCTCGGCAACCATCCGGTTCAGCGTTTCGGCGGCGGCTTTGCTTTCTTCCTCACCCAGCAGGGCAAAGGCAATGGCGCGGACATACTCACACTGGCGGTCAGAGTGGATCACGCCGTTCTCGGTAAACGCTGCACGGTAGGCTTTCACTGCGTTGGCGGCAGTATCGCGGTAGTTGGCAGCATCGTCCGCCTTGCCCAGTTCATCAGCTACTTCTGCCAGCAAGCGCCCAGAGTAGGCCAGATATGCCGTTCCCACGCTCTTGCGCGGGTTCATCATTGCCTGCATGGGGGTGATGCCCGGCTCGCACCATTCGCCGTAGTCCATGCCGTTTAAAACGGTGAACTTGGCGTAGTCACCGCCCTGCTGCTCATCGGTCGTCTGCTGTGCGCGCCCCAGCAAAAAAGCGTACCAGCGCTGCATCATCTCATAGTTGTCCGCCAGAATTTTGCGGTCACCCGTGCGCTTGTACATCGCATACGGCACCAAAATCGCCGCATCGCCCCACCCTGCCGACATGCAGAGCATCGGGGTCATATAGCCGGGACGGGCGTTCGGCGGGGCAATGTTTGCCATGCGACCGTCCGGGTACTGGTTTAGGCGGCACTCCGCCAGCCATTTTTCCGCCACGGGGTAGCAGTCCATCAGGGTCAAGCCGGTTTCAATAAACACGCCCATATCCCCTGTCCAGCCGGCGCGTTCGCGGGTCGGGCAGTCGGTGGGGACATCGCAGAAGTTGCCCTTCTGGCTCCAGACGCTGTTCTTGACAAGCCGGTTCACCGCGTCATTTCCGCAGGTAAACGCGCCCGTCACCGCCATATCAGAGTAGACGGCGTAGGCAGTAAACACGGCATCGGTCAAATCGGCATCGGTTTCGACCTTGGCGTAGCGGAAGCCCATAATGGTGAAACTGGGCTTAAAGTGGTTTTTCCCCTCTTTACAGACAAGCTCCAGCAGCTGGGCGGTGCCGCCCTCCTTGTGGCGGTTGCGGTCCTGAAAGTTTTCTTGGGTAAAGTTTCCGTTTTCGTCCAACGCTTCGCCGCAAGTCAGCTTGACCTTCTGTCCGGTGTGGGCGATCAGCGTTATCTCCACATAACCGGCGATATTCTGCCCAAAGTCCAGCACCGTCTCGCCGTTGGGCGTTTGCAGCAGCTTGCCGGGGAATGCTTCGTGTTCCAGAATCGGCACGGTATTCATACCGGTAATGGGCAGATCATCATGGTAGGTGCGCACACCGTGCCAGCCGGTCAGTTCGCCCTCAAGTTGTGCATCGTAGACCTCGCCCTGCTGCATATCGTTCTGCCGAATAGGCCCGCATTGCGTTGCCTGCATCGTGTCATCGGAAACGCAGACCGGTTTGCCGTCCACCTCCAGCTGAAACAGCACGCCCAGGGTATCACCGAACAAATCACGGTCGCCATCCACACCGCCCGTGCTGCGGTGCCAGCCATCACCGAGAGCAATTAAAAGCTCATTCTCGCCCTCGTGCAGCAGCGCGGTCACATCGTAGGTCTGCGCACCAAGATGCTTGTTCCCGGTAAAGCTACCGGGAGCCAGAACCATATCACCAACGCGTACACCGTCCAGCCATGCAACATACAGACCTTTGGCGGTGATGTACAGCCGTGCGTTCCCCTTTGGCGCGGTAAAAATTTTGCGCAGGTACGATGCCGGACGATGGGGCTTGTACGACTCGGCTGCACCCTTGCCCGCAGCTTCTTTTTCTGCCTGCTTGCGCTCCCAATTGGGGCGGGCAAAGGCGTTGATGGCATCGTCACCGGGGATGTCGATTGGCTCGGTCTCGGGGTCCACCCACTCCCCTACCCAGTCGCACTGTGCAAGGCCGGTCTCAAAGCGTGCCTCACTCCACGCGCCGGGGACATCGTTTTCATCCCACAGACGCACGCGCCAGCACCCGCTCACGCGGGAGCCGCCCACCGCTGGGACGTCAGCATGCATGGCGGCGCCTTCCGTCTTGCCGCTGTGCCAAAGCATTTCACCGTTCGCGGTCAGTTGAATTTCATAGGCGGTCTGGCACACGCCGTCAGCGCACTGCCAAGACAAAAACAGCGGCCCGGCGTCAATACCGACAGGCACTGTCAGATGGTTGGTTTTAAGGTTTATTGCTCGCATCGTCAAGGGACTCCTTTATATTGTATTACCTATATTATAAAGGAACCGTGCGAAGATGCGAACACAAAAATTGCAGAACAAGGATAATTATTCACAAATTAGCACCTTAATATGCGATGTATATCTTTTGTAGCGCAGACAGGACAAAACCCGGAGCCATTTCTTTGCTTACATCAGCTTGGAAACGGCTCCTGATCATTTTATCATGCTCAAGCTGAACAAGCTGGAAAAGCAAACCATCCGCCCAGCAGCAGAAGTCTATGACGTCTGCGCCCAGCTGTGCAGCGTGGCCGTGCAGTTTGAGGATGCGTGGGAGCGCAAGGACATTGAATTTGACGTTGACCTAGAGGATGCCGCCTACACACAGGCCGACCCCGGCTTGCTGGAACTGGTGTGGACGAACTTGCTTTCCAACGCGGTGAAGTTCACACCGCAGGGCGGCAGCATTACCCTGCGCCAAACGCGGGCGAACGGCAAAATTTATGTTTCCGTGACCGATACCGGCTGCGGCATGGATGAAAAGACGATAAAACACATCTACGGCAATACCGCATAATTCTAAGTGCCGATACGGCGAGCGAGGTGCGGCAGAT
>ERZ1106976.3270-NODE-3270-length-13126-cov-3.493994_pt1 | contig 13126 bp, 10 predicted proteins | sample MGYA00403687_ERZ1106976 | MGnify/ENA primary metagenome ERZ1106976 (study PRJEB35170, sample SAMEA104062446) | human gut metagenome | biome: human gut; feature: human-associated habitat; material: faeces | place: Denmark | collected 2013-02-22 ... | reverse complement strand
AAGCTGCAAGCAAATGTGCAATAAAGGCGTTAGCTGTGTACCCGGCGGTATTGCCTTCATAAGGATTTCATCATGAAAAAGAGGCTGTTAAAAAACTTGATGTTTTTTAACAGCCTTATAAATTGCGGACGAAAATTCGATATTTTTTTCGGACTTGCTCCGATTTCGGTTGGAGTAAAACCGGATGCCGCATGAATCGATAGACCGGATAAAAGGCGGACGGGAAACCGTTTATTGTCTGAACCGGTTGTTTTGTCTTGCTGTTTTACACTTCAGATGTTTACTGTATCGGCAAAACGCTGTCTTCCTGACGGCAGGATCTGTGTAAGAGGACTTCTCATGTTCATGAGACAAATCAGGGGAAAATTCGATGCGGCGGTAAAAAGCTTTAAGGGAATACCGCACAATGATTATTGCACAGATGCGCCGCAAAAATAGTGCGATATTTCCTTAACACTGTACCTGACTACTGTAGATATTTTGGAATCATTGCCTTCAGTCTTTGTATCGTATTATTGTCACATTCAGGCACAGCGGAAAGGGGGAACGGAATGCAGAGAGTATCATACTTTGCAGTACAGAGCTTTCTGAAAGGAAGAAGCTCAATTTTCCTCAGATTAGAATAAGGTGAAACAAGTCTGATGATTTCGGAAATTTCTTCTTCGGAATCCGTGATTCCCGGTACAACAACATGGCGTATCCACAGTGGTACAGATAATTTTTCGGTCAGCGACAGAAATTTGAATACTTCGGATAAGCTGCCGGAACAGTACTTTCGATAAAGCTCGTCCGATATAAATTTAACATCGCATATTACGAGATCGGTAAGATTTAACAGTTCCTCCGTATATTCGTTCGCTCCGATTCCGGAGGTGTCTATGGCGGTATGTATATTGCTTCGGCGGCAGAGTGAAAAAAGATCGGCGACAAATTTACTTTGCAAAAGAGGCTCTCCTCCACTTACTGTAACGCCTCCGGAATCCCCGAAGTAGGGGATGCATCTTCTTATCTTGTGAAAAATTTCCTCTGCCGTCATCTCAAATCCGCCGGATGCTTGCCATGTTTCAGGATTATGACAGTAAATACATCTGAGAAGACATCCCTGCATAAATACAAGATATCTAACTCCGGGACCGTCAGCAGCTCCGAGACTCTGAAGAGAACTGATTCTGCCTTTCATTTACAGCGTCTCATGGAAGGTTCTGGATATGACTTCCTTTTGCTGTTCCCTTGAGAGCTTATGGAAATTAACGGCATATCCTGATACTCTTATGGTGAGATTCGGATATTTATCGGGATTTTCCATAGCGTCAATTAGGGCTTCGCGGTTCAGAACGTTTATGTTGATATGCTGAGCCATCTTACTGAAATAGCCGTCGATTATGCCGGAGAGATTTGCATATCTTGTTTCATCGTCATTTCCGAGCGCCTGCGGGATAATAGAGAAGGTATTGGAAATGCCGTCTTTACATATATCGTAGGATATTTTTGCTACCGAGTTAAGTGACGCAAGAGCACCGTTTTTTTCTCGGTTATGCATGGGGTTCGCACCGGGAGCAAAGGGCTCTCCAGCTTTGCGGCCGTCGGGAGTAGAGCCTGTTTTCTTTCCGTATACGACATTTGACGTAATAGTGAGAATTGACAGAGTATGCTCAGCGTTTCTGTATGTGGGGATTTTTCTCAGCTCGGCAAGGAATTTTTCGACCTGCTCAACGGCAAGCATGTCCACTCTGTCATCGTCGTTTCCGTAGGTAGGAAAGCTTCCTTCTGTCATAAAATCAGTGATAAGCCCTGTGCTGTCGCGTATTACCTTTACTTTTGCGTATTTTATAGCCGAAAGAGAATCGGCAAGTACGGAAAGACCGGCCGCACCAAACGCCATAAAACGGTGAACGTCAGTATCGTGAAGCGCCATTTGGGTTTTCTCATATGCGTACTTATCATGCATATAATGTATCATATTCATGGCGGTTACATAGGTACGGGCAAGCCAGGGACGGTATCTGTCAAGAAGAGCGATAACTTTATCATACTCAAGATACTCTCCTGAATAGGGCTCTGAAGCCGGAGCAACCTGCTTCCCGCTTTTTTCATCGCGTCCGCCGTTCAGACTCATAAGAAGCAGCTTGGCAAGGTTTGCTCTTGCACCGAAAAACTGCATATCTTTTCCGATTCTCATAGCCGATACACAGCAGGCAATACCGTAATCGTCACCGAACTGAGGTCTCATGACGTCGTCGTTTTCATACTGAATGGCATCGGTGTCACAGGAAACTTTTGCTGCAAATCGCTTAAAGGCTGTCGGAAGCCGCGACGACCAGAGTACTGTAAGATTCGGCTCGGCAGACGGACCGAGATTATAAAGTGTGTTCAGAAAACGGAAAGAGGATTTTGTAACGAGGGTGCGCCCATCAATCCCCATTCCACCGATGGATTCGGTTATCCACATAGGATCTCCCGCAAAAAGCTCGTTGTATTCAGGCGTTCTCAGGTGCCGCGCCATTCTGAGCTTGATAACAAAATCGTCAATGATTTCCTGGGCTTCGCTTTCGGTAATCGTACCGTTGTTCAGATCGCGGGTAAAATATATATCAAGAAAAGTGCTTGTACGACCAAGACTCATCGCCGCTCCGTTTTGTTCTTTTATAGCGGCAAGATAAGCGAAGTAGAGCCATTGAACGGCTTCTTTGGAATTGCAGGCGGGTTCGGAAATGTCATAACCATACATTTGCGCCATTTCTTTTGTTTTTGAAAGGAAAGCGATTTGTTGATAGAGTTCTTCCAGGAGCCGGATTTTGTCGGCATCGAGCAGTTCATTGGAGATTCGTTCTTTATCCGATTTTTTTTGCTCAATCAGGTAATTTATACCGTAAAGAGCGACTCTGCGATAGTCGCCGATGATTCTTCCTCTGCCATAAGCGTCGGGCAGTCCCGTGATGATTCCGCAGTGTCTTGCGGCGCGAATGTCATCATTATAAACGCGAAAAACACCGTCGTTGTGTGTTGTTCTGTAAGTAAACTCTTTTTCTACTTCCTCCGAAAGCGTATAGCCATATGCTTCACAGGCTCTCCTTGTCATTTTTATTCCTCCAAAGGGATTTACTCCCCTTTTAAGAGGTTTGTCTGTTTGCAGTCCTACGATGATTTCATTATCTTTATCAAGATATCCGGGCTTATAATTTGTTACCGATGTTACCGTGTGGGTATCGATTTCAAGTACGCCATTTCTTTCTTGTTCAAGCCTAAGCAGTAAATTTAATTTTTCCATCAGGGCAGCCGTTCTTTGAGTGGCGGGAGCAAGAAAACGCTCATCCCCTGAATAAGGAGTATAATTTGTCTGTATAAAATTCTGCAAATTTATCTCGTTTTGCCATGCGCCGGGGATAAAACCGTTCCACGCAGCAGTATTCATTTTCGTTCCCTCGCAATTCAAATATATTTCGTCATATACCGACATATATATTATAATATATTTTACATGTAAGGTCAATGTCAATTCATACTGTTTTCACGTAAAATGAAATAGAATATTAGGTTGATTATGACCTCAAAATAAAAATTACTGCGGAGGTGCAAAAGTATGCTTTCAGAATTAATTTTGAGCGGAGCTGTTCATTCTGTAAATCGAAGTTAAAGTTTTAAGGTAACACCGTATAATTCACTGCTTGCGCCTTGACAGCATATCTGCTTGTCCATTTTCTGTTACACTTCACAAATTTTGTCGGCTGAGGGAACCGTTCTTGTTTCCTCAATTGGTATCGTTGATAAAAAATATGCCTGCGCATTTGTACCGTCAGAACCCAGCGGCATTGCCTTAAAATAAAAATGCAATAACAGAGTTCGGTCTGAACTCTGTATAAAAGGGCGGCAATTTCCGCTGCTTAAGCCGGAAAGAAAAAACAATCACGAATTTTCCTCGACGGATTAGTGAAAAATAAAAAGATAAAAAATCTCCCCGAACTTAGTCCGGAGAGATTTTTGTCCTTACACTACAATTTAGATGCCGATTGATGTGAAAACGATTTAGGTGCCGCTTACTTACGAATGAGTACACCTATCCCTTTGCGATGACAAGAAGGAAAAGTATCTGCTATCTTTCGGATTTTTTGCTTCATACGCGCAAACAAATCTATGTAAAAATTCAAGTAAGAATTCTGTTCTATTGTAATATTGCGGAATAACTATATTATGCCTAAATTCAAATTGATAGGTGTCGCATTATACGATTTATCAGCCCAACCTTTATCCCTTTGGCCATTTTCGTCATATAATTCTGCTTCTTCAATCCACACAAATACAACCATTTCTTTTGTTTCATTTTCTTCAAATGAAATCTCTAAATTATCAAATATTTCGTTTTTAGACTTAAAGTGCAAAAGCGTATCGGGGTCATTATCTTTATGATATATGCCTTCTTTTTCATCGTAATATTTATAAACTTTAAGTTCGCTGTCAATCAAAATTGCAACTCTTACATAGTCTATAACATACTTGTTCGGTTGAGTTAAATACATTGAGAGTGTGTAGTTATCTTCGGTGGTGCTGTTTAGATTGATTTTGTAAATTTTAGCGTTTGATTGGGATTTTTCGCTACCGCTAAAATCAATATTTGCATAGTTCTCTGTAGGTTGCCTGTTAAAGTCAGAATCCTCAAAATTCTTTGAAGTTGTTTTTTCTTCTCCGTCTAATATACGGATACTTTTGTTAGAAGAAACTACATTTAACGATGTATTATAACTTTTATCACAACCAGCAAAACACAATAGTAGGAATATCATACTTAAGATTAAAGCTAATAATTTTTTCATAACAATTTACTCCTTCTTCCGTTTAATTTTGATATCTCAGCTTAATTCTGTTTGTTCTCCCTGGTGGTGTTGATGGCAGAGATAAGCATTTTTTTATCTTGAGGCAATCTGCAAGCAACGATTTTCCCATATCCTTGGTAATATAATCGGACATTTGAAGTAGCTTCATTCAATACTCCGTTTCGGAGGTTACTTTGAGGGCGATATGCAGTTTCGCAATAAAGTCCGCTTTGTCCGTAATTTGCCTCGTTGATATTGGATTCAATCAAGTACCACTACGAACAAATTTGCTTTGAAATAATCGTTTCCTTCTTGGTTCTAATCAAATATTGATGAAGTTTTACAATGCGTGATGAGAAAATAATGAATTTATCAATCAAAGCATTTTTTCATATTGCACCTCCGACTTTATGTTACCTTCATTATAGCATGCAAAAGTATGGGTGTCAATCAATTATTCATTATTCATCAGCGAGCTTGCGAGCGACTTCATATTTGACGAAGTCAAATGCTTTATTATTCATTCGAAAAGGCCATCTTAATGAATAATGAATAAATACAAACGAAAAGCCACCAACTTGCGTTGATGGCTCTTCGTTTGGCTGGGATGGCGCGACTCGAACGCGCGACTGCAAGAGTCAAAGTCTTGTGCCTTAACCGACTTGGCGACATCCCAAAAACTGATTAGCATTATATCATAAATTTTGTCTTATGTCAATATTTTTTGAAAAAGTAATGGCAAGTTAAGAAGTATTTTATTGACATACGAAAATTATAATGCTAAAATTATAAAAAATGACTCGATTAAGGAGAAAAAACTATGCACTACAAAATTGAGGGCACTCCGCTTCCGGTTGTTATATGTGAGCTTGAAGCGGGAGAACAAATGATAACCGAACGCGGAAGTATGAGCTGGATGAGTCCTAATATGAAAATGGAAACGACAAGTAACGGCGGAATCGGAAAAGCGTTTGGCCGTATGTTTTCTGGAGAGGCATTTTTTCAGAATCGCTATACGGCTGTCGGTGCTCCCGGTATGATTGCTTTTGCCTCTACTTTTCCCGGTTCAATCGTTGCCGTAGAAATAAATCCGGAAAGTCCGCTTGTGGTTCAGAAACGCTCATTTCTTGCTTCTACCCCGGGGGTTGAGCTTTCGGTTTTCTTTCAGAAAAAAGCAGGTGTCGGTTTTTTCGGAGGAGAAGGATTTATCATGCAGAAGCTTTCAGGAAGGGGAATCGCATTTCTGGAAATAGACGGTTATGCGGTTGAATATGATCTTGCTCCGGGAGCGAGGCTCGTTGTAGATACCGGTTATCTCGCCTCCATGGATGCGACCTGCTCGGTAGAGGTGCAGACCGTACCGGGGGTGAAAAATATGCTGTTTGGCGGCGAGGGAATTTTTAATACCGTAATAATCGGTCCAGGAAAAGTCAGACTTCAGACGATGCCTATAAATAGTGTTGCGGCCTCTATAGGTCCTTTTATCGCTTCCGGAAAATAAAATTACCGGTTTTTAGTGTATCGAAAAATTAAAAAAACAGACCGTCTTTTATTACGACGGTCTGCTTTTTTGATAAGCTATTTTTATTTTATTCCGAAAATGGAATTAAGGACAAGATAAAGTTGTGGAAAATATCTCATGGTATTCCAAATTGATATTCCTGCAAGGTTATATTTATTTACTAATTCAAGTTTTTCTGCTATACTTTGCGCATTTTCGAACCATACAACGTGTTCTGTTCCGTTGGCTGTATAGTAATAATAAGGCGCTTGGCTTTGTTCGTCGTATTCGATTTCAGATCCGACTTCTCGCGCTCTGTCAACGGCAGTCTCGATGGATATTCCTTCCGCCTCTGTTTGCCCTGCCGCAAATGGCAGAGGCCAGTCATAGCCATAATTCGGAATTCCGAGAAGTATTTTATCGGGAGATATTTCGGTGATCGCATATCTGACAACATTTTCCACGCTTCTGACGGGTGCTACTGCTCCGGGAGGGCCGAATTTATAGCCCCATTCATACGTCATGAGGATTACATAGTCTGCGACTGCTCCGATAGCCCCGTAATCATGTCCTTCGTACAGAAGACCGGGCTGATCAGCGCTTGTTTTGGGAGCAAGGGCTACAAATAGTTTATAGCCGTTGTTTTTCAGGGCGGCGGAGAGCTTTGTGAGAAAAATCACATATCTGTTTGCATCCTCACGGGGAACAAATTCAAAATCTACTTCTACACCGCTGTATCCTTTTTCATTCAGAACATTAAGAAGATTATTGATTAAGATTTCCTGAGCATTGGCATCGTTGAACAGCCTGCTGGAGAGTTGGTTATTAAACCGTCCGTCTTCGCCGAGGGTGGATATGAGAAGCAAGGCTTCGACACCGTAACTTTGTGCTATCGAAATAATTCTTTCATCGTCAGCGGGAATTAATTCTCCTGTTTCCTTAAAGCCATATGTAAAAACAGTAAGATATGTAAGGTATGGCAGTATGGTACGAAGCACCTGTTCGTCTATAAATGGATAAGCATATCCGTTGACAATGATATCGCGTGATTTTGCCCCTGAGTACGAGATTATAATTGTCTGTCCAGGGTATAACATGGGATTGCCTTCAAGTCCGGGATTATCGGCAAGAAGCTGTTTTACGGTTGTATTATAGTTTTGCGCAATGGAATAAAGGGAATCGCCTTGCTTTACGGTATAAGTTACGTCCGGAATCAATATCACAAGCTCCTGACCGGGAATAAGAGCTTGATTGGCGGAAATACCGTTGTCTGTCATAAGCATTTTTTCGGGAATGCCGTAGATACGGGACAGTGATGCGATAGTTTCGCCGGGGCTTACTCTGTGAATTATCATATCTATTTCATACCTATATGCCGAAGCATATACCTTTCGAAAGTTTTCTTTATCATTATATGCTGAAAATATTATTTGTGAATCAATCAATAAAATGGGTAAATTGCATATAGTCTGATTTTAAATTTTGTAAAAATAGACCGAATTGTGGTGAAAATGCACAAAAACAATATCGCAGATTTGACGACAATATACAAACTTCCGATAAATTTCAGGAAATCTCTTGCAACCGATTCGTGAATGTGCTATCTTCTAATTACAGCAACGGAAACGTTACCGGGAACAATACCGATACCGATTCCGAAACAGTAACGGGGACATACAAAAATTATGAAGTCACCCGTACAAACATAAAGGAGAGGTAAGATTATGAAGAAGAAACTGGCAAGTGTTTTACTTTGTGCAGTAATGGCAGCTTCCATGCTGACCGGTTGTGGAAACTCCGGTGATGCAGCAGCTACCACCCCTGCTACCGACAGCAAGACAGATGCAGCAACCACCGAAGCTGTTGTTGAAACGACAGCAGCTGCAGACGGATCTGTATACTACCTGAACTTCAAGCCTGAAGTTGACGAAGTATGGCAGAAGCTGGCTAAGGAATATACCGAGGAGACCGGTGTTCCTGTAAAGGTTGTAACTGCAGCAAGCGGTACCTACGAGCAGACCCTGATGTCTGAGATCGCTAACAAGGAAGCACCTACCCTGTTCCAGATCAACGGACCTATCGGTTATCAGAACTGGAAAGACTACTGTGCAGACTTAAAGGATACAGACCTGTACAGCTGGTTAATGGATAAGAGCCTGGCAATCACCGGCGAAGACGGTGGTGTATACGGAATCCCTTACGTAGTAGAGGGTTACGGTATCATTTATAACGACGCTATCATGCAGAAGTACTTCGCACTGGATGGTGCTAAGGCAGCAAGTATGGATGAGATCAACAACTTCGCTAAGTTAAAAGAGGTTGTAGAAGATATGCAGGCTAAGAAAGATGAACTGGGTATTGAAGGCGTATTCGCTTCCACATCCCTGACTCCCGGTGAAGACTGGAGATGGCAGACTCATCTGGCTAACATCCCTGTATACTACGAGTTCAAGGACAAGGGTATCACCGATACCGATAACCTGGAGTTCACTTACTCCGATAACTTCAAGAACATTTTTGATCTGTACATCAACAACTCCTGCACAGCACCCGGCCTGCTGGGAAGCAAGTCTGTAGACGACTCCATGGCTGAGTTCGCTCTGGGTCAGGCAGCAATGGTACAGAACGGTAACTGGGGTTGGAGCCAGATCAATGGCGTAGACGGTAACACCGTTAAGGCTGAGGATGTTAAGTTCCTTCCTATCTATACAGGAGTTGAAGGTGAAGAGAACCAGGGACTGTGCACCGGTACTGAGAACTTCTTCTGCATCAACAAGGAAGCTTCTGCTGAGGATCAGGCAGCATCTATCGCATTCGTTGAATGGCTGTTCTCTTCTGAGACCAGTAAGGCAGCAGTAACCAACGACCTTGGATTCATCGCTCCTTTCAATACCTTTAGCGATGACGAAAAGCCCACCGATCCTCTGGCACAGGAAGTTCTTCGTTACATGGCAGATACCTCCAAGACATCTGTATCATGGAACTTCACTTCCTTCCCTAGCCAGCAGTTCAAGGATGACTTCGGTGCAGCTCTTCTGGAGTATGCTTCCGGTTCCATCGACTGGGACGCTGTAAAGACAAAAGTAGTTGACGAATGGGCAGCTGAAAAGGCCGCAACCGCAGCTAACTAAGCTCCATCAATAAAAAGACAATAACTTAATCCATCTTATATAACTTCAGACACAGGGGGCGGTGGTGGTACCACGGCCCCTGTGTTTGTAAAAAAGGAGACAGGCTTATGCAAAAGACATTAAAAAGATATTTTCCCATTTTTGTACTGCCTACCCTGATCGCGTTTTCCTTTGCTTTTATCATACCGTTTGTCATGGGCGTATATCTGTCCTTTTGCAAATTTAAGACAATTACAAACGCGCAATTTGTAGGCTTAGGTAATTATATTAAAATTTTTGCGGACAAAGATTTTGTCAACGCATTTGGATTTACTCTAAAATTCTCCGTAGTGTCCATTGTCACCATTAATGTGTTTGCCTTCATTTTGGCACTGGCATTGACGAGAAAGATCAAAGGAACCAACCTGTTCCGTACAGTATTTTTCATGCCGAACCTGATCGGCGGTATCATTTTGGGATATATCTGGCAGCAGATGATCAACGCAGTATTGTTAAAATACGAGACAACACTGGTGGCGAATCCGACCTATGGATTCTGGGGTCTGATCATTCTGATGAACTGGCAGATGATCGGTTATATGATGATCATTTATGTAGCCGGACTGCAGAATGTACCTACGGATCTGATCGAAGCAGCAGAGATCGATGGAGCTACTTCGTTACAGACATTATTCAAAGTGAAAATTCCGATGGTTATGCCATCTATTACCATATGTTTGTTCCTCACCGTGTCCAACAGCTTTAAGCTGTTCGACCAGAACCTTGCATTGACGGCTGGAGCACCCAGCAAAAAGACAGCTATGCTGGCTCTGGATATCTACAATACCTTCTATGGCAGAAGCGGATTTGAAGGTGTTGGTCAGGCCAAAGCAGTACTGTTCTTCATTGTAGTGGCAGTCATTGCCCTGGGACAGCTGGTACTTACCAGACGTAAGGAGGTAGAACAATAATGACTAAGAAAAAAACTTCCAATGTGATCATATTTTGTATCCTGTGTCTGCTGGTAGTTGCATTTTTAACACCTATTTTCTTCGTGCTGATCAACTCCTTTAAGGGAAAACTGTTCATCAGCAACAATCCGTTTGCACTGCCTACCGCAGAGACCTTTGTGGGATTGACCAACTATGTGAACGGTATTGAAAAAACCGGTTTTTTCACAGCTTTCGGGTGGTCTGCATTTATCACTGTATTTTCCGTGGCAGCGATCATTCTGTTCACTTCCATGACTGCGTACTATCTGACCAGAGTGAAAACCGGCGTGACCAACGTGCTGTATTACATGTTCGTATTTTCCATGATCGTGCCTTTCCAGATGGTAATGTTCACTATGTCTAAGCTGGCTAATATGACCCACCTGAACAACCCTCCCGGAATGGTGCTTCTGTACCTGGGATTTGGTTCCGGCCTGTCCGTGTTCATGTTCTGTGGATTCATCAAATCGATTCCACTGGACATCGAAGAGGCAGCCATGATCGACGGATGCAACCCTTTGCAGACCTTCTTTGGTGTCGTAATGCCGATCTTAAAACCGACTGCCATCACCGTAGCCATCCTGAATGCCATGTGGATCTGGAACGACTATCTGCTGCCTTATCTGGTAATCGGCCTGAGTACTAATTACAAGACCATACCGGTTGTAGTACAATACCTGGTAGGTTCTTACGGCGCAAAGGATCTGGGTGCCATGATGGCACTGCTGGTACTGTCCGTAATCCCTATTATCGTCTTCTATCTGACCTGTCAGAAGTACATTATCGAGGGCGTGGTAGCCGGTGCAGTTAAGGGCTAAAAAATAGAAAGATAGGGTTATTAATATGAGAAAAAGCGGAATATTACTGCCGGTGAGCAGCCTGCCGTCCCGCTACGGAATCGGCTGCTTTTCCAAGGAAGCATATAAATTTATTGACAGATTAAAAGAAGCCGGTCAGGCATACTGGCAGATTCTGCCATTAGGACCCACCAGCTACGGAGATTCTCCGTACCAGTCTTTTTCCACTTTTGCGGGTAATCCCTACTTTATTGATCCCGAGGATCTGGTGGCGAGAGGCTATGTGACCGCTGAGCAGTGCAATGCTTATGATTTCGGTACCGACATTCATTCCGTGGACTACGGTAAAATCTACAAGAGTCGCTTCCGCCTGCTAAAAGAAGCGTTTGATAATAGTCATATTGAAGAAGATGCAAGATTTCAGGAGTTTGTACAGAAGAATGCATACTGGCTGGAGGATTATGCACTTTATATGGCCATCAAGGATGGTTTCCGCGGCATCTGCTGGGTAGCCTGGGAAGAGGATATCAAGCTAAGAACCCCGGCTGCCATGGACAAATATCGCAGAAAATATGCGAAAGAGATTATGTTTTACCAGTTCCAGCAGTATCTGTTCCAGGTACAGTGGGAGAAACTAAAGACCTATGCCAACGATAACGGCATCAAGATTATCGGGGATATTCCCATTTATGTGGCATTTGACAGCTCAGATGCCTGGGCGAATCCGGAGCTGTTCCAGTTCGATGAGAATTGTGAGCCAGTAGCAGTGGCGGGATGCCCTCCCGATGCGTTTTCCGCCACCGGACAGCTGTGGGGCAATCCTCTGTATAACTGGGAACATCACAAAGAGACCGGTTATGCCTGGTGGATGCAGCGGCTGGCAGCCTGCTTTGAACGCTATGATGTGGTACGTATCGATCATTTTCGTGGATTCGATGCTTATTATGCGATTCCCTATGGGGAACCCACTGCGGAGCACGGCCACTGGGAACATGGCCCGGGATATGATATTTTCCGTTCCATGAAGGAAAAATTGGGAGAAAAAGAAGTTATTGCAGAAGATCTTGGCTTTTTAACACCATCTGTGATAGAATTAGTGAAGAAATCCGGTTATCCAGGTATGAAAATTTTGCAGTTTGCATTTGATTCCCGTGAGGAAAGTGATTATCTGCCGCATAATTATACACATAATTGCGTGGTATATACGGGAACTCATGATAATGATACTGTGATGGGGTGGTATGACACCTTGAAGGGAGCTGACAAAAAGCTCTGTGACGACTATCTGCGTCTGAAAAATGCGGACGGAGAGCCGATTCCCAGAGAGCAGCTTCCCTGGGAATTTGTGCGTGCCGCAATGTCCAGCGTAGCGGATCTGGCGATCATTCCCATGCAGGATTATCTTGGACTGGGATCGGAGGCCCGCATCAACATTCCTTCCACACTGGGCATCAACTGGAAGTGGAGAATGGGGAACGGAGATTTTACAAAGGAGCTTGCAGGACGGATCCGCAGTATGACGAAGCTGTACGGCAGATAGGTCTGTAGGCTTGGAAAGGTTTGTGCTCCATGGAGGAAATCACGATCAAAGACATCGCAAGAATCTGCGGTGTCGGTGTCAGCACGGTATCCCGTGCCATAAATAACCACCCGGACATCAATCCTGAGACCAAGGAAATGATCATGCGGGTGATCAAAGAGAATAACTACGTACCCAACAACAGTGCCAGAAACCTGAAACGTCAGGATGCCAAGGCAATTGCAGTACTGGTCAAAGGTATTAACAACTCTTTCTTCAGCCAGATGATCAAGGTATTGGAAGAAGAGATCAAGGAAAAATCTTACGCCATGGTATTGCAGCATGTAGACTATGACGAGGACGAAGTGGAAGTGGCACTGAAGCTGGTCAAGGAAAAAA
>ERZ1106976.3269-NODE-3269-length-13127-cov-4.809670_pt1 | contig 13127 bp, 12 predicted proteins | sample MGYA00403687_ERZ1106976 | MGnify/ENA primary metagenome ERZ1106976 (study PRJEB35170, sample SAMEA104062446) | human gut metagenome | biome: human gut; feature: human-associated habitat; material: faeces | place: Denmark | collected 2013-02-22 ... | reverse complement strand
CCTTAAGATAATTTTTCGTTAAGGTGATACCGCACAATGATTGCTGCGCAGATGCGCCGCCGGATTTTTCGTCAGACGATGCAAATTGAGGAGACAAGAGCGGCTCCTCTGTCGACGAAATTGGTGAAGTATGACGGAATAGAGGCAAGCATATGCGTTAGCCGTGCACCCGGTATTGCCTTAAATGCTGAAATCGGTTACACATTCAACAGCGCTGGTTCCCGGAAACATATCGACAGGCGTTACCGACGACATCTTATATCCGGCATTGACAAGCAGGGTGGCGTCTCGCGCAAGCGTTGACGGCTCGCAGGACACATATACAAGCTGCTTCGGTTTTTGTATACAAAGTCTGTCGATGAGTTCTTTTGACATTCCTTTTCTCGGAGGATCTATCATAATACAGTCGAAGCCGTCAAGGGGTGAATGGAGTGCGTCTGCACAAATAAACTCTGCGTTTTTAATACCGTTTATCAGAGCATTCCGTCTTGCATTTTCGACAGCGGCAGGGATGATTTCCACTCCCGTCACAGAGAGTTCCGGATACGCTTTGGCAAAAGAAATGCCTATTGTTCCCGCCCCGCAATAGAGATCCGCTATTTTTTTCGGAGAAGCTGCTGCCGCCCTCTGTATAGCTTCATTATAGAGAAGCTCAGCCGCTCCTCTGTTCACCTGATAAAATGAAAGGCTCGATATACCGAACCGACAGCCGCAGAGGATATCTTCGATAAGATCTTCTCCGTAAAGCACTCTGAGCTTTTTTCCGAGTATCACGTTCGTATTGTCGGGGTTAATATTCAGAATGACACTTTTTATATCGGGGAAGCGTAAAACAACCTCGTCGGTAAACGTCCTTTCTTTCGGAAGGGAGTCCCTTTCCGACACAAGGCAAAGCATGATATCCCCTGTCATCTGTCCTCGGCGGAGATAGATATGTCTGATTTTCGCTCCGCTTTTTCTGATATACTGTGATACAAACGCCGCAATCGGTTCAAAACACGGATCGGAAAGCAGACAGGTATCGCTCTTAATGATATCGTGTGTATGTCTTGCGTAATAACCGTAGCTTCCGTCAGAGGAGACGGGATACTGCACCTTGTTGCGATAACCGCAGATTTTTCCGTCGGTAAGCACGCCGTTAATTTTCGCGTCCAAGCGGTTTTTTCTGAAAGCTGACAATACAAAGTTTCGTTTAAGTTCAAGCTCATATTCTCGCTTTATATTCCGAAAGGCGCACCCGCCACATCTTCCCGATACATCGCAGGCGCTTTTTACGCGGTACGGTGAAGAAAAGATAATTTTCTCAAGTCTTCCTACAGCGTAATCCTTTGCGATTTTGATGAGTTTTATTTCAAGACGATCCCCTGTCACGCCTCCGTCTGTAAAGATTGCCATACCGTTCTCATGCGAAATACCGTAACCGAAATTGTTCATGTCGGTTACGTCGACGGTGAGGAGTTGATTTTTTTTTAGCATAAATATACCCAACTAACTGTTTGTTACCAATATTTTCTGTCAAGCGAGCGGAGCTGTATCGCCTCCGCGATATGATTTACCTGAATGGTTTCGCTCTTGTCAAGATCGGCAATCGTTCTTGACAAGCGGAGTATTCTGTCATATCCTCTGCCGGAAAGTCCCATTTTATCGAAGGCGTTTCTGAGCAGTCTTTCTGCATCGGAGGACAGAGAACAGTATTTTCTGATCTGCCTTGAGCTCAGCGAAGCATTTGAAAAAATCTTTTCTCCGTTTTCTGCATACCGATTAACCGCAAGTCTTCTTGCTTCGACAACACGCTTCCTGATATCTGCCGAGGATTCCGAAGGGCGGGTGCCGGACAGTTCTTCATAGGATAAAGGTGGTACCTCAATCTGGATATCGATCCTATCGAGGAGCGGTCCGCTTATCCGCTGTAGGTATTCCCGGATATCTTTTTTACGACAGGTACACTGTCTTGTTGGGTGACCGAAATATCCGCACCGGCAGGGATTCATCGCGCACACAAGCATAAAAGAACTGGGGAAGGTTACCCGTCCGGTCGCTCTTGTTATCGTGATAGAATGATCCTCAAGAGGCTGACGAAGCACCTCGGTAGACGGTTTTGAAAATTCCGGAAGCTCGTCAAGAAATAATACCCCATTGTGTGCAAGTGAAATTTCTCCCGGTATTGGAACAGTGCCTCCACCGGCAAGTGCTACGGGAGAAAGTGTATGATGGGGAGCCCGAAACGGTCTTGCGGTAAGCAGAGAAACCCCGTCGGGGAGAATTCCCGCTACGGAATGAAGCTTGGTTGTTCCGATTGCCTCCTCAAAGCTGAGAGGCGGCAAAATGGACGGAAGCCGCTTGGCAAGCATGCTTTTTCCGGTTCCCGGAGAACCGATCATCAGCACATTATGCCCTCCCGCCGCAGCAATCTCAAGCGCTCTTTTGGCCTTATCCTGTCCTTTTACATCGGCAAAATCAAGTTCAAAGCTGTTTATTCCGTTCTCAAAAATACCCATATCGAATATGGTCGGAGACATGAGCACCTCTCCTCTGAGATGTGCAATAAGTTCTTTCACATTATGTACTCCGTAAATCTCGGCGCCGTCTGTGACAGATGCTTCACCTGCATTTTCGGCAGGAACAAATATTTTTTTCTTTCCTGCATCTCTTGCCGCCAAGCACATACAAAGCGCTCCTCGAACTCCCCTCACCTCACCGGACAGCGAAAGCTCCCCGATAAAGCAGGTAGATGAAACATCCTCCGGTAGACGGAGTGCTCCGCAGCTTCCGAGTATTCCTATTAAAAGGGCAAGGTCATAGGCAGATCCCTGTTTCTTTTTGTCGGCAGGCGCCATGTTTACGGTTATATCAGCCTCGGGAAATTCAAAGCCGCTGTTTTCAACAGCCGCTTTGATTCTCTCTCTCGCCTCTCTTACCGCCGCGTCGGGAAGCCCGACCACTTCGAATTTAGCAAGTCTGTTGGCACAGTTGCATTCGACTGTGACTGAAAATCCGTCTATTCCGTTTAATCCCGCCGAGTACACGGTTTGAAGCATAGTCAATTCCTCCGTTGAAATTTTTGAGCAGTCAGAAGAAATATTTCTGCCCTGTTGTCTTTTTTATGAGAAAAGAGTATATTTTAAGAGTATAGGCAAAATAGAGTTAGAATTTTGCCTATACCTTATTTAGGGTACTTTTTGAAAAATCACCCTGAAAAACCGTAAAACTCTAAAAAGGTTCTTAAGAGTGAATCTCTCTAAGCAGGGCGGAACCCCGCATAATACCTTGTTATCAGTCTGTGGGGCTATCGCACTAACGTGCGACTGCTCCACGAAGTCGGGTTTTGCGGATGAAATCCGCAATTTTGACCATTTAAGTTCATAATAATCCAAAGAAAATACAGTCAAAAACACCCGATTCGGCATTTTCCCGGTCGGGAAACTGTGAAAATGCCGGGCTTGTTGCTTAACGCAACAGCCGGTTGTTTTTTTTGTTTGTTTCTTGAAAAGAAACAGGGTGTGAGCCAGAGCTCAATAAACCATAAGTCTCCATAACAGAGAAAGTAAAATTCTATCGTTTTCTCTATTTTACATTAAACACATTTAATTCACTGTATAGCGTTTTATATTTTACCGTAATTTCGGAAGCTTTCTTGTCAAGCATCTCATTGAAAATCCTCGCACAGTAAGAGGTTCTGAAATCCTCGAAATGATCATCGACATATTCGTTATCAATCGGTAAACGCTGAATGACATAATAAGCATAACCCATGTCGATTACTTCGGAAATCTCGTTTTCTTCAAGCTCAAGTACGACGTCCTCAATTTCTTCGGCTATGCTGCCAAGTGTGAAATAGTAACCGTTCTCCAGCTTTTCCTCCATGGTATCATCCTCGCCGTATTCCGATATAAGCTCCTTAAAGTCATTGCCTGATGCGGCAAGCGCCCGTATCTTTTGGGAGAGGGCAAGGTTTTCGGATTTATCATCGTTTTCATCATTGGATATCATAATATATCTGATGTTTCTGAAATTAACCGGAATATCGGCAAGGATAATATCATCTCCGCACTTAATAATTCCGGATGCTTCACTTGTTACATAATTGTACAAATTGTCCCAGATTATGGTGATTTTCTGCACATATCTGAGGGAATACTCTGTGAGATAAGAAACGGCGAGGGATTCTTTAAATTTATCCTCTCCTCCAAGCTGTTCCTTGGAGTTTTTAATATAATCATCGATATATTTTTTTTCATCTTTAGTAAGCCGTATGTCGTATTCCTCCGCGAGCTCTGTAATGGCTTTGTTGCGAAGCAAAGTTTCCATCACAGAATCTGTAAGTTCAAGCTGACCGGTATAATTATTTTCCCAATAATTATCGTCCTGACCGTATGCTAAGTCATCACGGGTGTTGAGAAAGATATATTTATAATAGTCGTAATAAATTTTCTCTCCGTCAAGAGTGAGCACTACTCGGCTGTCCTCCGGCTTCACGCCGCAGGAGGTCAGGGATAGTATTAACAGGAAAACGAGGAAAAGAACAAAAAATTTTTTCATAATGCTGCTGCCTTTATATATTTTATCGGAGCGAAGTCTAAGTTTTCCGTTTTTTCAAGAAGCCGCCGCGTTTTCCTGCGGCGGCTTCTTAGAAATCAGTTTTTATCGTCGGAATTGATCGGGAGACCGTTTATCATACGGTCGGTATCCCGGAGAAGCTTTTCTACATTGTCCCGAAGGACATAGAATTCGCCTTTTCCGTTTATTGTATAGAAACAACGCCTTGTAGAGTAAGTGTAGAACTTGTATTCAAGGGTTTCCCCGCTGTCAAGTTCAATTATCATTTCAGCAAGAGGAGTCATAGCGTCGGTATCCGTTGTATCGGAATAATCCTGAAGCCGTATTCCGAGCATAACCTTATAAAGCTGACGGAAATTTTTAACACTGTCGGCGTCATACGGTTTTGCGCCTCCGTTTTGCTTGATGATAATCGTTTCGCCTTCTCCCTCAAGGGTAAAGTAAGCGTCGACATCAAGCTTATCCTCGCCGTTGTCTATTTTACCCTTAATGGTAATTTTGCTTACATCATTGATATTTTCTCCGAAAAGAGGAGGATCAACGAATTTGAGAAGTCCCCAATTGATAAACGCGGCATTTGAAATGTTAATCTTGGCAACAAGATTATAAATAAGGGAATATGCGTACATATCTCCATTTTCGTCCTGTTTGCTGAAAGAAATATAGGTGTCGATATCGTCGCATTTATAATGTATAAGATAATACGGATTTTCAATATCAATGCCGTATTTTTCTTTCAGCATATCGGCGTCGAGTTCATCCACTTCGCTTCCGCAGGCAACCGTTTCCCCGCCTGAAAAGCTGCCGAATACTTCAAGCAGAGCACTGTAGGTTGACAGATTCGGAGAGTATCCGGAAGGGTATTTCATGTCATATGACATAGTTCCGTCCTCTTTTCCGCTTTCCTCTGCGGAAAGAGTATCAATCCAAATGAACATTTCACCGTCTTTTATGATTTGGAAATCGTCAACCTTTGTCATATTAGCGGTAGATATCGGATAACCGAGGCTCGGCGTAATAAGCGTCCTTACATCGGCAAGAAGCGTTGAGGAAAGACTGGTATCCAGTACATATACGGCTTTTCGCCCCTCATACATACAATAATATCCGCCGCCCGTGGGTATGAGATCTCCGATATATACTTTATGGGTGGTACTATCCATCTGTGTGAGAAGATACCAGGCGGGAGAGTCACTCTCTCCGAGCCCGTAAACAGAAAGGTCTTCGTTCATATCATCGAGGCGTTTCATGGAGAGAGTATATCCAGAGCTTACAACAAGAGAAGAAAGCATTTCCAGACTGTAGGGCGCCCCTTCCATACCTTTGATATAGAAGTTGTCATTGTCTCCGTTATAGCCTCTGTAAAAGGTATAGGTGCCGTGCTCATTATGCACTTCGATGCTGAGGATATCTGCCTTTTGCGCATGAGGAAACATAAGAATGCGGTTATTGGAACCGAGCACCTCTCCTTCAAGCAGCACAGGCGGTTCGTCCTCGGTTTTTTCAGTAACAAGCAGGGGTTTAACAAAAACCAAAAAAGCAATCAAAAGTAACACAAATGCTGCCGCGCAAATGATTATGGTGCGTGTTTGCTTTTTTATCATAAATAACGTCTCCTTGTATAGACGACGATTCCTGCCGCAAATACCACAACTGCCGGTACTACCGTATAGAGAATGGTCAAGCGGTTTGCCTGCGCAGTAGTAATATCAAGCGCTTCATCCTCAAACACCTTAAAATCAAGGTCAAGAGGAACCGTTTTTCTTCCGAAGCTCTTCATTGCGTTGAAAATAATATCTCGGTTTGCATAACTGCGGCCTCCGATGTACTTATCCTCAGCGAACGATGAGGTGCCCGCCGCAAGCACATAGGAATAATGAGGCTCATTATCGATATATCTTGAGTCGACGGTGATCGTCATAAGATTATAAATGCCCTTTGTCCATTCTGCCGCGTCGGAACCGTAGCTTCCGACAGGGGTTGCTTCCGCTGTTTTTTCAGAGGAGGTTTGGAGTATTGTAGAAATATACCTTACACTGCTGCCATAGGTTGCGGAATACTGTCCGTCAGTTCCCATGCTGTAGGTGTAATCGATCGGCATTGCGTTATTAAGAACAGCCTTTGGTACTGATTCAAGCTCTCTCAAAGTATTGGTCAGAGAGGCACCGGTTCCCTCGGTCGTATATTCGGCAACCAATTCGAGTCCATTTACATCAAGCGCATTATCAAAATCCCTTACCATGGAACGGTTGAAGGAGATTCCCCATTCTCCGAGGAGCGTATCCAACTCAGGAAGCTCTCCCGCAGTCGGATCCATGAACACCATAAGTCCGCCGAAGCCGTCAAGAAAATCATCGATCTTCTTTATTTCATTTACGGTGTCGTTTGCGCCCATATAATCATATTTCGGGCAATTTATGACCAAAACCTTCGCCGCGTCATCAATGTTTTCTTTTGAAAGATCGATTGTTCTTACATCATAGCCGGCATCTTCAAAAAGCGTCCACATGACGGGGGTGGCAGATGAGGTGGGAACGCTTTCGCCGTGCCCGGTGACAAAATAGGCAATAGGGCTGTCTCCGGCAAGCTGAAGTATTCCGGCAGTTATCTTATATTCACCGTTAAAAGCAAAAACGTTGCCAGAATCGGAATCGAAGGTATAGAAAGAATCTATTGTATAAATTTTCGATTGCTTTTTTTCCTCATTGGGATTGGTGAGATCGTTTTTGACGATATATACGCTTGTTGTTTTCGGTTTTGAAACAGAAGTAGCAAGATATTGATTGACTGCTTCGGGATGGTTGATTATATCAACATATTCCACGTCGACAAAATCGAATTCCTCCGCATATTGCTTTGCAAGATTATGCACAAGCTTGGTTTCATATACGCTGTCAAGCTGATCGGCGTATTGACAGAACACGATGGATATACCGAATTCCTTTGTGCCGCGATAATCGTCAAGCAAATCAACGGACTGCTGCGTAATGCCGTAGATTTGTTCTTTTGTCATATCCGCATACCACATGAATTTGGAGGCAAGCGAGGAAAACACAACGTTAATGATAACGATCAGTGCAATGACAGCGGCGGTAAGACCTACTGCAAAAGCGCCGAATTTAAGTCTGCGGTGTTTTTTGATTTTATCTGCATAAATATTATTGTTCATTTTTTACCGTTCCTTTCAGACAGAATTGTCACGCCCAGCGGCGCTTTTCATAAACGCGCACCGTAAGGAACAAAAACACAAAACTAATCGAGAAATAGTACAGGATCGCGTTGAAATCAAATACTCCGTATGTGAAGTTAGCAAAACGGCTGTATATGGAAAGCCAACTCAGCACCTCGCGTACCGGCGCAAAGGGAATATAGGAGTTAAGCATTCCGACGACAAGAAATAATGCCATAACGGCAATCGTTCCGATCGCGGAGATGATCTGGTTCTCGGTCATTGCGGAGATGAATATACCGACAGCAACAAACGCCGCTCCGATCAGGAGCACTGCAATTACAGAGCCGATAAGAATGGCGCCGTTATATTCGCTCGCTGTTCCCGCGTAGTTCTTCGGACCATATTCAAAGAGTGCGGTAAAGTTAATGCAGCCAATGAGAAAGGTTCCCGCGAAAACCGTATAGGCGGCAAGAAATTTGCCGATTACCATACCACCGAGGCTGACGGGGGAGGTCATAAGAAGCTGTTCCGTTTTAAGCTTTTTTTCCTCGCTGAAGGTTTTCATGGTAAGCAGAGGGATAAGGATAATAAGCGCGAAAATCATGGTGGTGAAATAGGAGCGTATACTGCTGCCGTCCCCCTCCTGAAGGGTAAACATCGAAAACACTCCGCCGTTTACCGCGAGAAATATCGCCATATACACATAACCGACCGGAGTTGTAAAGTACGAACACAGGTCTCGCTTGAAAATTGCAAACATATTGTGCCTTCCTTAACTTAAATATTTCAATTCGCTGCGCGTCTTATATCAACGCGCTTTTTTTTCTGTTTTATCTCGGGACTTTTCTCGGTCAGTGAGATGAATACCTCTTCAAGATTGGCGCCCGACGCTTCCGCTCCGATGAGCGGCCAATTATTTCTGGCAAGCAGATTGAAAAGCGGTTTGCGGATATCGATGCCGTTGTCGCTTTCAATAACATAGCTGGTGCTGTCCATATCAAGATTTCCGATGGATTCGGCGGAAAGTACTCCGGGAAGGGATTTGATGCCGGAAAGGACCTCTTTTGTAGGTCCGCATATTTTTACGCTGAGGCGGCGGTTGCCCTCTACAGCAGCGGCAATTTCTTCGGTTCGGCGATCGGCGGCGATTTTTCCTTTGTTAATGATAATAACGCGGTCACAGACAGCCTGAACCTCTGAAAGAATATGGGTGCTCAGAATTACGGTATGATCAAGACCAAGCGTTCTTATAAGGTTTCTTATTTCAACGACCTGACGCGGATCAAGTCCAACTGTCGGCTCATCCAGAATAATAACCTTGGGGTTGCCGACAAGAGCCTGTCCGATTCCGACTCTCTGGCGGTAACCCTTTGAGAGATTGCCGATGAGACGGTTCTTTACATCGGTAAGCTTTACAACCTCAATAATCTCCGCGATATGCTTTTTTTTGTTAAGCGTGCAGCTCTTCAGTTCGTATACAAAATTCAGATACTCCGTCACCGTCATATCAAGATAAAGCGGCGGCTGTTCAGGCAAATATCCGATATTCTTTTTTGCTTCGTTCGGATAATCAAGTATGTCAAGCCCATCTACCTCCACTTTACCGTCGGTAAAGGAAAGAAATCCGGTAAGTATATTCATCGTTGTCGATTTCCCAGCTCCGTTCGGTCCTAAAAATCCAACGATTTCTCCTTTATTTACCTGAAAGCTGATTCCGTTTAGCGCATACTTTGTTCCGTAGCGCTTTGTCAGGTTTTCAATTTTAATCATTCGTTTCTCCCCCGGTAAGGCTATCGCTCCATATTAGCGACAGTAATTCAATACTAAGTATATCACTCAAATATAAATAAATCTTGAACAACGATTCAATAATACGGTTTTAAGACTTTTTTTCACAAAAAAATCAGCTAATCTTCACATAATCGGTGGAAATCAACTGTTTTAATTTTATTTAAATCATATTTAACTTTATGGATCGTATTTTTATCTTGACAAACCGCCACTTGTGTTGTATAATAATACCCGTTGATAGAAAGTTAGCTTTGAGTGTTAGTTTTTCAACTGCACCATAACCAAATGGAAAGCATATTTATTAAAAACATGTTCTGTTGTATGACAGAAGTCGCAGCAAACATTAAATTTTCATATAATACGAGGGTTATCGAAGCGGTCATATGAGGTGGTCTTGAAAACCCGTACGTAAGAGTCCCTTTTGTACCCTCAAAAATCCTTGTATGATAAGGATTTTCAGCACTTTCCAAAATACAAAAATTTTATAGTTCTCTCGCGAAATTCTCTCGGAATTCCAAAGCATTTCGCTAAAGATATCCTACGGAGGGATATCGAAGTGGTCATAACGAGGCGGTCTTGAAAACCGTTTGGGAGCAATCCCACAAGGGTTCGAATCCCTTTCCCTCCGCCATAACAAAAGCAGGACGCCGTGAGGTGTTCTGCTTTTTGTCGTCACGGAAAAGAGGGGATTCGAACGGGTTGGAAGTGAATGAGTGCCGGTGGCACTCAGAGCCAACCCTGACCGAGCCCGCAGGCGAGAATGAATCCCTTTTCCTCCGCCATTTTTAACAACAAACAGCACTTGATTTTGGTGATAATCGCTAAAAATTGGGTGCTTTTTGTTATGTTCGGCACGTGAAAATCCGTTTTTTGTACGAACCGATTTTGCCCCTTGGAGAGAACTTTTATGTCTCGCCGAAATACCGAAAGCCTTGTAATATAAGGCTTTTTCACCTCTCCCAAGGGTTCTCGATTGTCATGTTTTCGGGCACTTTTACCGCTTTTTCCATCACTTTTGCGGCATTTTCCTTACTGCTCCAATCTAAATGTGTGTAAATATTGAGGGTTACGCTGACGGTAGAATGCCCCCAATAGTCCTGCACTTCCTTTCGTTACACTCCAAGACAACGTTTTCACGTTCTCTTTCACCCCGTGTAAAAATGGACGCCCAATCAGCTATCTGTGACGGTAAGTGACGGTTGTGTCGATATTTCTTCCGTAGGATTTTTCTCGTCATTTGCGTCACCATCGTCATGCGGCAAGAGCGTCAGCTCCAGCCACCGACCGTTGCCCGTTCGTCCCGATTCGTAGCGAATGCCGACGAACTTCAGATAGTCGTATGCCTCGGAGGAGAGACTTTTCGTCAGCACGTTGGGCTTGACGTTCTCCACACCCATAAGGGCAAGAAGCTCACTCGCCGTTCCGCGAAAGTGTCCGTGCTCCTTGATATACTCGCAGGTCTTGTAGACGATAGGGCTGAACCTTCGATAGCAGCTTGAGCTGCGGTCCTCGTTCCCGTTGACCGTTTCCCAAATGCAATCCTCGAAGGAGAGGCAAACGCCAACGTTTTGTACGTCGCGCCCCGTCCACAGAAGATCTGCGCGATCAGAACTGCGGTCAAACTTCTTGAGGAGTAGCGCCGTGTCAGCGGCACCCATCAATCCCGTTGAACCCGAGATCTGATTGAAGGGATCGTCCTTGTCTTGTGTCTTGCGAAGGTGGTGTACAAGCACGATAGCGATACCAAGATGATCGGCTAACCTTTTCAGCGCACCGATATCCTGATAGTCCTTGCCATAGACCGAGCTGTTTGCTTTTAGGTCGGATGAACTGCAAATCTTTTGCAGCGTGTCAATCACCACGAGCTTTGTTTCGGGGTACTCTGTTTTGTGTAGAACGAGCTGCTCCTCAAGTGCGCCGCCAAGCGTTCCTGCTTGCACGGCAAAGCGCAATCGGTCAGAGCATTCCTCTGTGATTTTGGAAACGCGCTCCTTCACTCGCGCAAAGGTATCCTCAAGAGCGAGGTAGAGCACGTCGCAAGGTTGCGTGTTAAAGCCCATAAAACGCACGCCCAACGCTACACAAATGCACAGTTGAAGTACGAACCATGACTTGCCGATTTTAGGCTGACCGCAAAGAAGCGTTAAACCTTCGGGGAGCAATTCTGCCACGATGAAATTTTTCGGAGCATAGGGCGTTGCCATCAGCTCCTCTGTGTCGATGGTATCAAGCTTGTTAGGAGATAGGGATTATAAAGGTTATAATCCATTTTGCATCATTCCTTTCTTACCTCTCACTTCCTTTCTGTTTGGAATTACGATGCATCAGCGTCACACAGCATATAGCGAATGACGTTGATTTTGGGAATCCTGAAACGGTTTCCCACGATTACGCCGTGGATCTGCGGATGCTTTGCAAGTTCAAGTGCCGCTTTGCGCCCGATGCCCAGCATTTTTTGCAGATCACAAATGCCGACGATGTCGGGATAATCCGCGAACATCATCTTCTCGTAAACAGTTGTCTTTTCTGTCATACACGATTCTCCTTTCTTTACAGTATGTAAAGAAGGCGTAACCGTTTCGCGGGTGCGCGTCTCACCATTTCGAGCATGACTCCCGCACCTCTCCCGTCGCATCGCAGGCGCGGACAAGGTATATGTTAGCGAGCTGCGGATTTCGAGAATGAAACTTGTCCACAGCATATATAAAACATCGCTTGCGCGAATGTTTTCAAAAATAAAAAGATGAGCATCAGAGTAAGACAGAGATTTAACTCTGTGATAAATCTGATACTCACCCTTGTCTCCCGATTTCTCAGCCGGGAGGATGGCTCACTTTCGATTGTTATTGTATGCTTATACGGGTGTTACCGCTGACAATTTCAATTTGAATGTCATCGCAAAACATATCGTTATTATAATGCTTGAAGCGTTTCAATATTTCAATCATCTTGTTTGCGGAATCTCCGAATTTTCTTTCGATGATTTCAAGACCTATGATTACGATGTGTATCGGTTCTCCATACATATCCGTAAGACAATCCCAAAAAGCCGACCAATTACAACCGTAATAATCAGGAAATTTCAAGGACTTTTGAATGGTTTTATGCATCTCTAAAAAATATTTAGTATTTCTAAAATCGATTATATATTTATTTGAAATCATTATGCTCTCCTTATTGTGTTATTTCATAAAAAGTTTGATAATGATCGTATGTAACAAATATCAAACCATCATTTGAGTATAGTACTCTTTCGCGATTGCGTTTACCGCCATCATAATTAATATCAGCCTCGTACCATGTTCTTCCGGGGAATGTAGGCAGTTTTAGATCATAGTTAGCATATGGATCACCACCGATCATTTTGCCTGGCAAAACATCGTCTAATAAGTTTCTAAGCCAATATCTTTTACCGCACGAATAATCGCCGTCACTTTTTCCATATCTTTAGGCTTAGGACCACGCCATGCTGCGCCCATACAAAAACGTCCTGCACCACGTGCTTTCGCAATTTTGGCCTTTTCGACAATTTCATCGATATCCAAGATCTGCTGATTTTGCACGCCGGTTTGATAACGTGCCGATTGCGGACAATAACCACAATCGG
>ERZ1106976.3267-NODE-3267-length-13142-cov-10.466035_pt1 | contig 13142 bp, 13 predicted proteins | sample MGYA00403687_ERZ1106976 | MGnify/ENA primary metagenome ERZ1106976 (study PRJEB35170, sample SAMEA104062446) | human gut metagenome | biome: human gut; feature: human-associated habitat; material: faeces | place: Denmark | collected 2013-02-22 ... | reverse complement strand
TGAGCAGCAGCGACGCGTCGTTCTGCGGGATCAGGGAAAAGCTGGGCAGGCGCAGGTGGCCTTTCGTCTCAAAGAAATGCAGGAACATTTCCCGCAGCTCATTGAGACCGTAATACTTGGGCTGAGACATAAGTTGGTTTCTCCTTTTATTGTAAAATTTACTACTGTTGTTCGTTCTGTGTTTTCAGATAAGCGCTCAATTCCGCGAGCTCGCGCTCGAGGTTTTGATAGAACTGCGCGACATGCCAGCCGTCGCAGAGCGCATGGTTGATAAAAAGTGACATCGGCAGCATCGTGCGGCCGTTTTCCTCGCGGTATTTTCCCCAGGCAAAGCGCGGATTGCTGTCGTCCGCGCCGCCGGCAGGCTCCTTGATCTGCGTATAGTAGAGCCATGGCACGCAGGAGACGAAGAAATTTGCCAGCACATCGCCATCCTCGGTCAGTGTGCCGCGCACAAGCGTCTCCTCTTGCCGCCGCTTCCCCTCGGCGACGAACTTTTCATACGATGAGAGGTCGTCTTCGAGCAGGCAGTAGACGTAAACGCCCGCGCCGTCCGGCTTCATCACGGTGTACGACGGGTCGCAGTGGTCGTATTCGACAACCTGCCCGTCGCTCAGCAATCTCCGCCGCAGCTCGGGCACGGCGTTCGCCGCGCGCATCACCGCATAGAGATAGCTGAGAAAAAACGGACGGCCATGGAGCGAATCGAGAAGATCCGTAATATCCACCGGGACCGTGATGCCCGCCCAGGGGTCGCTCATCGAGCGGAAGTATTCAAACTGCCCGCCGCGCGGGTCTTTCGTCATGTCGATGATCGTTCTTGCCATTTGCTCATTTCCCCCGTACATCCAGTCCGATGAGGTTCATCTCCGGGTCGAAGGCGATGCGGAAGATCACGGACTTTTTATCGTACTTTGCGCGGATAACGGCAATGCCGTGCACTTCCTCCGTGTCCGTCACGCCCGTCACCATCGAGTCCTTCACCTTTTTGAAGTGGCCGCGCCCATCGGTCGCGGTGTCCATCATCGTTTCGATTGCTTCGGCGCTCGTCTGCGCGCGCACATCCTCGCGCAGCGCGTCGTAGACCTCTTCATATTCGCCCTTCGTCAGCTGCGACATCACGGAAAGCCCCGCGCGCGCGACCTCGTCCTCGTCCATGCCGTCGGGCAGCTTATTGCCCTTGCAGCCGCTCAGCACGAGAAGAAGGAGCATCGCGAGCGACGCGATCAGGTATCCTCTTTTTCGCATGATCCTGTTCCTTTCTAAAAAAACAAAGCCTCCGTCCCTATCCATAGGGGCGAAGGCTTTTATGCTTCACGGTACCACCCTAATTATCCTTCCCCCGTGGGAAAGGCATCTTAGCCGTCCGGTAACGGGGACGAGACGTTCCGCTCCTCGCGGACTGCTCCAAAGCGGCTGCTCTGCACCGGTCGCCGAGGGCTTTCACCGTTTCCCTCTCGCTTCAGGCCCGTTTGCAAAGCTGACTTTTTCATCGCGTTTTTCTGTCGTTTATTATAGCGATATTTTGCCTTTTGTCAAGCACCTCCCGCCGCACGGCGGAAACAGGCAAAAGTCTTCGCCGAAACCCGCCCTTGCCTTTGTGCGGAAAATGGCATATACTGCTTTCGTTTGATGAATGAAGGGAGAATCATTATGAACCGTTCCCGTTCCGGCTATATTTTTATCGTCCTCTGCGCCGTGATTTTCAGCACGATGGAGGTTATGCTCAAAACGGTGCATGGCGTGTTTGCCCCCATGCAGATCACCTGCCTGCGCTTTCTCGTCGGCGGCGTACTGCTCATTCCCTTCGCCGTGCGTTCGATCAGGAAGAAAAACGCCGTACTCACGCGCAAGGATCTTGGCTTCTTCGCGTGCGCAGGCTTTCTGTGCGTCGTCATCGCCATGTCGCTCTATCAGATGTCCGTCACCTATACGCGCGCGTCCATCGTCGCGGTCATCTTCTCCTGCAATCCGATCTTCGTCACGGTGCTCGCGCATTTCCTGCTGCACGAGGAGATCCATAAAAACCACATCATCGCACTCATCCTTGAACTGACCGCCGCTCTCATCATCATCGACCCCATCCACGCTTCGCTTGACCCCACGGGCGCGCTGCTCGCCATTCTGTCGGCCGTCATGTTCTCTTTTTACAGCGTGTTCGGCAAAAAGCGCACGCCGCGCTTCGGCGGCATCGCCGTCACCTGCCTGAGCTTTCTCTTCGGCGCAACGGAGCTTACCCTTCTGCTGCTCTTCGGCCGCACGGCGGCGGGCGCGTCGCTCTACGGCGCGCTAGGGCTGAAGATCTTCATCGACGTGCCGCTCTTTGAAAACATTCCCCTCTCCGCCCTGCCGGCGCTCCTCTACATCTGCTGCATCAACTCAGCGGCGGGCTTCGTCTGCCACATGATGGCGATGGAAAAGACCTCCGCGCAGGAGGCGTCGCTCATCTTCTTCCTAAAGCCGATCATCGCGCCGATCTTCGCGCTCATTTTCCTCAAGGAGGAAATTCCGCTCAACATGATCGTCGGTATCGTCTGTTTCCTCGCAGGCTCGCTGTGCGCGATCCTGCCGGGCCTCCTCGCCCAGCGGAGGCTTTTGAAAGCGGAACAGAAATAAGGAAAAACGCAAAAAAGGGCCGCTCTCTTTCGAAAGAGAGCGGCCCTTTTCATTTTGTCCTCAGTCCTTCGCGCCCAGCGAGACTGCATGGCGCACGAAGCTCATCGGCGGCACATAGCGCGGCAGCTTCATTTTGAAGACCGTCTGCGGCGTGCGCGGCTCAGTAAGCTCGAAGCCCTCGAGATCGTGCATTACGGGAGCGATCATCGTGAAGGGGCGGCAGTCGGGGCCGACAAGCTCGATCTCGTCGCCCGCGGCAAACTTGTTGCGCAGCGACAGCGTCGCGTTGCCCTGCTCGTCGCAGTCCGTCACGACCGCGCAGACCTGCCAGTCGCGGATGTAGCGGGAATTCGCGTAATACTGCCCCGGCTGGCCGTAGTAAAAGCCCGTGGAATAATGGCGGTGGCTCACGTGCTCCACCTCGTCGCGCCAGACGGGGTCTGCCTCCCTGCCCGCCGCCACATCGTCGAGCACGTGGCGGTACGCGCCCGTCACAATAGCGGCGTAGTAGGCGGACTTTGCGCGGCCTTCGATCTTGATGCAGTCGATGCCCGCGTCCATGATGTCGTCCAGATGGTCGATCATGCACATATCGCGCGAGTTCATGATGTAAGTGCCCTTCTCGTCCTCAAAGACGGGGAAATATTCTCCGGGACGCTTTTCCTCCATCAGCGCGTACTGATAGCGGCAGGGCTGGGCGCAGGCGCCGCGGTTCGAGTCGCGCCCTGTCATGTAATTCGAGAGCAGGCATCTGCCCGAATAACTCATGCACATCGCACCGTGACAGAAGGTCTCGATCTCCAGTTCCGCAGGGATTTTCGCCCGCATTTCGCGAATTTCCTGTAAAGATACTTCCCTTGCCAGCACCACTCTTTTCGCACCTAAATCGTACCACGCGCGTGCGCACTCGTAGTTGGCGATGGACTGCTGCGTGGAGATGTGCCGCTCGCACTTCGGCGCGTACTTCCCCGCGAGCGTGAACGCGCCGAGGTCGGCTAAAATGAGCGCATCGACGCCCGCGTCGTTCAGCCGCTCAAGATGCTCGGGCAGACGCGCGACCTCATCGTTGCGCGGCATGGTGTTCACCGTCACATGTACGCGCACGCCATAGTCATGCGCGAACTTCACAGCCTTGGGCAGCTCCTCGGGCGCAAAGTTGCCCGCAAACGAGCGCATGCCGAAGCTCGTACCCGCAAGGTACACCGCGTCCGCGCCGTAGAGCACGGCCATTTGCAACTTTTCCATATCGCCCGCCGGGGCGAGGATCTCCGGTTTTCTTCTCATACTGTTCCTCTTTCAAAGCGGCAGCATGGCTTGCGCCATGCTGCCGCGTCCGTTTTTGTTATCCTGCGTACTGGCTGGAGCTGACGAAGCTCGCATGCTCTGCGTAGGTCTTGAAGAAGTGGTGTACTTTGTCCTTGCCGAGCGCGTAGAAGTAATAATTCGTCTGCGCCGGGTCGAGCGCCGCCTGAATGGAGGCAAGGCCGGGGTTTGCAATGGGCGTCGGCGGCAGACCCTCGTACATCGAGAGGTTGTAAGGTGTGTTGTAGTTGAGGTCGCTGCTCGTCAGCGTTCCGGTGTAGTTCTCGCCAAGACCGTAGATGAGCGAGGCGTCAATCTGGAGCTTGTGGTACGTCTCACCTACGTTATTGAGACGGTTGTAGATGACGGAAGCGATGTTCTCGCGGTCGGTGCCGTCCGTTTCCTTTTCAATGAGCGAAGCGATGGTCAGGATCTGATTGAGCGAGTAGCCGGAGGACTCGACCTTCTGCATGATCTCATCGCTCATCTTCGTGTTAAAGTTGTCAAGCAGTCTTGACAGCGCGTGCGCCGGATCCTCGTCTACGAAGAACTCATAGGTATCCGGGAAAAGGTAACCCTCCAGGCGCGTCAGATCGCCTTTTTTGTTGTTGTCGATAAACGAATAGTTGAAATCCGCGTTCAGCGCCGCATCGGTAAGCTTTTCCGCCGTGTTGACGCCGTATTTGTCCATCAGCGCGATGATCTGGCGGACATTATACCCCTCGGGGATCGAGATCTTGACCGTGTTGGCCGTGAGCGAGGCATTCTTGTTGCTCATGCGGTTGATGAGCGCATCATAGTCCATGTCGCTGTTGACGGCATAGGTGCCGATACCAATGCGGCTCTCGGCGTGACGCACCCTGCCGAAAAGCTTAAAGAACCACTTATAGCGGACAAGCCCATCCTCGTGGAGCTTGTTGGCAATGGTGCTCAGATTGTCGTCGCGCGTGATCTCAATGGTCGTTTCAACGGGGTCTTTGTTGAACGAGCACATGTCGTCTGCCAGCAGCCAGCCCACACCGGCCAAAATCGCCGAAACGATCAGTACGAATGCAAGCCACAGCGCAAAGCGGCGGCGCTTGCCCTTCCTTTTCAGTTTCTGCCGCTCGGCGCTGCTGCGCGTGGCGCGGTGCTGCGTGCGCACTTCCGCTTCGCGGACGCTTTCGGCGTCCCAGCGGGCGGTCTGGTCGTAGTTATCCTCGTAGCTCATAGATCCTCCTTGCTTGGTCGATCTCAAATTCTCTCAACATTTTTGGTATGGTCAGGCCCACCTTTGCGCGCTCGCGCATAGGATAGTGCAGAGCATGACAAGTGAGGTGAAGCAAAAAATGTGCAATAACAATAATAACTGCCTGTGGCTGATCCTGATCGTTATCCTGATCCTCTGCTGCGGTGGCTGTGGAAACGGCAGCACCTGCGGCAGCGGCTGTAACTGCGGCAACAGCTGCGGCTGCGGCGGCAGCAACGACTGCTGCTGCTAAGGCACCTTCCTCCTGTGAAGATGGGGCGCGTAAGCGTCCCTTTTCACTTCTCTTTGACGCGGTCAAGCCTTCAAAAGTTCCGTTACGCGGCGGTAAATCTCCTCGTGAATATCCTCGATCGAACGCATCTCGCCGTTTTTCGAGCAATCGATGCGCTGCCAGCCGCAGCGCTCCACGACCTTTTTCGCGTTTTCACGGCAGGCGCGCAGATAGGCAGCGTCCTGCTCGTGGATGTCGGCTTTTGTGTTGGTCGCCTGCTCACGCCCGCGCATCATCTTTTCGGTCAGCTCGGTCGGCACGTCGAGATAAAAGACGAGCGCCGGCTCCGGCAGACCCAAAAGGTCATATTCGAAGCCAAAGAGCCAGTCGAGGTACTTCTCCCGCTCGCCGTCCGGCAGCTTGCCCGCCTGATGCACGGCGTTTGAGGTCGTGTAGCGGTCGGCAATGAGAAGGCCGCCCGCCTCGTAATATTTTCCCCAGTCCTGCTTATAGGACGCATAACGGTCGACCGAATAAAATGTCGACGCGGCATAGGCGTTCACATCGTCCGGGTGGGTGCCGAACGCACCACCGAGGTACAGTTCAACGAGTGCGGCGGATTTTTCCCCATAGCGCGGGAAATTGAGCTTGCGGCAGTCGATCCCTTCGCGCTGCAATCTCTCGAAGAGGAGCTTGCTCTGCGTGGCCTTGCCCGAGCCGTCCGTTCCCTCAAATACGATCAGCTTCCCCTTCATTTGTGCTTCGCCCCCGAAACATGGACAAGAAAGAGCGGCAGCTTCATCATGCGGCCAATGCGGGACGGATTTTTGACAAGGCGGTAGAACCACTCAAGGTTATGCTTGCAGTAGAACTCCGGCGCACGCTGCGCAACGCCTGCAAAAATATCCATCGAGCCGCCAAGCCCCATCAGAAGAGAGCAGCCGGTCGCTTCGCCGTACTTCGCCATAAAGAGCTCCTGCTTGGGTGCGCCGAGGCACACAAGCGCCATATCCGCGCCGCTCGCTTTGATCTCCTCAGCAATGGGCGCGTCTTCCTTAAAGTAGCCGTCGTGCGTACCGGCAACCACAAGGCCGGGAAAACGGTTTTTGAGGTTTTCCGCCGCCTGTTCGGCAACGCCCGGCTTCGCGCCGAGTAAGAAAACGCTCTTGCCGAGCTTTGCGCAGCGCTCGATCATGCCCGTGCCGAATTCGATCCCCGGCACACGGCTTCTGAGCGGTTCGTGCAGGATCTTCGCCCCGTACACAATGCCGATGCCGTCTGGCAAAACAAGATCCGCGCCGTTCACCGCGGCGTTTGCCGCAGCGTCCGCGCGGCAGGTCTCCACGATCTCGGGATTGGGTGTGACAACGTAGTGCGCGCCGGGCGTGCAGAGGAGCTTTTCCCCGCGCGCAAGCGCTTCTTCCATCGTCACATTATCAAAGCCAACGCCTAAAATATTGATCCGCATGATAGTCTGTCCGTTTCCTTCACATTTTTGTTAAATCGGTTTATTATATCACTCTTCCTTGCCGCTTTCAACCGCTTTGGCGCTTTTCTCCGGCAGCTGAGAGAGAATGACCGCCGTGAGCATCAACGAGCAGCCGAAGTACTCGCGCAGGCTCATACGCTCGTGCAGGAAGATCGCTCCCGACACGACCGCAAAGAAGGATTCCAGACTCAGGATCAACGACACGACCGTCGGGTCACCGTCCTTCTGCGCAAGGATCTGCAGCGTATAGCCCACGCCGCTCGACATCACGCCGACATAGAGCAAAAACGGAAGGCAGGTCTTTACAGCCGCAAGCGTGGTGTGCTCGCCGAAGACGAGCGCGCCGACGACCGAGAGCACAATGACCACCACGAACTGCGCGCAGGAAAGCGCAATGCCGTCCACCCGCTGCACATAATGATCCACCGCGAGGATTTGCGCGGTGAAGGCAAAGGCGCAGAGGAAAATATAGAAATCACCGCTGCTGAACGAGACGGAGCCGCCGTCAAAGCAGAGGAAATAAAGCCCCGCCACGGCAAAGAGCACATAGATCCAGGTGCTCTTCTTCGCCTTTTTGCCCAGCATGATGCTGAACACCGGCACGAGCACGATATAGAGCGTCGTGATAAAGCCCGCCTTGCCTGCGGTCGTCGTTTCAATGCCGAACTGCTGCAAATTGACGCCGAGTGTAAGGAAGAACCCGCAGATCAGGCCGCCGCACAGCAACACGCGCTTTTCCTCCGCGGTATACTTCTCGCGCGGGCGAATACGCCGCACGACAAGCAGCAGCAACAGCAGTGCCAATGCCGCAGGAATGGAACGCAGCGCGTTGAAGCTGAAGCAGCCGAGATGCCCCGCGCTGAGACTCTGGGTCACAAAGGAGCTGCCCCAGATCATCGCCGTGATCAGCGGCAGAATGATCTGGCGGACTTTAGGATTTTTCATAGTTGCCTCCTGAATATCACACATGTTACAATGTGACATAGCATATCAAAATACCGCATTTTTCGCAAGTATTCCGGCAGGAAAATTTGCACCGAACGGAGGCGTCCCATGCAGATCGACGACATGCTTCTGCTCCGCATGAACCGGCAGTATCTTTTTACCCCCGCAGCGGACGAGCTCGCCGTGCTGCGCGGTCTCTGCGGCTTGCAGGCGCAATTTTACGGCAACTGCCTGCATGCGCTGCGTCTCTGCTGCGGGAAAGCGCCGGATGAGGATATCCTGCGCACCTCCACCGTCAAAACATGGGCGCTGCGCGGCACACTGCATCTGATCGCACAGAGCGACCTGCCTCTCTTCCTCTACAATGGGCGCAGCCATTTTCTTCGTCCGTGCGACACAATGGAAAATGACGACCATCTCTCCGCCGCGCGCAAGCGCGAGTTGGCCGCGATCATTTTAGACGCCGCCCAAAAAGGCTGCGGCGGCCGCGAGGAGCTGCGCCTTCTCTGCCGCGGGCATGGCATGACCGACGATGAAGAGCAAAGCGCGTTCGATCCCTGGGGCGGGCTGCTCCGCGCGCTGTGTGAAAGCGGCACGCTCGGCCACACTGCGCAGCAGAAAAAGGCCTTTCGCCCCTGCCCGCCGTTTGCACCGATGACAAAAGCCGACGCCCTGCGCGCTCTCATGCGGCGGTATCTGACGCACTACGGTCCCGTAACAGTACAGGACGCCGCATACTTCTTCGGCCTTCCCCAGCGTGAGCTGCTGCCGCTCATCGAATCTCTCTCCCCGCGCGAATTCGTCTGTGAAGGTAAAACATTTTACAGACTTGATGATATTAACATTATCGGTGACCTATCCTGCTGTCGTTTTCTCGCGGGCTTCGACCCGCTGATGCTGGGCTATGAAAAGCGGGCAAATCCGTTTCTCCCCGAAGATGCACTGCGCAGCGTGTTCACGCTATCCGGCATCGTGCGGCCTGCCATTCTGCTCGACGGGAAGATCGTCGGCATTTGGAAACGTCATGGAAAAGCTGTCGAATTGACAGGGTTAATACCTTTACAGTCCTTGCAGCACAGGAGAATCGAGGAAGAAGCCGACCGGATGTGGAACGGATCGTTCCACAGCCTCGTATGGACGGCATAAGAAAAGAGACGGACCTCTGGGTCCGTCTCTTTTTCACAGCTTGGTGATATGTACCCCCGCTGTTTTCAGCATCAATTTTTTGGTGCCAACGGTATCAAACGCCACCTCAAGCAGCGCATCGCCGCCCATAGGGGTGACGGAGATGACCAGTCCGTCACCGAACGTCTTGTGGTGGATCTGGTCGCCGGAGGAAAGCTGAAGCAACGGCGCGGAGGCGGCGGGCTTCTGCGCCGCGAGTTTTTGCGACGCCTGCGATTTTGGTCTGCGCTGCATGACGCTGTCGTAGCGCGCCGCGCCCTGACCGTAGCTGCCGTAGCCGCGCGTAGAATACGAGCTTCCCTCGTCAAAGCTCGTGTCGCCAAAGCCGGACGTGCCCTGCGCCTGACGGCCGACCCAGTTGGCATTCTCCGACGGGACCTCCTCCAAAAAACGCGAGGGTTCACTGACGCTCGTGCGGCCAAACAGCATGCGCTGGCGCGTGCAGGTCATCGTCAGGCGCTCCTTTGCACGCGTCATCGCGACATAGCACAGTCTGCGCTCCTCTTCGACCTCTTCATCGTTGTAGCGCACGCGCTCGCCGGGGAAGATGCCCTCCTCCACGCCGACGACATACACACACGGGAACTCAAGACCCTTTGCGCTGTGCATCGTCATCATCGTCACGCAGTTGTCGCTCGTCGCGCTGTCGAGGTCGGTGTAGAGTGCGATCTCGTTCAAAAAGCCCGAGAGCGTCGCATCCTCCGGATCGTTTTCGAGGAACGAAACGATGTTCGACTTGAGCTCCTGCACGTTTTCAAGCCGCCCACGGCTCTCCATATCGCCCTTTTCCTGTAGGGTGCGCACATAGCTCGTCTGCTCGCAGACCGCGTCATAGAACTCCGCGAGCTCCATCGTGTCCGCCATCTCGCGCAGCGCGGCGATGAGCTGGGCGAAGCGCTCGAGCTTGCCCGCCGCGCTCTTGAGCACGGCGTACTCCCCTGCGTGCTGCAAAACGGCCATCATCGGCACGCCCTGCTCGCTCGCGAGATCCTGCACGCGCTCGATCGTCGTATTGCCGATGCCGCGCGGCGGATTGTTGATAATGCGGCGAAGCCTCAAGTCATCGCTCGGGTTGTTGATGACCGCGAGGTACGCGAGCATGTCCTTGACCTCCGCGCGTTCGAAGAACTTTGTCCCGCCGACGACCTGATACGGCACACCGTTGCGCTTGAACGCGTATTCGAGCGCGTTCGACTGCGCGTTCATGCGGTACAAAATGGCATTTTCCTTCCACTTCCGCCCGCGGTTGTAGTCCATCATAATGCTGCTGACGACAAAGTTCGCCTCGTCCTGCTCGTTGAAGACGGTCTTGATGAGCACCCTATCGCCCGCACCCGCATCGGTCCAGAGGGTCTTGCCCTTGCGGCCCGTGTTATTCTTAATGACCGCATTCGCCGCGTCGAGGATGTTCTGCGTCGAGCGGTAGTTCTGCTCCAAGCGGATCGTGCGGCAGCCCTTGTACTCCTTTTCAAAATTCAGGATGTTTGTGATATCCGCACCGCGGAACTTGTAGATGCTCTGGTCATCGTCGCCGACGACGCAGATATTCTCGTGCCGGCACGCCAGCAGGGAGGCCAGCAGATACTGCAGGTGGTTCGTATCCTGATACTCGTCGATGAGGACATAGCGGAACTTGCGCTGATAGTGGTCGCGCACATCCTCATATTCCTGCAGCAGGCGGACCGTCAGCAGGATGATGTCATCAAAATCCACGGCGTTCGCCTCCTGCAGCCGTCTCTGGTAGGACGCGTAGAGCTGACCGATGCACTTCAGGCGGTAATCCGAGTTGACGGAGGCCAGAAACTCCTCCGGCGTCTGCATCTGGTCCTTCAGGCGGGAGATCTGCGTGAGGACGGCGCGCGGCGGGAATGTCTTCTCGTCCAGCCCGCGCTCACGAAGGAGGTCCTTCATCACGCGCTCGGAATCCGCGGTGTCGTAGATCGTAAAGCTGCGGTCATAGCCGAGGCGCTCGATCTCGCGCCGCAGGATGCGGCAGCAGGCCGAGTGGAACGTCATGGCCCAGACGTCGTTCGCCTCCGGGCCGAGCAGGTCTGTCAGGCGTTCGCGCAGCTCATTTGCCGCCTTGTTCGTGAAGGTGATGGCCAGAATGCTCCACGGCGCTGCCGGGCGCAGGGCACAGAGGGCATCCGCCCGCTGCACGCCCTCCTCCGTTGGGTATTTTGCCTGCTCCTCCAGAAAATCGATGTCCTCCGGCACGGCATCCGGCGGAACCTCCGTGCTGTCCGAGGCGCAGCCATAACGGATCAGATTGGCGATGCGGTGGATGAGAACGGTCGTCTTGCCGCTGCCGGCGCCGGCCAGCAGCAGGAGCGGCCCCTCCGTGGTCAGAACAGCCTCGAGCTGACGCGGATTCATGCGCGAAAAGCGCGAGGCGATATAATCTCTGCGTGCGGCGCAAAAGCGCTGCTCCAGTTCCTGTGTCATAATTACTCCCTGTCGAGAAGCCCCCGCCGGATCGGCTGTAGGGCGAAATGGTTTATCCTTGTTTTTACCCTTATATTTTAGTACATCCGCGCGAAAAAAGAAAGCCCGATTTTGCTGCCCGGCCACAGCAGCACACCCGCAAAATAAAAATGCCCTGCCGAGAGGCGCACTCTGGAAGGAAGTGCGCCTCAGTTATATTCGCCTGACAGCGAGTGAAATTGTCCTTCGGACAGTGATAGGATACTTCGCATCGTGATATTGCCTGCGGCAGTTTAACGGGCGAATATAATATCACAAAAGCCATGCGGCTTTTATATCACTTTCCGAAAAGGAAAATATCACTCCGGGCAAAGCCCGGAATATCATTTTCGTCCATAGGTACAGCGAGCATCGGATCTTGTCACCAAAATCCAGTATCGATCCGTTTTCGGATCGCGCCAAAAGAAGTGGCTGTCTCAAAATGCGAATTGTAAGAGAATAGTTCCCTTCAAAAGTTAGATAAATGCCGTGGAAATCCAGTTTTAATTGGATTTTCACGGCATTTATTGTTGGGCTAATTTTCAGAAAATTCTATTTTGAGATAGCCCATTCTTCCTTATGAAGCCTCTTCTGATCCGAAGCGCTTTTCATTTGCTCTTAAAATACGCCGGTAATACAGTAGCGATCCGTATTGGGGTCGAGCTCGGCGGCATAGACGCACGAGCCGTCCGGCGGGACCAGCGCATATTGCTCCGTCTCGCCCTCCAGCCGGAAGCAGACATAGGGGATGCCGTCGTCCTGAATGAGACGGCTGTCATAGAGCTCCCAGTCCGCACCGGCAGCCTCGCGCAGGACCGCCTCCGCATTCCAGCAGGTGTCCATGAGATATTCCTTCTGCGGCGAGCCCCAGCGGCCGTTGTAGGTCAGGTATTCTCCAAAATCGCTGCCGTCCGGCGCCGTCACGGTCAGATAATACATCGCGCCGCCGTCCGGGCGGTCGAACGAGCCGCCGATGACATCGCCCTGCCCGGTGCGGAACGAATAGAGGGCCTTGTCGCCGACATTCAGCCGCCCGCTCTCCCACGTCACGCCGAACACATTGACCCACGAGCCAACATATTTTGCCACGATATAGGCACGGTCATATTCGCCCGCGGGCCGTTCTGCGTCACCGTCAGCTCCAGCCCATCCAGCGGCTCGTTGAACATCACGCCGAGTGCGCCCTCCGGCGCATCAGGGACGGCTGCGGTGAATGCCTCGTTGATCTCCGGCTCCTCCGGCGTTTCTGCCGTCGGATCGGTCTCCTGCGCGGAAGGCTGCGTCTGCTGCGTGCCCGCTGTCGTTTCCGTTCCGCGGGTCGCGGGCTGGGTGCCAGGCTGCGTCCCGCCCGGCTCCGATGCATCCGCCCCCGTCGGGCTGCAGGCGCACAGGCCCAGCAGCAGGGCGGCAAGAAGAATGGCGATCCCTCGTTTCATACGATGTCCCTCCCGATCTGTCTTCCCGGACTGTTTCTTTTATTAGACGCACCTGCCGGGGAAATGTTCCGCCCGTTCCAAAATTTTTCGCTGCGCGAATCCGCCGATTTCCGCGCGCGGCGCTTCAGCTTGTCAAAAAAGTCCCTTTGGACTTTTTCGCCAAGCTGCTTTCAGAATTGCAAAATGAATTTTTGTAGTACTATTTTGCAATTCTGCCGCTGCGGCGGGTTATGGAACGCGAAAGGA
>ERZ1106976.3264-NODE-3264-length-13152-cov-4.365198_pt1 | contig 13152 bp, 10 predicted proteins | sample MGYA00403687_ERZ1106976 | MGnify/ENA primary metagenome ERZ1106976 (study PRJEB35170, sample SAMEA104062446) | human gut metagenome | biome: human gut; feature: human-associated habitat; material: faeces | place: Denmark | collected 2013-02-22 ... | reverse complement strand
ATCCTCTCGCAGCTGACCGTGCTGCTGTACCTGATCATGTACATGCTGATGTTCTCGGCCGCCATCGTCCTGCGCTACAAGATGAAGGGCACGCCCCGTCCGTTCCGCCTGGGCAAAAAGAACGGCCTGATGTGGTTCCTCGGATGCCTCGGTTTCTGCGGCGCACTGCTGGCCTTCATCTTGAGCTTCGTGCCGCCCAGTCAGATTTCGACCGGCAGCAACACCGTCTGGTTCTCGGTGCTGATCATCGGCTGCGTGGTGGTCGTGGGCGCCCCGTTCGTCATCTACTCCATGCGCAAGCCGTCGTGGAAAGACCCCGAGGCCGCCGCCGATTTCGCTCCCTTCCACTGGGAAGCGCAGGCCAAGGTCGCAGCCCCCGAGGCAGCCGCACCTGCACAGCAGAAACCCGGTAGCAACAAATAACAGCCGAAGAAATGCCTCCGAACTCCTTAAACCCCCGTCGAGGCGGGGGTTTGGGGACGGGGCGGGCCTGCAAACACGGCGGAACGCCGTGACTACGGCCTGCCACAGCGGAAAAAGGATACAAACCATTTTACAAATTTCATAACATGATTCAGAAGATCGACAAAAAAGCGGTTCAGGATGCCGTGCAGATGGCATACGACCGCTGCAAAAACGAAACCGGCGGCAAAAACGCCGACTATATCCCCTATCTGGCCGATGTGCCGTCGAACTTGTTCGGCATCGCGGCCTGCCTTCCCGACGGCGACGTGGTGGCCGTGGGCGACACGGACTACAAGTTCGGCATCGAATCGGTGTCGAAGGTCCCCACGGCGATCCTCGCCATGAATCAGTACGGCGGCCAGGAGGTGCTCGGCAAGATCGGCGCCGACGCCACGGGACTCCCCTTCAACTCGATCATGGCCATCCTGCTCGAAAACGACCACCCCTCGACGCCGCTGGTGAACGCCGGAGCCATTTCGGCCTGCTCGATGATCAAGCCCGTGGGCGACAGCGACGGCAAATGGAAAGCCATCGTCTCGTTCATCGCCGACCTCGCGGGATCGGACGTCGCGGTGATCGACGAACTCTACAAATCGGAGACGGCGACCAACTTCAACAACAAGTCGATCGCGTGGCTGCTGAAGAATTACAACCGCATCTACGACGATCCCGACATGGCGCTGGACATCTACACGCGCCAGTGCTCGATCGGCGTGACGGCCCGGCAGCTGGCCACGATGGCCGCGACGATCGCCAACAGCGGCGTGAACCCCGTGACCGGAAAGGCCGTGTTCAAGCCCGAGCTGACGCCCAAGATCGCCTCGATGATGGCCACCGTGGGATTCTACGAGCACACGGGCGACTGGCTCTTCACGACGGGGCTTCCGGCCAAAACGGGCGTGGGCGGCGGCATCATGGGCGTCGTGCCGGGCGTGATGGGCGTTGCGGCGTTCGCGCCCCCGCTCGACGGGGCCGGCAACTCGGTGAAGGCCCAGAAGGCGCTGGCGTTCATCGCCGGACACCTCAACCTCAACGTCTTCGGCACGACGCGCTGCGTGATGGCCGGAAAAGAGCCTGTGAAGGCGTAAGAACTCCCCTGCGGGGAGACCCGCCGACGAAAAGGGGCGCATCCTGCGAGGAATGCGCCCCTTTTCCGTATCCGGACAGGGTGTCAAAAGCGGTAGCGGACGCCGACCAGCAGACAGCCCGACGTACCGATACCGGCCTCGGCATAGGCTGCGACGCGTCCCCCGACTTCGACGCCGACGGGCGACACCTGGAAGGCGAACTGCGTGGATTTGTCGCTCTCGCCCCCGACCTCGGATCTGGAGAACGAGGCTCCCGCACCGAGGCGCGAATAGAACGAAACCACCTTGAGGTTCATCCAGTTCCACTTCACGTTGGGCAGCAGCGACCAGTAGCGGTTCCGGATCTCCGAGCCGGCGCCCCTGACCTCCTGCGTGTTCGAGGAGTAGACGACCTGCGCGCCGAGGCGCAGGCTGCCGATCAGGCGGAAACTGTAACCCACGGTGACGGCGCCCCACCCCTCGAGGTCGGTATTCGCATTCGTGAAAAGCCCGGTCAGCATGTCGCTGTACGAGTCAATCCAGTCGGTGACGGGAGCGACGCCGTAGGACACCGAAACCTCGCTGCGGCGCGATCCCTGGGCGGCGGCGGGAACGGCCATCACGACGACGGCCGCCGCCATCAGCAATTTCTTGATCATTGTTCTCTGTTTTTCAGGTTTTACGACTGCTAATATAGCAAAAATCACGCAACGAAATCAATCCGTTCGGCGGACAGGCGCGCGACGGGCGCGGAACAAGTACACGACGGGCACGGAACGGGCGCGGAACGGGCAACGCATCACGGACAATCACTCGTCCATCACCTCCCGCCGGATGGCTTCGAGATACCCGCGACCCCATTTCAGGTCCGGCTCGACATAATTTCCCTCGGCCCATTCGTTCCAGGATTTCAGCAGGATGATCCGGTGTTCGGGAGCCTTTCCCCGGACCATTTCCACAGCCTCCCGGAGGTGTTTCCCGAACAGCTCGGGCGTGGAATCCGTCACGATCCACCCCTCTTTCCCGCTGCGCGGCGTGTGGTCCCAGTTCGGAATGACCGAGGGGAACACGTTCTCCCGGGTGTCTTCGTCCCCGTTGAGAAAATAAGCGGCCATCCGTTCATAGGGATAATGGAGCGGAATCTTCCGCCAGCGGTCGAATTTTACCCGCTGCCGTTCGAAAAACGAATGCCTTACATTGAAATACCCGACCAGCCGCAGCGGATTCACGGCGTCGACCCCCGTAGAGAAAATGGCCCCGACGTTCGGAACCGGGGCGTTCTCGTGCCCGACGAAGTAGATTCCCGGCAGGCCGTTCTTTTCGGCCAGCTCCCGCCACGTGGCGATGAAAACCTTCACCTCGGGGTCCGCCAGCGGTTTGTAGATCATAAACAGCGGCTTGCCGTCCACCGTAATGTAACGATGGTCCCGGAAAGCGGGCAGCACGGCCCGGAAATGCGCCGTATAGTCTTCGACGCCTCCGTAGAGCTGTTCGATCAGCATGTTCCGGTTCGTGATCCCGTGGGCGAAGCCCCGCCAGCTCTCATTGGCCCAGGCCAGCGCGAACGGAAAATCGGGTTCGCCGCTGGCCAGCACCTCGTTGAAGGGGCGTTCCAGCAACCGCTTGCCGTTGCCGAACCAGTAATGCCAGTAGACGAAGCCCTCGACGCCGTATTCGCGGGCCATATCCGCCTGCGCCTGGCGCGTCTCGGCGACCCGCAGGTCGTAATACCCCAGATCGGCCGGAACTCGGGGCTGATAGTGATTTCTGAAATACCGCCGGGCCTTACCCACGTTCGTCCATTCGGTAAAACCCTTTCCCCACCACAGGTCGTTCTCCGGGATGGGGTGAAATTGAGGCAAATACAATGCCAATAATCTCGCTTTCATACATTGATCCGACAATCGGACCCGGATACCGGAGCAGACTGCAAGACCCTGCACAGCAAGGCTGTGCCCCGGCATGAAAAACGATGCGGAGGATTGTTCAGGATCCCCCGCATCGTATCCGGTCCGGTGTGTTTAAACCTCGTTTTCGACAGCTTTGAACAGCGCGACGTCCTCCGTCGTGGAGTTCATCACGTAGGTATAGGCCTCCGCGATCTTCGCCTCTGCAAGCTTGCAGAACACGCGCGCCGAAGCGGCATACTCCTCCGCCTCACCGGCCTGACGGGCCAGCAGGTAGGTGATGATGATGTGTCCGGCGGTCTCCACCAGGCGGCGGGCATGGAAATCCTTGAATCCGCAGACCTCCTTGTCGCCGGCCTCGACACGGGCCTGCATCTCCGAGAACTTGACGGTCAGCTCCTTGAGCTTCGTCACCACGGGGCACATCGCCTCCGTGTAGCTTTCGGCGGCATAGCGCCCGATCTGCTCCAGGAACGTGCCCTTCGTCACGGCGTTGATCGCCGCAACGACCTGCAACTGCGAGGTTCCCTCGTAGATGTTCATAATGCGTGCGTCGCGGTACAACCGCTCGCAGGGATAGTCCTTCATAAAACCCGATCCGCCGTGGATCTGGATGGCGTCGTAGGCCAGCTGATTGGCGTACTCCGACGAGAAGAGCTTCACCAGCGGCGTGAAGCCGTCGGCAAGGCGGTTGTAGAACTTCATCTCCTGACGCTCCTCCGCTTCGAGCGAACGCTCGTGGGAGATATGGCCGTACTGCTTGTAGACCTCGACGAAACGCGCCGTTTCGTACAGCAGCGCGCGCACGCCCTGCACCTTGGCCTTCATGTTCGAGAGCATCTCCGAAACGGCGGCGAACTGGATGATCGGCTTGCCGAACTGCTCGCGCTCGTGGGCGTATTTCAGCCCCTCGCGGTAAGCGGCCTCGCAGAGACCCACCGACTGTGCGCCGATGCCCAGGCGTGCGGCGTTCATCAGCGACATCACATACTTGATCAGGCCCATCTTCCGGTCGCCGACCAGCTGCGCCGGGGCGTTCGTGAAGACCAGCTCGCACGTCGGCGATCCCTTGATGCCGAGCTTATTCTCGATGCGGCGCACCTTCACACCGCCGTCGCGCTTGTCGTAGACCAGCATCGAGAGGCCGCGGGCGTCGGTCGTACCCTCTTCGGTACGCGCCAGCACGAGCGAAACCTCGCCGTCGCCGTTGGTGATGAAGCGTTTCACGCCGTTCAGCAGCCACGTCTGCCGCTCCTCCGACCAGGTGGCCTTGAGCATCACGGCTCCGAGGTCCGAACCGGCGTCCGGCTCCGTGAGGTCCATGGCGCACGTCGCGCCCGCCGAGACCCACGGCAGGTATTTCTGCTTGATCTCCTCCGAAGCGAACTCGTTCAACGTCTCGGCGCAGTCCTGCAACCCCCAGATGTTCTCGAAACTGGCATCGGCGCGGGCCACCATCTCGTTGGCCATCACGAAGCAGATGAGCGGGAAGTTCAGTCCGTCGTACTTGCGCGGAAGCGTCATGCCGCTCAACCCCGCGTCAACGACGGCCTTCATGTTCTCGACCGTACCCGAAGCGTACTCCACATGGTCGTCGACCACGCGCGGACCCTCGTGGTCAACACCCTCGGCGTTGGGGGCGATCACCTCGCCGCAGACCTCGCCGGCGATCTCCAGCACGCGGCGGTAGTTGTCCATCGCGTCGTCGAAATCCTGCGGCGCATAGTCGTAGAGGTCCTTCTCCGCGAAACCGCGCTCCTTCAGCTCCACGATCTTGCGCATCAACGGATGCTGGAGGTGGAACTGCAAATCCTTGTTATCTGAAAAGAAATTAGCCATAATTAGTTGTTTTTAAGATTCGTAGGCTCCTGTTTTGGGGTAAATTCAATACCTATGACATAGAAGTGGGGAATGTTGCCGACAATTTCGCCCGACAGGTCGGGCGCGATCTCGTTCTCGCCGCAGAAACGGAACAGATTGTGCTCCGCATCGAACCACATCGAACCGTAAAAGACCAGCGGAATGAACTTTCCGGCCTCGAACGAGTCGATCCCGAACGAACGGGTGCAGTACTTGGTAAGCGTATAACCGCTCGACGAAGTCACGCTGCGGAGCTTGAGCCGCTGACTGGCCTCCCGCATCTCCGGGATACTGAAATTCAGCATCGCCGTCGAATCCGTCCCCGAAGGATAGAATCCAATCGTCAGTTTTTTGGCCAGCATGTAAATGCCCGCCTGCGGATCGGCCATCTCGCCGGGCAGGATTTCGCCGCGCACCTTCTCGGGGAAATCGCTTACGAGCAGTTTGTTCGGCCCGCAGGGAAACTCCCGGGAACGAATCTCCACGCCCGATTCGTACTCCTTGATATATACCGTCATGTCATAGCGGCCCGGTCCTTCGAGCAATTCCGACAGGTCAAAACCGAACGCCTCGTAACCGGCAGCTTCCAGCAGGGAGCGGAAGTCGTCGAACCCGACAGGCCGGCTCTTGATCTGCTGTCCGGAAACGGACGCAGAGAGGAGAAGCGTACAGATTACCGTCAGAAGCCTGCGCATCGCTATTTCGAGTTTTGTTTGTAGTACTTGATCATCTTGGGGATAATCTCATTGACATCGCCCGTGATGGCGTAGTCGGCGATCTTGTTGATCGGGGCTTCGGGGTCCGAGTTGATCGAGATGACCATCGACGACTGGTCCATGCCGGCCGTGTGCTGGATCTGACCCGAGATGCCGCAGGCGATGTAGAGCTTCGGACGCACCGTGACGCCCGTCTGGCCCACCTGACGCGCATGCTCCGTGAAACCTGCATCGACGGCGGCGCGGCTGGCGCCCACTTCGCCTCCCAGAACGTCGGCCAGTTCGTGCACCAGCCTGAAGTTCTCTTTGGAACCCATGCCGTAGCCGCCGGCGACGATGATGCCCGCACCCTTGATGTCGATCTTGCGCTCCTCGATCTGACGGTCGATGATCTTCACCGCGAGGTCCGCGTCCGTGACCATCTTCTTCCAGTCGATCGCCTTCACCTCGCCCGCGCCGGGCTGTGCGGCGTACTCCTTGCGCATGACGCCCTCGCGGACGGTGGCCATCTGCGGACGGTGGTCGGGGTTGACGATCGTGGCGATGATGTTTCCGCCGAACGCCGGGCGGATCTGATAGAGGAGGTTCTTATACTCCGTACCCGTCTTGGCGTCCTTGTGGTCGCCGATTTCGAGCTGCGTGCAGTCGGCCGTAAGACCGCTGTGCAGGGCCGACGATACGCGGGGTGCGAAGTCGCGGCCCACGGGCGTGGCGCCGAACAGCGCGATCTGGGGCTTCTCCTGCCCGATCAGACCGCACAGGACCGCCGTGTGGGGCAGCGTGCGGAACGGAGAAAATAACGGATCATCGGCAACCCAGACCGTATCGGCGCCGTATTTGGCCAGTTCCTTTTCGATGCCGGCGAGGTTGTGGCCCAGGACGACGGCTTCGAGTTTCACGCCGAGCGTCGTGGCCAGTTCGCGGCCTTTGGTCAGCAGTTCGAGACTCACGTCGGCGACCTTGCCGCCCTCCATCTCGATATATACGAATATATTGTTCATCTCAAAAAAACGCATTAACCGAGCGTGTGGCTCGCGATGAGTTCAACCATAAGTTCATTGATGTCGTTGTCGGCGGCAGTGAGTTTCTTGGCCTCCTTGGCGGCGAAAACCACGTTCTCGATCCTCTTGACCTTCGTGGGCGAACCCTGGAGGCCGAGCTGCGCGGGATCGGGATCGACATCGGCGGCGGCCCACTCCACGATGCGGAGGTACTCCTTCGCGGCGGCGCGCTGCGCGGCGGGCGATTCGGGTGCAGCGGCGATCTCCGAACCGGCCAGCGCGCCCTTGTACTTCATCACGCGCTTGGCGTTGCGCGGGCGGCACTCGGCGGCCGAAGCGTTGACCGTCACGACGGCCGGAATCGGGCACTCGACGACCTCCGTGCCGTGCTCCAGACGGCGCTTGATGACCAGCGCGCCCTCACGGACTTCGAGAATCTCCTCGGCATAGGTCACCTGCGGAAGACCGAGCTTCTCGGCGACCTGCGGACCCACCTGCGCCGTGTCGCCGTCGATGGCCTGACGGCCTGCGAAAATCACGTCGGGGGCGATCTTCTTCAGCGCGCACGAAAGGGCGTAGGAGGTGGCCAGCGTGTCCGAGCCGGCGAACTCGCGGCCCGAAAGCAGGTAGCCGCCGTCGGCCCCGCGGAACATCGCGTCGCGGATGATGTCGGCGGCGCGCTGCGGACCCATCGTAAGGATATGAACCGTGGAACCCGCCACACGGTCCTTGAGCCGCAGGGCGGCTTCGAGCGCATTGAGGTCCTCGGGATTGAAGATGGCCGGAAGCGCCGCGCGGTTGACCGTCCCTTCGGGAGTCATCGCGTCCTTGCCTACGTTGCGGGTATCGGGAACCTGCTTGGCCAAAACAAGAATTTTGAGGTTTTGTTGTTGCATATAAGTAAGTAATGGTTATATATTGAATCCTTTTCCTTCTTTCACCGCTGTTGTCGCGGCGTTCCGTCGCGTTCGCGAATCTGCCCCGCCCCAAGCCCTCCCGCGGGAGGGACTTACGGCGTAAAACACGCCCCGTTTCTGCTTGGGCGGCTCGGCAATCCGCAAGCGACTGCCCCCGCCTGTCGCCGCAGTTGTCGCAATGCGACCGGGTCGTCAACCGGGATTTCGGCCGAAACGCGGACGGGCGGAAATCACACAAAAACGCATCCCTAACCTGCCACTGGGCAGCCGGGATGCGCGGTTGCTTATCGGACGATCGTTTCGCCGCGGTCGGGGCCTACGGAGATGATCTTCACGGGGACGCCCGTCTGCCGCTCGATGAACTCCACGTAGCGTTTGAACGCCTCGGGGAACTCCTCGTAGCTGCCGTACCGGCGCAGGTCGCATTTCCAGCCCTCGAACTCGGTGTAGACCGGGCGGAGGTCGCCGGTGATTTCGTAGGGGAACTCCGAGGTGGTGCGGCCGCCGATCTCGTAGGCCGTGGCCACGCGGATCGTGTCGAAATCGTTCATCACGTCGGATTTCATCATAATCAGCTGCGTCACGCCGTTGACCATGATCGAATATTTCAGGGCCACCATATCGAGCCATCCGCAGCGGCGGCGGCGGCCCGTGACGGCGCCGAACTCGTGGCCGATGTCGCACAGCCGCTCGCCCGTCTCGTCGAACAGCTCCGTGGGGAACGGTCCGCTGCCCACGCGCGTGCAATAAGCCTTGAAAATGCCGAAGACCTCGCCGATGCGGTTCGGGGCGACGCCCAGCCCGGTGCAGACGCCCGCGCAGACGGTGTTCGACGAGGTGACGAACGGATAGGAGCCGAAGTCCACGTCCAGAAGCGTTCCCTGCGCGCCTTCGGCCAGAACGGACTTGTCCTGCGAGAGGCAGTCGTTGACGAAATATTCGCTGTCGATGATGTGGAAGCGGCGAAGGTATTTGACCGCCTCGAACCACTGCTTCTCCAGCTCGGCAATGTCGTATTGATAGTCGAGACTCTTCAGAATCTTCTCGTGGCGCGCCTTGGCCGCAGCGTAGATGCTTTCGAAATCGGGACTCAACAGATCCCCTACGCGCATGCCGTTGCGGCTTACCTTGTCGGTATAGGTGGGACCGATGCCCTTGCCCGTCGTGCCGATCTTGGCGCTGCCCTTGGCCGCCTCGTACGCGGCGTCGAGCATGCGGTGCGTGGGCAGGATCAGGTGGGCCTTCTTCGAAATGCAGAGCTGTTTGGTCAGGTCATGGCCGCTGGCAGCCAACGCTTCGGCCTCCTCGCGGAAAAGCACCGCGTCGATCACCACGCCGTTGCCGATGATGTTGGTCTTGCCGCCCTGGAAAATGCCCGAAGGAATCGAGCGGAGCACGTATTTCTCGCCGTTGAATTCCAACGTGTGACCGGCATTGGGACCGCCCTGAAAACGGGCGACGACCTCGTAGGCAGGCGTCAGCACATCCACGACTTTTCCCTTGCCCTCGTCACCCCATTGCAGGCCGAGGATAACGTCAACTTTTTTCATTGTATCCGGTTCTGTTTTATGTTTGCAAAAGACATTTTTTGCATCCAAAGGTACGAATTATTATCCGAAAAGCCCAAGGCCGCCGCCGGACTTTTCAACAAATTATGAAGAAAAACCGTCCTTTTCGGACGGTTTTTTGTCGTAAATGGGGGAAATAACGCACTCGGAAGCAGGGCCGTTCCGCCCGGGACCGAAATCCCCGCAACGGCCCGGCGGGCCGTTGCATGCCGGAAATCACTTGCGGACGAGTTCCGTCGGTCCGTTGAAGTCGACGCTTTGCGAGGCGAGGCAGTAGACCGTGGCAAGGGAGGGGTTGCCGCGCACGTCGGCACGCAGCCCCGAGGCGCAGGAGGTCACGTCCAGCGACCCCGCGAGGGCATTGTCCGGACAAAGAAGCGTTGCGAGCGAGGCGTTCGACTGCAAATCGAGGCGCGGCAGCGAGTTGCCGCCGCAATCGAGGTATGCGAGGCCGCGCAGGCCGTTCACGTCGAGCGACACAAGGCCGTTGTCCGAGCAGTCGAGCCATTCGAGGCGCGTCATCGTGACGTCCAGCCGCGTGAGCGCGTTGCCCCGGCAGTCGAGCCGTTCCAGACGCGTGAACTCCTTCAGGTCGGAGAGCGACGCGACGCCCCGCTCCGGACACTCCACCGTGCGGACACGCTGCGCCTCGTAGCGCGAGATGCGGCCGTCGCCATCGACGTCGAATTCGCCCAGACAGTAGGCCTCGAAGGCCTTGTCGTAAAATGTCAGGTAGATGTATCTGTTCTTCTCGTCGCGCTCGTCCTCGGCAAGGCCGCAGGCCGCCGAGAGCAGTAGGAGCAGGACGGGAAGGGCGCGGACCATAGGCGGCGTCAGATGTTCACGTCGTCGTCGGAGGCGTCCGAAGCGTCCGAGCTGTCGTCGTCGCCCTGAATGTCGTCGGCCCCCTTGATCTCGTCGTCGTAGTAGTCCTTGTCGTCGTCGTCGTGCGAATTGTCGTCGACCTTCACGTCGATCTTCACCATGTAGGCTATCTCGTCCGTATCATAGGGAACGGCATAGAAAAAATCGCCGTTGGGCTTGTCGACACGGATCATCGCATCGGTGAATCCCAGCGGGTATTTCGCCTTCACAGCCTCCTGCAACTCGGGGCTGAGGTTATGAAAACTCGTCGCAATATGTTTCTTCACGATATTCGGTTTAGTCATGGTAGTGTCTCTAAATTTTTTGCAATTATAAGCAAAATTTGAATATCGCACCACATCTGCAATTTTTTTTTGCATTTTTTTTGATTTTACACCAAATTCACCCGTTGTTAAGGACAAAATATGTAACTTTACACACGTTATTTAAGGATTATGGTACGCGAACGGATCGAAGAGCTGCGCCGGCAGCTCGAACTGCATAACTTCAAATATTACGTCGAAAACGCCCCCGAGATTTCGGATTTCGAGTTCGACGCAATGATGCGCGAACTTCAGGATCTGGAGCGCGCACACCCCGAATACGCCGACCCCAACTCGCCTTCGGTGCGCGTGGGAAGCGACCTGACGGCCGAGTTCCGGACCGTGAAGCACCGCTACGCGATGCTGTCGCTGGGCAACACCTACTCGCTGGACGAACTGCACGAGTTCATCGGCCGCATCGAGCGCGAAGCCGGGGCCACGGACTACGTCTGCGAACTGAAATTCGACGGCACGGCCATCTCGCTCACCTACGAGCACGGACGGCTCGTGCGCGCCGTGACCCGCGGCGACGGCGTCGAGGGCGACGACGTGACGGCCAATGTCCGCACCGTGCGCACGGTGCCCCTGCGCCTGCGGGGCACGGACTGGCCCGACCTCTTCGAAATCCGCGGCGAGATCCTGATGCCCTACGCCTCGTTCGACCGCCTCAACGCCGAGCGCGAGGCCAACGGCGAGCAGCTCTTCGCCAACCCCCGCAACGCCGCCGCCGGGACGCTCAAGCAGCAGTCGTCGGCCGTGGTGGCCCGGCGCGGACTGGACTGCACGCTCTACCAGCTGGCGGGCGACGAGCTGCCCTTCACGAGCCATTGGGAGAGCCTCGAAAAGGCCCGCCAGTGGGGGTTCAAGGTCTCGGACGCGGCGCGCATCTGCCGCAGCGTCGCCGAGATCGACGCATTTATCGAACACTGGGACACCGCACGGCGCCGCCTGCCCTTCCCGACGGACGGCGTGGTGATCAAGGTCAACGACTTCGCCGTCCGGCGCCAGCTGGGATTCACAGCCAAGGCCCCCAAGTGGGCCGTGGCCTACAAGTTCAAGGCCGAACGGGCCGCCACGCGGCTCGACAGCGTGTCGTTCCAGGTAGGACGCACCGGGGCTATCACGCCCGTCGCCAACCTCGAACCGGTGCTGCTGGCCGGAACCACCGTGCGGCGCGCGACGCTGCACAACGCCGAGCAGATGGCCCAGCTGGACATCCGCCCGGGCGACACGGTCTACGTCGAGAAGGGCGGCGAGATCATCCCGAAGATCATCGGCGTGGACCTCGCGCAGCGCCCGGCCGACAGCCGTCCGTTCGAGTACATCACCGTATGCCCCGAGTGCGGGACGCCGCTGGTGCGCTACGAAGGCGAGGCCAAGCACTACTGCCCCAACCAGAGCGGATGCCGGCCCCAGATCATCGGGCGCATCATCCACTTCATCCGCCGCAAGGCCCTCGACATCGAGGGGCTGGGCGAGGAGACCGTCGAACTGCTCTACGAAAACGGACTCGTGCGCGACGTGGCGGACCTCTACGACCTGCGGGCCGAACAGCTGGCCCCCCTGCCCCGGCTGGGCGAGAAGTCGGCCGACAACATCATCCGCTCGGTGGAACGCTCGAAGGCGGTTCCCTTCCAGCGCGTGCTGTTCGGGCTGGGAATCCGCTTCGTGGGCGAGACCACGGCCAAATACCTCGCCGAGCATTTCCGCTCGCTGGACGCCGTGATGCGGGCCACGCGCGAGGAGCTGGTCGAGGCCAACGAGGTGGGCGGACGCATCGCCGACGCCATCATCGAATACTTCGCCGAGGAGGACAACCTGCGGATCATCCGCCGCCTGCGCGCCGCGGGGCTGCAATTCGAAGCCGAGGCGCGCCGCCTGGCGTCGGAGGCGCTGGCGGGCCGGAGTTTCGTGGTCTCGGGCAAGTTCACGCGGAGCCGCGACGAAATGAAGGAGCTGATCGAACTGCACGGGGGCCGGAACCTCGCGGCGGTGTCGGGCAGCGTCGACTACCTCGTGGCGGGCGACAAGATGGGCCCGGCGAAGCTGAAGAAGGCCGAGAAGCTGGGCGTAAGGATCATCTCCGAGGAGGAGTTCATCGCCATGATCGAAGGCGGAGGCCCGGTGGAAAAGGCCGCACAACAGGAATTATTCTGACAGGCGCAAGACGCCTGCTTTGAGGACTGACGCAAAACGACAACAGATAAAACGACAATCAGAGACATTATGCTACGACACAAACTTTCCGGCGTGGGCGCCGCGATGATCACCCCTTTCACGGCAGACGGCCGCGTCGACTACAAGGCGCTGGCCCGCATGATCGACTACGTGATCGACGGCGGCGTGGACTACATCGTCGCACTCGGCACCACGGCCGAGACCCCCACGCTCTACATGCCCGAACGCGCCGTGATCGCCATGTTCATCACCAACCATATCGCAGGCCGCGTGCCGCTGGTGATGG
>ERZ1106976.3251-NODE-3251-length-13187-cov-18.904813_pt1 | contig 13187 bp, 11 predicted proteins | sample MGYA00403687_ERZ1106976 | MGnify/ENA primary metagenome ERZ1106976 (study PRJEB35170, sample SAMEA104062446) | human gut metagenome | biome: human gut; feature: human-associated habitat; material: faeces | place: Denmark | collected 2013-02-22 ... | reverse complement strand
AGGTCGCGCTCGCCGTGCCGCAGCGCGGCGACAAGTGCCGCCTGACGGAGATGGCGGCGAACAACGCGCGCGAGGAGATCCTCATCGCGACGACGAAGGCGCAGCGCAGCCTCAAAACGCTCGAGTGGCTCCAGCGCGCGCTGGAGCTCGATGCGCCGCCCGAGCGCATCGAGGCGTTCGATATCTCCAACCTCGGCGACACCGGCATTGTGGCCGGCATGACCGTGTTCCAGCACGGGCGGCCGCGCAAGTCGGACTATCGGAAGTTCCGCATCCGCACGACGGGCGGGCAGAACGACTACGGCTCCATGCATGAGGCGGTCACGCGCCGCTTTCAGCACTATGTGGACGGCGACCCGGGCTTTTGCCCGCTGCCGGATCTGCTGCTTATCGACGGCGGGGCCGAGCATGCATCCGTCGCGCAGGCGGTGCTCGACGGCTTCGGCCTGACCGTGCCGGTGTTCGGCATGGTCAAGGACGACCGCCATCGCACCCGCGCGCTCATCACGCCCGGCGGGCATGAGATCGGCATTGCCGCCAACCCCGCGGTGTTCGCCTTCATCGGCACCGTCCAGGAGGAGACGCACCGCTTTTCCATCGACTATCAGCGCCGGCTGCGGCGTGAGAGTCTCTCGTCCGAGCTCAATCAGATCCCCGGCGTGGGCGAGAAGCGGCGCAACGCGCTGCTCAAGGCGTTCCGCAGCGTCAAGGCCATCCGCGCGGCTTCGTATGAGGAGCTGTGCGCGGCCGTCCCAGCGGGCGTTGCCCGCGCGGTCTACGACCACTATCACCCGAAAGGAGAACCGCCATGCGCGTGATCACAGGCACGGCCCGCGGCCGCAGGCTGCGCGAGCCGGAGGGGATGGCCACCCGTCCCACGACCGATAATGTCAAGGAATCCATGTTCAACCTCATTCAGTTCGACATCGAGGGCCGGCGCGTGCTCGACCTCTTTGCCGGCACGGGCCAGCTCGGCATCGAGGCGCTCAGCCGCGGCGCGCGCAGCGCCGTGTTCATCGATGAGAGCCGCGCCGCCGTGCAGCTCGTGCGCGCCAATCTCGCGCTCTGCCGCCTGCAGGGCGACGTGGTGCAGGGCGAGTCGCTCGGCTACCTGCGCACGTGCGGAAAGTTCGACCTGATCTTTCTTGATCCGCCATATGATACGGGACTGCTTGACAAAGCACTTGCAAATGTTGTACAGTTTGACATATTGGCTGAGGGTGGTATAATCGTGTGTGAAAGCCGCCGCGAAAAGGTGCTCCCGCAGCTCCAGTCGCCGTATCATCTGCTCACGGAGCGCAATTACGGCAAGATCAAGCTTACGCTCTACGGAAAGGGAACCCACGCATGAAAACAGCGATCTACCCCGGCAGCTTTGACCCCATTACCCTCGGTCATCTGAACATCATCCGCCGCGCATCCGGTATTTTCGAGCGCGTCGTCGTGTGTATCATGCCCAACGCCGGCAAACTGCACCCCATGTTTACCCGTGAGGAGCGCGTGGCGCTCGCGCGCCGCGTCGTCAGCCGCTTCCCCAATGTGGAGGTGGACACGTTCGACGGCCTGCTCGCCGAATACGCCAAGACATTCCCGGAGGGGGCGGTCATCGTCAAGGGCCTGCGTGCGAACACGGACTTTGAAAACGAGTTTCAGATGGCGCTCATCAACAAGAAGATCAATCCCGAGCTGGACACCATGTTTCTGACGGCCAGTCAGAAATATACGTTCCTCAGCTCGTCGGTCGTCAAGGAGCTTGCGGGCTACGGCGCGGATCTGACGCCGTTTTTGCCGTACGAGATCATTGACGACGTGCACGAACGCGCGACGCGCGGCGTGTGACCGATTCAGACAATTTTTCACCGGCTACGCCGGAACACGCTTTGGGAGGAAACAAAATGGACAACGAAGTCATGGAACTCATTGACCAGCTTTATACCATGGTGTCGGAGGCATGGGGCGTGCCGCTCGGCAACGAAAAGTGCATCGTCGAGCGCGACCAGGTCCTCGAGATCCTCGATGAGATCAAGACCGCCATGCCGGTGGAGCTTTCCGAGGCAAAGCGTCTGGTCTCCGCCCGCGACGAATTCATCAACAACGCCAAGCGCGAGGCCGAAGGCATCCGCAATCAGGCCGAGGAGCGCGCCCGCGCGCTCGTGGACGATCAGGAGATCGTGCGCATCGCCAAGGCCCGCAGCAACGAAATGCTCGCCTCCACGCAGGCCAAGGCCGACGCGCTGCGCCGTGCTTCGAGCCAGTTCTGTGATGAGGCGCTGCGCCGCACGGAGGAGGCCATCTCTGCCGCGCTCGGCAATGTGCAGCAGGCGCACGCCGCGTTCCAGGGCGTCGCCGGCAGCACGGCTGCACCGGCAGCTGCTGCCGCGCCCGCGCCCAAGCAGCCCGAGATCCGTTTCGAGAGCGAGGAGGCTTCGGAAGACGAAGTCAACTGACTGACGTTTTATGGCACATGCGCACCGCTGCCGGCTTGCCCGGCGGCGGTTTTGCGTTTTGCCGAAATTTTTCCCCGCCGGGGGCGCGTTTGGCGCTTTCAGCGGGTATTTTTTCGCACAACGGCGGCACATCTTGTGCCGCCGTTTTCCTTTTTCCGGCGAAAAACGCAAAGGCTTGTGACCGGAAAAACCACAGTCGGATTGACAGAATTGTCGGAAATTGCAAGAAAAAGGCGGGAATTTCTCCTTGCAATTTCCCCGGCCTGCCACTATAATGAGGATTACATGTGGGGCAAAGTGGTTTAAAAAGCACCAAAAGCCCACACATGGGGCGCGAAAGTGCACGATTCCGGAGAAGGGGGGATGCAGCATGACCGGCATCTATCAGCATACGCTCGACGCCAAAGGCCGTCTGTTCATCCCGGCCAAGCTCCGCGAAGAGCTGGGCGACACGTTCTATGTTACCATCTCCTCGGAGAAGTGCTTGTCGGCGTACAGCACGGACAACTGGAAGGTCATGTCTGACAAGGTCAACGCCATGCCCTACGTCAAGCAGAAAAAAATGCGCCCGCTGTTTGCGTTTGCCGCACGCTGCGAGCTCGACGGTCAGGGCCGCATCCTCCTGCCGCAGAATCTGCGCGAGTTTGCCGGCCTGAGCAAGAGCGTCACGGTCGTCGGCAGCAACAATCATGCGGAATTTTGGGACAGTGAACTCTGGAACGAGACGTACCCGGCAGAGACGCTGCCGGAGAACATCGCCGCCGTGATGGAGGAGCTGGATTTCTAATGAACGCCGGACATATCCCCGTGCTGCTGCACGAATGCATCGAGAACCTGAATATCCGCCCCGACGGCATCTACGTGGACGGCACGCTCGGCATGGGCGGCCACTCCGAGCAGATTGCTGGCCGCCTGACGAGCGGAACGCTCGTCGGCATTGACCGCGACGAGACGGCGATCGCGCGCGCCGGTGCGCGGCTGGCCCCGTTTGGAGACCGTGTGCGGCTCGTGCACGGCAACTTCCGCGACACGGCCGCCATTCTTGACCGCCTCGGCATCGACGCCGTGGACGGCATGCTCTTCGACCTCGGCGTTTCCTCGCCGCAACTCGACGAGACGCAGCGCGGCTTTTCCTATATGCACGACGCGCCGCTTGACATGCGCATGGACGCGACCAGCGGCCTGAGCGCGTGGAACGTCGTCAACGAGTGGCCGGAGAGCGAGCTCAAGCGCATTTTGTATGAATACGGCGAGGAACGCTATGCGCCCCGCATTGCCGGGGCGATCGTGCGCGCCCGGGCGCAGCAGCCGATCGCGACCACGCTGGAACTGGTCGATGTGATCCGCTCGGCCATGCCGGGCGCGGCGCTGCGCGAAAAACAGCATCCCGCCAAGCGCAGCTTTCAGGCGATCCGCATCGCCGTGAATGACGAACTGGCGGCGGTGCGCGAGATGATGGACACCGCACCCGACAAGCTCCGTGTCGGCGGGCGGCTGTGCGTCATCAGCTTTCATTCCCTCGAGGACCGGATCGTCAAGACCGGCATCGCCCGGCGGGAGCACGGCTGCACCTGCCCGCGTGAGGCACCGGTGTGCACATGCGGCTTTGTGCAGACGCTGCGCAGCGTCTCCCGCAAGCCGATCCTGCCCGGCGAGGAAGAACTGGAGTGTAACCCACGCGCCCGCAGCGCGAAACTTCGTGTCGCGGAGCGTGTCTGAGAAAGGAACCGACCATGGCATCTCCTGCTTCGAGAAAACGGAATACCGCGCGCATGGACGGCAACGCGGCGTATGATCTGCGCAGCAATGCGGCCGAGGAGTACCTGTACAGTGCGCCTGTAGATCTGCCGCATGCCCCCCGGACGACGGAAGCCGTCGTCCCGGAGTCCGTTCCGACGCCCAAGCAGGCGATCGCCCCGCTGGCCGTGCTCGGCTTTGCCATTGCTGCCGTGCTGATCATTGTTTCGCTCGTCGCGCGCGTGCAGCTCTCGCAGGCGTCGGCGGAGGTCTCGACGCTCGAGGATCAGTACGCCGAGCTGCAGGAGCAGCAGACGCGCCTGCGCATCGACTATGAGAGCGCGTTCAACCTCACGGAGATTGAGGATTACGCCATTCATGAACTCGGCATGCAGAAGCCGCGCAGCGACCAGCTCTATTACATCAGCAACAGCGACGCCGCGGACACGGCGGTGGTCCTTGACCAGAGCGCGGCCGAGCCGCTGAGTCTGGCCGACCGCCTCGGCGATTTCTTCTCATCTATTTTGGAATATTTTCGATGAGCCAGCCTGTATGATAGAACTATCCCCGCAGGAACAAGGAGACAGACATGGCGAATGAAACTTCCGGGCGCCGGGATAACCGCGTGCCTTTTCGTGCAAGTACCAAAACACCGAATATCATGATGCTCCGCCGCACACGCTTCCTTTTGATTGTGTGCGGCATCCTTGCATTTGCTGTCCTTGGCATCAAGCTGTTCAATGTCATGATTGTACACCATGACGAGTACGAAAAAATGGCGATCGACCAGCAGGTGCGCGAGACGGAGATCACGGCCTCGCGCGGTGCGATCTATGACACGAACGGCAAGATCCTGGCCATGAACGCCTCGGTCGACACGATCTTCATCAGCCCGGCCGAGATTGCCAAGAACAAAGAGGACCCGCAGCTGATCGCACGCGAACTTTCCGAGATCCTCGACGTCGATTATAATAAGATCCTGGCTATGACGAAAAACACCGACCGCTGGTATGAGGTCGTCAAGCGCAAGGTCGAGCCGGACGTGTCGGAAAAGGTGCGCGCGTTCAAAAAAGAGAATAAGCTCATCGGCGTCAAGATCGAGCCGGATACGAAGCGCTATTATCCCTACGGCAGTCTCGCCGCGCACGTCATCGGCTTCGTCGGGCAGGACAACGAGGGCCGCTACGGCCTCGAGCAGCGCTATGACAGCTATCTGACCGGCAGCACCGGCCGCATCATCCGCGCGACGGACAACCGCGGCACGGATATGCTCTTTGTCAACTACGAGGATTACCACGACGAGACGAAGGGCAACGACATGAACCTGACCATCGACGCCACCATCCAGTATTACCTCGAAAAGCACCTGCAGCAGGCGGTCGAGGATTACGACGTGCAAAATGGTGCGGCGGCCATCGCCATGGACCCCAACAGCGGTGCCATCCTCGGCATGGTCTCGCTCGGCAACTTTGACCTCAACGATTATCAGAAGGTCAGCGACAAGGACCAGGAGGCCATCGACGCCGAGACCGACCCCGACAAGAAGGCTGAGCTGCTCTCCGCTGCGCAGACGAAGCAGTGGCGCAACAAGGCCCTGTCGGACACCTATGAGCCCGGCTCGACGTTCAAGATCATCACGCTGGCCATGGCGCTCGAAGAGGGCGTGGTCAATGAAAACTCGTCGTTTTACTGCGGCGGCAGCACGAACGTGCTCGGCCGTACCGATCCCCTCAAGTGCTGGAAGACGACCGGCCACGGCAGTCAGAACCTCACGCAGGCCATCCAGCACTCGTGCAATGTGGCGCTTGTGCAGATCGGCCAGCTCGTCGGCGCGCGCACGTTCTACAAGTACGCCGAGGCGTTCGGTTTCCTGAACCTGACCAGTAACGTGGACAGCAACCTCACAGCCAAGACCGGCATCGACATGTCCGGCGAGAGCGGCAGCATCTGGTGGAGCCAGAACACGTTCTACGACCCGGAGAACCTCTCCCAGCTCGCGGCGGCCTCCTTCGGCCAGACGTTTACGATCACGCCGCTGCAGCTCATCACGGCGGTCAGCGCCTGCGTCAACGGCGGCTATCTCATGAAGCCGTACGTCGTCAAGAGCATCGTCAACGGCGACGGGGAAGCGGTCGTGTCCAATTCGCCGACCGTGGTGCGCCAGGTCGTGAGCGAGCAGACAAGCGCCACCGTGCGCCAGATCCTCGAACAGGTCGTCGGCGACCCCGTCGACGGCACCGGCAAGAACGCCTACGTCGCCGGCTACCGCATCGGCGGCAAGACCGGCACGTCGGAAAAGGTCGCGCAGGACGCGGCCGGCGGCGCGAAGGAGTACATCGTCTCGTTCATCGGCTTCGCCCCGGCGGACGACCCGCAGATCGTCATCCTCGTGCTGCTCGACACGCCGAGCAACAGCACCGGCATCTACATCAGCGGCGGCCAGATGGCCGCGCCCACCGTCGGCAAAATGATGGCGGACATCCTGCCGTACCTCGGCGTGGAGCCGTCGTATTCCGAGACGGAAAAGACGCACATGGATAAGACCGTGCCGAACGTGACCGGCCTGTCCGTCGAGCAGGCGAAGGCCGCGCTCGCGGAGCTCGGCCTGCAGGCGCGCGTCTACGGCGACGGCGGCAAGATCACGGCGCAGCTGCCGGGCAGCGGCGCGGTCGTGGCCAACGGCAGCACCATCCTGCTCTATGCCGGCAAGGAGCCCTCGGGCGACAAGGAAGTCATGCCCGACCTGACCAACCTGAGTTATGAGACGGCCCGCGACCGTATGGCCGCGCTGGGCCTGTATATCAAGACCAACAGCTCCATCACGGACACCGCCTCCCAGAAGATCTCCGGGCAGGCCGTGGCCGTCGGGACCGAGCTCGAACACGGCACGGTCGTGGAGGTCACGCTCGTGACGACCGATTCGGGCATGCTTGGCCGATACTGACGATCAACGGAGGTACCCTTTATGAAACTCAAGCGACTGCTGTCCGTTCTGGACGTGTGCGAATGCACCGCCGATCCGGAGCTGGACATCCGGGACATCAGCTTCGACTCGCGCACCACGCAGCCCGGCGACCTGTTTGCCGCCGTCTGCGGGTATGAGTCCGACGGGCACCGGTTCATCGGCGCAGCCGTCGAGCGCGGCGCGGCCGTCGTGCTCTGCCAGAAGAAGCCGGAGGTCGATATACCGTATATCCTCGTGGCCGACAGCCGTCTTGCGCTCTCGCGCATCTGCTGCGAATTTTTTGATAACCCGTCGCGCGAGCTGACCATGATCGGCGTGACCGGCACGAACGGCAAGACCACCGTCACCACGCTCATCAAGCACATGCTTGAGCAGTGCCTGCATACGAAGGTCGGCCTCATCGGCACGAATGCGAACATCATCGGCGACGAGGTGCTGCACACCGAGCACACCACGCCCGACGCCTACGAGCTGCAAAAGCTCCTGCGCCGGATGGTCGACGCCGGCTGCACGCACGCGGTCATGGAGGTGTCGTCCCACTCGCTGGTGCTGCACCGCGTGGAGGGCATCCGCTTTCGGGTGGGCATCTTCACGAACCTGTCACAGGACCATCTGGACTTCCACAAGACCATGGAGGCCTACGCCGAGGCCAAGGCGTTGCTGTTCGCGCAGAGCGATGTCGGCATCGTCAATGCTGACGACGAGTGGGCGCACATCATGATCGAGCGCGCCAAATGCCCGATGCACACCTACTCCGCCAAGCGCAACGACGCCGACCTCGTGGCCAAGGACATCCGCCTGAGCGCGTCGGGTGTGCGCTTCGTCGCGATGCACGGCGATGCGATCGCGCGCATGCGCCTCGGCATCCCCGGCATGTTCTCGGTCTACAACGCGCTGAGCGTCATTGCCTGCGCCTGCGCGCTCGGCATACCGCTCGACGACTGCTCGGCCGCGCTCGACACGGCAAAGCCCGTCAAGGGCCGCGCCGAGGTGCTCGAGACCGACGGGGACTACACCATCCTCATCGACTACGCCGTCACGCCCGACGCTATTGACAACATCCTCACGACGGTGCGCGAGTTTGCGCCCGCGCGGCTCGTGTTCCTCTTTGGCTGCGGCGGCGACCGGGACCGCGGCAAGCGCCCGAAGATGGGCCGCATCGCGGGTCAGAAGGCGGACTTTGTCATCGTCACGAGCGACAATCCGCGCACGGAGGCCCCGGAGGCGATCATCGCCGACATTCTCCCCGGCCTCAAGGAGACGCGCACGCCCTATGTCGTGCGGCCCGACCGGCGCGAGGCCATCGCCTACGCGATCGAGAACCATTGCCCCGGCGATGTCATCATCCTCTGCGGCAAGGGGCATGAGGATTACCAGATCATCGGCAAGACGAAAGTGCACATGGACGAGCGCGAGATCGTTGCCGAAATACTCGAGAAGAGGAAGAGAGAGAAATGACACTGAAGCTGATACTGGCGTTCGTCATCGCGTTTGCGGTGTCGGCCGTCGTCGGATTTTTCCTGGTCCCGTATCTCAAACGCATCAAGGCGGGCCAGAGCATCAAGGAAAACGGCCCCACGTGGCATATGTCCAAGCAGGGCACGCCCACCATGGGCGGGCTGATGTTCATCGCCGCGATCGCGGTCGTGTGCCTGTCGGTCGGCTTTGAGTGCATGGCCGAGGGCGAATACGGCCACCTGTTTTGTCTGGCGTTCGCGCTCGTGTTCGGCGCGATCGGCTTTCTGGACGATTATGAAAAGCTCAAGAAAAAGCAGAATCTCGGCCTGACGGCCGGCAAGAAGCTGCTGCTGCAGCTGGCGGCGGCCGTGGCGTTCATTTTCCTCATGCGCCGCTTCGGCTATGTCGCGCTCGACAGCCTGTACATCCCGTTCTGGAACAAGACGGTGCCGATCTCCGAGCCGCTGTATGTCATCTTTGCGGCCTTCGTCATCGTCGGCACGGTCAACTCCGTGAATCTCACCGACGGTGTGGACGGCCTCGCCGCGAGCACGACGATGCCGGTGTGCATCTTCTTTGCCGTCATCTCCATCCTCTGGGGCGAACGGTTTTTGTCCCTCGGTGTGTTCGCCTCCGGCATTGCCGGCGGCCTGCTGGGCTTTTTGATCTATAATTTCCACCCGGCGAAGGTGTTCATGGGCGACACGGGTTCGCTCTTTCTCGGCGGCGCGGTCGCGGCGCTGGCCTTTGCCTACGATATGCCGCTCATCCTCGTGACGCTCGGCATCATGTACATCATCGAGGCCCTGTCGGACATTATTCAGGTCGGCTACTTTAAGCTCACGCACGGCAAGCGCGTGTTCAAGATGTCCCCGTTCCACCACCATCTCGAGATGGGCGGCTGGACGGGCCACAAGTGGAAAGAAACGCAGATCGTGGCGCTGTTTGCCGGCGTGACGGTGCTGTTTGCAGTTTTGTCGTTTATCGGCGTGTTCCACCGCTTCGGCGTGTGATGCACGCGCCGCGGTGCAGGGAGGTGCTTGCATGAATATTTCCGATCTGAGACTTCCCGCGCGCCGCTCGGGCGCGGCTGCCGGTCCGCAGCGCGGCAGCTTCGACCTGCCGTTTTTCGTGCTCACGCTGCTGCTGCTGATGATCGGCGTCATCATGGTGCTCTCGTCGAGCTTTGCCCGCGCCTATGCGCAGGGCAAGTCGCCGACGTACTACTTCGTCCGGCAGGCAGGCTTCGCCGTGGCCGGCGTGGTGGGTATGATTTTGTTTTCCCACGTGCGCATGGCGACGTACCGCCGCTGGTCACTCGCGCTGCTGGGCGTGAGCATTTTCCTGCTCGCCATCGTCTGGATCCCGCACGTCGGCGTGGTCGGCGGCGGCGCGCGCCGGTGGCTGAGTCTCGGCTTTACGACATTTCAGCCTTCGGAGATCGCGAAGATCGCGGTCGTGCTGTTTTTCTCGAGCATGATCTGCACATACAAAGACCAGATGCAGACGATCCGCTACGGCGTCGTGCCGTTCATGGTCGTCACGGTCATCATTGTCGGCCTGCTGATGCTCGAGCCGCATCTGTCGGCGTCCATCATCATCATGGCGCTTGCGATCGTGATGATGTTTGTCGGCGGCATCAAGCTTTCGTACCTGCTCGTCGGCATGGGCAGCGCGGGCGCACTGCTGCTTTTCGCGAGCAAGTTCGTGCCCTATGTGCACAAGCGCATCGTGTCGTGGCGCGACCCGTTTGCCGATACGAGCGCTGCCGGCTATCAAATCGTGCAGTCGCTGTATTCCATCGGCTCGGGCGGCTTTCTCGGCCTCGGCCTTGGCCAGAGCCGGCAGAAGTACCTCTATCTGCCCGAGGAGCACAATGACTACATTTTTTCCATCGTCTGCGAGGAGCTCGGCTATGTCGGCGCCATCGCGATCCTGATCCTGTTCGCGCTGCTTATCTGCCGCGGCTACTGGATCGCCGCGCACTCGCCCGACCGCTACAGCTTTCTCGTCGGCGTCGGCATCACGACGCTGCTGTCGATCCAGGTGTTTCTGAACATCGCGGTCGTCACGAACCTCATCCCCTGCACAGGCATCTCGCTGCCGTTTTTCAGCTACGGCGGCACGGCGCTGCTCATGCAGCTCGGGGAGATGGGCATCATCCTGAGCATCTCGCGCGACATTCCAACGAAAAAAGCGCGCTAGCACCTGATTTTGTAAAGCATATCCGGCAGCCCGCGGCGGCCTTCGGCGCGGACTGCCCGATTTCCGTTTTTTTGATCCTGGGAGGCATTGCTATGAACTTTCTCTTTACCTGCGGCGGCACCGCAGGCCACATCAACCCCGCGCTCGCGGTCGCGGGCGTCCTGCGCGACCGGATGCCCGACTGCGGCATCCTCTTCGTCGGCGCCAACGGCAAGATGGAGACCGACCTCGTCCCGCGTGCGGGCTACGACATCGTGACCGTGGAGGTCACGAACATCCACCGCAGCCTCAAGCCATCGGAGATCGCGTATAACTTCCGCTCGCTGCACAATGCGCGGCAGGCGACGAAGGACGCGCGCAAGATCATCGAGGACTTTCAGCCCGACATCGCCATCGGCACCGGCGGCTATGTCTGCTACCCCGTGCTCAAGGCGGCGGCGCAGCTCGGCATCCCGACCATCGTGCATGAGTCCAATGCCGTGCCCGGCCTGACGACGAAGATGCTTGCCGGCGCGGTCGACCGCATTCTCGTCGGCTTCGAGGAGAGCAAGCAGCACTACAGCGAGCAGGAAAAGGTCGTCGTCACCGGTACGCCGGTGCGCGGCGCGTTCACGGCCTGCTCCAAGGCGGAGGCCAAGCGCCAGCTCGGGCTCGACCCGGACAAGCCGCTGGTCGTGTCGGTCTGGGGCTCGCTCGGCGCATCGTACATGAACGAGGTCATGACGGCGTTCATCACGCGCGCCGCCGTCACGGATGCGCCGTTCGCACTCATCCATTCGGCCGGGCGCAACGGCTATGAGAAGATGCACACGGCCCTGCTCGAAAAGTGCCCGGCCGATCTCGCCGCGCACGGTATGGACGTGCGGCCGTATATTTACGACATGCCGCTCGTGATGGATGCGGCCGATCTCGTGCTCTGCCGCGCGGGCGCGTCCACGCTCGCGGAGCTCACGTGCATCGGCAAGCCTGCAATCCTCATCCCGTCGCCGAACGTCACGAACAACCATCAGGAGCGCAACGCGCGCGTGCTCGAGCACGCAGGCGGGGCCAAGGTGCTGCTCGAGGGCGCGTTTACGGCGGACGATCTGTATAACCTCGTCAGCGACCTGCTCGCCGACCCTGCACAGCTTGCGCAGATGGCGGAGAACATGCGCGCCGCCGGCACTGCCGATGCTGCCGAGCGCATTGCCGATCTGGTGCTGAAGCTGGCCGACCGGCACGGAAAATGACAATCTCGCGTTTCTCTGCATAGGATGGCATGAATTTGCTGTGCGGAGGAAAGATTATGAGCATATGGCACATTTACGGCGGAAACAGACTGACCGGGAGCACCCAGGTGCAGGGCGCCAAGAATGCGGTGCTGCCGATCATGGCGGCATCCGTGCTCGCCGGCAGTGAGACGGTTCTGCACAACGTGCCCGACCTGAAGGACGTGACGATCACGCTGCGCATCCTGCGCCATCTCGGCTGCACGGCGGAGCGCGACGGGGACACGGTGCGTATCGATTCCCGCGGCATGAACCGCGACTTTATCCCGCACGATCTCATGCGGGAGCTGCGCTCTTCGGTCATTTTTCTCGGGGCGATCCTCACGCGCTTCGGGACGGCGAGCCTGTCCATGCCGGGCGGGTGCGAGCTTGGCCCGCGGCCTGTGAATCTGCACCTCGACGCACTGCGTGCGCTCGGCGCGGAGGTCACGGAGCGCGGCGGGGACATCGTCTGCAGCGCGCACGAGCTGAAGGGGCGGCGCATCCTGCTGCCGTTTCCGAGCGTCGGCGCGACGGAAAACGCCATGCTGGCTGCCTGCGCGGCGGTGGGGGAGACGGTCATCTGCAACGCCGCGCGCGAGCCGGAGATCCTCGACCTGCAGTGCTACCTGCGCAAGCTGGGCGCGGATATTTCCGGCGCCGGCACGTCGACGGTCACGGTCAGCGGCTTCCGGCCGCAGCCGTTTGTGGAGCACACGATCATGCCGGACCGCATCGTTGCGGCGACGATTTTGTGCGCCGGAGCCGCCTGCGGCGGCGATGTGGAGCTGCAGGGCGTCGACCCGGAGCACTTTTTGACCGTTCTGGACTCGCTTTCCGAGGCGGGGTGTGCTATAATCAAAACGGCGTCCACCGTGCGCCTGACATCGACCGGGCGGCTCACGGCGCCGCGGCCGGTCGTCACGCAGCCATATCCGGGCTTTCCCACGGATGCGCAGCCGCCGCTCATGGCCGCCTGCCTGAAGGCCGGGGGCACCACGGTGTTCACCGAAAACATCTTCACCAACCGTTATCGTCATGCCGAGGAGTTCCGGCGTCTGGGTGCGGCCGTCAGCATCGAGGGCCGTGTGGCGTATGTTACCGGCGTCGACCGGCTCATTGGCGCGC
>ERZ1106976.3240-NODE-3240-length-13223-cov-21.439399_pt1 | contig 13223 bp, 14 predicted proteins | sample MGYA00403687_ERZ1106976 | MGnify/ENA primary metagenome ERZ1106976 (study PRJEB35170, sample SAMEA104062446) | human gut metagenome | biome: human gut; feature: human-associated habitat; material: faeces | place: Denmark | collected 2013-02-22 ... | reverse complement strand
TTCTAGTATCGCTTTTCATTTCGTTTTAGACCATAAGATTTTCTATAGTTTTTTTAGAAACCATATAATTTTCTATCTAGTAAACAAAAAAGCACATGCATACTGGTTTGTTGACAGTTTAGCAAGTGCTAATTTTCCTTATATAATTTAAATTATAAACTTTTATTCTATTTATAATAATTATCAAAAATAATATCTTGTGGGCTAATAATTGATGAATTTTTTTCAATAAACTTTCCTTTACAAAAGTTACAATTTGCATAATCATAAAGATATGTATTTATAGCAATTTCATTAAAAGGAAATAAACTTATAAGTTCTGTTGGAATCATTACCTTAATTGTATCTTGTTCATGATTTATAATAATATCCTTAATATCCGAATCCATTGAAATCTCGTCTAATAAATTATCTATTACCCCATCATCATTTGGAATTAATGTATTCTTAGAAACGATTATATTTCCTTTTTTAATATAAAATGATATATTATATAAATTTATAAATTCAATATCAATTATTTCTATACAAATTATGTTATTTTTAATAGTATCTTGCTCAAACATTGCTATAAAATAATCCGTATTTAAGTCATAATTAAATGAATAATTTAATATGTTTTGACCTTTTTTCATATTTAATCATACTCCTCTTTTTGTATATTAAATAATTTATAAAAATATCCCTTCTTATAATATAATTCATTAAATGTCCCTATTTCAACAATTTCACCATTGTTTAAGACGATAATTTTATCTGCTTTTTTTGTGAACCCAAGTCTATGGGATATAGCTATTATAGTTGAATCGCTTTTTTCTTCATAAAAATTTCTATAGAACTCAATTTCATCTTTTGGATTCATTGAAGATGTTGGTTCATCTAAAATGTAGATTTGTGATTTGTCATCAAGCAAAGATCTTACAATTGATATTTTTTGCCATTCTCCCATAGACAAAGATTGCCCATTTTCATTAATATTACCTATTTCAGTATTCAAACCATTAGTAAGAGATTGGATTTTGTCACTGAGTTTAACATTTTCAAGATTTTTCATTATTCTTTCATCACTATAATCATTTTTATATAGATTTATATTATCAATTAATTTGCTTTGAATATAAAAAACATCTTGTGTTACTATATTAGTAACAGATCTTAAAAATTTTTGGTCATAAATTTCCTTATCACTTACAACTATTATTTTCCCAATAAAATTATCATAAATTCCACATAAAATATTTGCTAAAGTAGTTTTACCGCTTCCGTTTTCTCCTACAATTGCTATTTTTTCGCCTTTTTTAATAATTAAATCAATGTTTTTTAATACATAATTTTCCACATTTGGATATTTATAACATATACCTTTTAATTCAATATAAGAAAATGAATTTTTATTATCTTCAAATATATCTTGTCGATACTCTAAGACTTCGTTTATTTTATTAATGTACTCTTTGTTAACTCTATAATCTGACATTGAAAAAGTAAATTCAATAATAGAAGATCTTAACCAGAAAATCAATGATAATATCGTTCCAATATAACCTAACTCTAATTTTTGATTTATTATATTATAAATAGTCATTAAAATTATGATTGCGCTAATTATTCCATAAAAAATATCAGGAAAAATAATATATTTATATTGAAAATTAGTATTTTTTTTTCCTAATTTCACATATTCTTTTTCAGTTTTATCCAGTTTTTTTTCTATATACTTCAATGAATTATTAACAAATATGTCTTGATATGCAAATATATTCTTTGTTATAGTACTAATATAATTTTTTCTTTTTCTTATTAAATCAAACTCTTTATTATTGAAATTTATTTTATCGCTTGCTTTATATGAAATATATCCATAACATATTAATATTGGAATTAAGATAAATGCAAATATTACATTAATTTTTGATAATAATATAAAATAAATGATAAACTGAAAAAAACTTCTTAATATATCCACTGATTTATAAATTAAATTATCAGATACAGAACCTATATTACTTTGTGCTAAATATAAATTATTTAAAGTATTATAATCTAAAAAGTACTGATAGTTTATGTTTTTTGCATAATCATTGAGCTTTTTTTCACAACATATATTAATTTTACTACTATATTTTTTTTGTTTAATAGATAATAAATGGTTTAAAAAAGAATTTACAATAATCAATGATATATATATTAATGCTATTTTTATATTAAAAATTGTTTCTCCTTTATTATTTTCATTAATAGAATTTAATATATTAATGAATTCTTCATTTATTGATATGTTATAAAAAGTAAATAATGAGATTATAATTGTACAAATGAATAAAAATATATATTTGCGATGTTCTAACGCTTTGAAGCCAATTTTTTGTATTATTTTCATATAACCTCCATTATATATCATATAACTCTTTTTGCATATTATATGTCCTATAATATTCTCCTTTAAGTTTTAATAATTCTTCGTGAGTTCCATTTTCTATGATTTTTCCTTCCTTCATCATATATATTTTATCTGCAATTTTTGCAAACGGAATTCTATGAGAAATAATTATAGTTGTACAATATGATGATATGGTTTTAACAAAATCTAAAATTTCTTTTTCTTTTTCTGGATCTATTGAGGCTGTAGGTTCATCCAAAATAAAGATTTGCCTATTTGAAACCATCGCTCTAGCTAAAATAATTTTTTGCCATTCACCACCACTTAAATCAACTCCATCAGAAAAAAGATTCTTATCCATATTTGTATATAACCCATTGGGTAACTTTTCTACTATACTCTTAATCAAAAAATTTTCTTTTATTTCTTCAATCTTTTCATTATTATTAATATTCATTACATCACTAATTAAAATATTTTCATATAATTTAAAAGAGTACTTATAATAATCTTGAAAAGCACATCCATATATGTGGTTATTTTCAATTTTATTCAATTTTTTCCCATTTAAAAAAATTTCCCCTTCATAATTCTTTAAAATTCCTAATATTATTTTTGATAAAGTAGTTTTCCCGCTTCCATTTTCTCCTAAAATACTTATAATTTCTCCTTTATGTATATCCATATTAATACCATCTAAAGCATTTGCATCTCCATTAATATATTTGTAATTAATATTTCTTAACGACAAATGTTGAAATTCTATATTATCATTTACATCAAATTTATAATAATTATCATTTAAAAGTATATCATATTCATCCATATATAATGAACTTTTTACAGTTTTAGTAATAGTTTTTGAAAAATAAGTCAAAGATGATAATGAAGATTTATAAATAGTGAATAAATATATAGCAATAGATAAATTAATATGATGGTCAATATTCATATAAACTATAAAAAACATACCTATATATATTAAAATCATTCTAACAATATCTAATTTATATTTAGATTTTTTTTCTTTTATTTTGTTTTTTAAGTATAAATCATTATATTCGCTAATAAGTTCACTACTCTTTTTATATATTTCATTTTCAATATTTAAGGATTTTAATTTAAAGTTATTTTTATCATTAAAAATTAAAGAATTATAATAGTCTTTCTTTCTCTGTATAGAAATTATATTCTTTTCAAATTCAATAACTTTTTTATTAATTTTCAAATCATATATTGTCCTAAAAGCTAAATATATAGCTGAAATAATGCCTAAAGTAATACTATATCTAAATACTAATATGACATATATTATTTTACTTGAGAACAACATTATTGTAGCATATAACAAACTTCTAAAAAATCTTACAATCTCATTTTTTTTGTTATAACAAAATTCAATTTTAGAATAATCTTTTTGATTTAACATATTATCATATTTAATATTACTTATGTGATTGTTCATTATTTTTTTAGTAAATTTTGCTCCAAATAAACTAAAATAATAAATATCTAAGTATTGAGTAAATAATGATATGATGGGTTGAAATATAAAACTAGAAAAACTGATAAGTATTGTTATAATGATCAGTTTCATACCTATACTATAAGATACATTTAATTGTTCAATTAATATTGTTTGTAAAATTGGAAATAAAAAACCAGTGGCTGTTAAAATAATATACAAAACTATCCATAAAATACTTAGCAAAGGTACATATTTAAATGATAATACTATGATACTAAATATATTCTTTAATATTTTCTTTAATTTTTTCATAATCCATTTATTAAGAAAATTCAATCTCCTCGAATCGTATTGACGCGTAAGGATTTTTGTCTAATATTTCTAGTGTTTTCGTCATTCTATTATATACATATTTTTTCTCACTAGTACAATCATGTTCAGTTATATCTTTCCAACATTTTCTACATAATCTAACAGCCCAACATTTATTACATTTTATATTTGATTTTTCAAATTTTCTTACAAAAGCAAATAATTTTTCATAGTTAAACCCATTTTTAATATTTCCAAATGTAAGCATCTTTTTATTAAATAATATCTTTTCACAAGGTGAGAAATCTCCATCAATGTTTACAAACAACCTTCGTTGACAAATTGTACAACATCCAGTAGGCCAAAACTTATTATCATTTTCTAATTTTATTGGTGAATTTACAAAATATGGTGTTAAAACCTTATCTATTGTTTTAATTATTTCAGATTTTTCTAATTTTTTATTTGACATTTCTATTGATGAAATGTAATCATAATATTTTTTCAAAAATCCTTCAGAATATGCAATATCCTCCACACTATAAGCTAATTTGTTTTTTTCAATTTCTTTCAATAAATTTTTGGCACAATTCTCATCATATCCTTTAACTATATCTGTGAAACTATGATAGTTATTAGGAAAAGTATCTTTAAAGAATTTTAAAACATGCTCTTGATATTTTAGTTTAGGTATGACAGAATTAAATTGTATTTTTTCATAGAATTCAGGATACTTATCTTTTATATTCATCAAATTATTCATTATAATATCGTAAGTTGGTTTATTATTTCCTAGAACTCTTCCAGTATCATGTATCCATTTCGGGCCATCTAAACTAACTAAGATTGAAAATTTTTCTTTAACTAAAAATTCTAGTATGTCATCTTTCAATAGAATGCCATTAGTTGTTAAACCATAATTAACATTTTTTTGATGATATTTTTCCTTAATATAATTTACACATTTTTTTATTAGTTCAAATGCAAGTAATGGTTCACCTCCATAAAACGATAATGTCACCTGTTTATTATTTACGGATTGTTTCATGAAAAAATCAATACTATCCAAGGCTATATCATCCTTCATTATTTTGTTTTCGTATCGTGGTTCCTTCAAATACATTTCAGAAAATACACAATACTTACATCTTAAATTACATTGGCTAGTAACTTCTAATATCAAATGCTTCATATCATGTTGAATTACATCTTTTAAATTTTTATTATCATATTTATATTCTGGTTTTCCAAAATTATAACCTACTAAAATTTTATAATCGTTTTCCTGCATTAAATTAGTTAAAAAATTGTACCCTTTTACGTGTTTTTCTACAATTATGTTTGGTATTTCTTGTCCTACTTCTACTTGATTTCTTGCTTCAATTATTAATTGATAACTATCCTTGGGGACTCTTATATATTCATGACTAAAAGTATCATACAGGAAATAATTATTATCAATTTTAAAAACTTCACATATTGGTAATCTCATTTTTTCTCCTTTCTGGGTATACTCTAAAGCGGGAATAGCTTTAATTATCTGCCGTAATTTCCTTCGTCACTTTTTTGTCCGTCTTCGTATTGATCATCGTCATTTGTACCAGTACAAATACAACCACACGCAAACACATTTTTGTTAATTTTTTTTATAATTCCGAATATTTTCCCTTTTTTCATAAAAACCTCTCTCTATGCGTAAGCTCCAGAAGATAAATAATTACTTGTCATATCACTTGTTGGATTACCCTTTGAATAAGAGCATGCACATGTGCAGCTACATCCCATTAATGAAACAACATTATTTTTATATTTTTTAACTATTCCATATACTTTCATCTATATAATCTCCCAACTTTAATTTTTAACTTTTCCCGCTTTTTAAGTATCTAAGGTAATATAAATTTCAAATGCTGAACATCATGAATGATAGGAATATTCAATATTTTTGAATTGTTTTGAATTTCCTTTTTTATAGTAGTTCTTTCCCTCTGAGTGTCTATAAATAATCTTCTATATTTGTTTTCTCTAAGGTCATAAATATCATATAAATTATTTGTAAGGTAAATTGCACTAACATTTTTACCTGTTATACAATTTATAAACCCAACAAAACATTGTAATTTTTCAGCATTATCATTTAAATTCGCAACAATAACTACACGATCTGCTTCTATATCTACAAAGTTTTTGATATTTTCTTTATAATCAGACGTATCTTTATTATTTTTTATTAGATTTTTGTAATAAAATATAAATTCACGATTAATCACTTCATTAAATTCATCATTTTTGCAATGCAAAAGTTCCATTCCTTTATTTGTAGAAACGATTACTTTATTTTCATTATGTTCATAAAATTCTTTTTCTACTTCGTATAAATCATTCATAAAACCAGTATGAACAAACACTATTTTCTCTTGATTGTTTTTAGAATAATTATAACTCTCATTTAAATATAAAATACACTTATTATCTATAACATTATTACTTATTTTTGTTAATGTAAATTTATCTAATTTAAAATCCCCAAATAAAAAGCAATTTTTCTTTAGATTAATAAATTCTATTAATTGATTATATATGTCAACGTTTTCTTCAAATGATAGAATAATAATATTTTTGTAATTTTTTATATTATCATTTGAGTAACAATCAATATCTGTTATTCGGTTGTTGATACACATTTTCGAATTCTTTTCATCTCCTATAACGATATTTGAAAGAAAAATTTTTGATACATTATATTTAATGTTAATATTTGATTTTAAATAATTTTTTAATATATTATAAGTATATCTATCATGAATATATATACATGATTCTTCATTTAAAATAGTACCTACTTTGTTAATTAAACCGTAATTGTAATTCGATAACATGGTTATTATTTCATCATACTTTTTAGCTGTTTTTAGATTTTTTGCTATAATTGATCCTACATATGCTGTTGCATAGCTGCTTCCTAATGTTGTAACTGTCTTTTCACCGATTTTAAAATACCATTTTCCATTCGCAATTATATTATCATTTTCAAAATCATACAAAATATGATTATTAAAACCATGCCCTGATTTTACAGATATTATATTATCAAATTTTGCAGGAAGTAATGTATTTTCAAAAATTTGTGATGCTACGATTATTATACCATTTAAACAAGCTTTTTCACAAATAATCTTTAATTTTTCAATTAATTCTCTATCTTCAATATTATTTTCTTTAAAACCACAACTAATATTTAAAACGTTAACTTCTTTTTCAATACACCATTCAATAGCAGCAATTAATTCTTCAATTGTACAAGTTAATTCATCGTGAAATATTTTAACACTATATAATTCTACGTTTTTATTGAAATTTTTATAAATATTTGCTACTAATGTTCCATGATTAATCAAATCAATGTCATAATCATCATCATACTTATTTATTTTCTCTCCATCATAAAAAATGGTTATACCATTAACTACATCTTTTATTCCACTATCAACAATTGCTACTTTTATGTTTTCCATAACCTATCCTTATATTTCTTTTATTTTATTGTTTAAATACTCAATATTTCCAGTTAAATCATCTGTACGAACAAAATTATATTTATATATTAAATAATCAATTTCAATGGATTGTATAAAATCAGATTTTTTCAAATCAAAATTATATAGTAAATTATTTTTTATTTTTTTATAACTATTCATTTCAAGATTAAACGAGTTTTCTGCTCCTCTAGTACAAAAAATAATTCCCTTTACAAGTCCTTTTTTACACACATTTTTAACATAATATCTCTCCTTTGTTAAAATTTCTTCATCATCAATATATTGGGATTTTATTCCTCTTAATAAAGATATTGTCTTTTCATTGGCATTGATTCCACTAAATATTCCCTCTACATAAATCGAATTATCTTTTTTATATATAATACACGTATCATCACTAATTAAATTATAACCTTTATTTAATACCATTCCTAAACTTATTGTTGACTTTCCAGCATGTTTTTCACCAACAATCAGAAATGCTTCACCATTTTTTTCAATTGCTGTTGCATGTAATATAATTAAATCTAATTTATTTTTATAATATTCAGCAATTTTATTCATTACATATCTTCTATAACTATAATAACTATCATTATCAAGTGTAAGCAAATAATTATCCTTATTATTTCGCAAAATAATATTATCACAACTAACATTATAGTCTAATAAAATATTTTTTTTGAATACATCTACTTTATTTTTATAAATTATTTTTATATTCATTTTATAAATATTACTATTAGTATCATGATATAATTCTTTTTTTAAAAAGTTATATATATTTAATGAATTTGTTTCAATTTTAAATTTATCATCATTTATTATAAAATAACATTTCTTCATTTTTGAATTCCTTATATTTATTATATTTTTCATTTATTGTATTATCTTCATCATAATTTAATAATTTAAATTTAAAAAGTTTCTTTAGTATATTGCAATCACTAAATCTAGTACAACTCATATTACAAATATAATTATATTCACAATTTTTACATTTTTCATTGTTGCATTTTCCATTTAATGAGCATTTTTTTATTATCCCAAAATTATCAATATATATATATTCACTATTAAATCCACAATCTATATTTGGATATATACTTGGCCAATTTAGTACTTTTATATAATTTGAATAGTTATTACTATATTTCAAAATATACATTGAAATATTTATATATGAATCAACAAGTAACTTAGTATCAACAACCTGGTTGATTTCATGAAATATAAATGGAGAAAAAATTAATCCTATATTATTATTAATACATTCAATACAAATTTTTTCTAAATCATTATTTATTCTTGGCAAAACAGAAATTTTATGATTTAACAAATCATTTTTATTTTCTATTATACTTTCAATTTTTTCAACATAAAAAACTATATTGAAAACATTAAAATATTTAAATTTTTTCAAAATTTCAAAATTTTCAATTTTTGTGAAAATTGTTAAGCCTGATGAAATATCATATATTTTATTAAAATAATTTTCTAATAATTTTATATTTTCAAATTTTTCAATATAAATAAATATTTTATCAACCAAATTACTATTTGCTATATTTTTTATACAATTATACACATTTTTTATTTCATATGTTTTTTTTGTTAAATCTACAATGATTTTTTTCTCTAATGCTTTTGAACAAACAATGTAGTCATCAAGGTTACTATTTTTAATATTTAAAAATTCTTCTTCAAATAAATATTCTAATGCTTCATTATATAATTTATTAGAATAATTATATTCTTTCAAATCAGTAATTAATTTTGAAATTTCATCGTTAATCAAAACATATTTATGATTTTTTAAATTCATCAATAAATATATTTCATTCTCTATTTTTGACATTTTCACATCTTTATTCAAAAAATACATATCTAATCCTCATCAAATAATACCTTAAATAATTTTTCAGGGCATTCAAGCATCATTTTATATATGACATAATGTGATGTATCTTTATAATTCATGCGTTTTACCTCATTATCTATATATATAAAATCAGCATTAGGATAAGACATTATAATAGGAGAATGCGTTACAACTATTATTTGAGTATCTTTTTGTTTTGACAGTTCATTTATTATACTTAATAATCTAAGTTGATTTTGAGGAGATAAAGCATTTTCTGGCTCATCTAGCAAAAATATTCCTTCTTTAAAAGAATCAAATAATTCTAAAAAGCTTTCTCCATGAGACAATTCACTAAATTTTTTTCTATAATAAGCCAAAACCTGTGGTTCTGATTCAATATAATTATAGTAAGAATTAAACGTATCACTTCTAAAATAAAAGCCTTTTTTAGTTTTATATGACCAAGATAATTTTATGTCTTGTATTTGTCTTAAATTTTCTGTTGATTTATAATTACTATTTTTATTTCCACCTAGTATATTAAATCCAACATTGTCTGCAATATATTTTAAGATTGTTGATTTTCCACAACCATTTTCTCCAGATATTATTGTAACATTATTATTAAACTTAATATTAAATCCATCTTTGAATATTTTAATATTATATGGATAAGTGTTTTCATTTTTCGATTCAACTGCTATTTCTTTAAGAATCATATATATAATTTCCTTTCTTTATAATTAATGGCTGCTCAGTATATGATATATGTTGAAGACTATTTACAATTGTATGACCATCTATCTCATGTATAATGAAGTTTAATCCTACATTTGAGTTATAGTTTATATCTAACTTTTCCATATTAATTTCAAATTCAAAACTACCATTTTTTATATTTGATTTAATATATTTTATTTTTTTTGCTCTCTTTTCTCTTGAATAATCATATTTTATTTCATCTCTTCCAAGCATAGTTTCAGTCATAAATAATTTGTCATTTTTAATTCTTATCATTATTGGATAAAATGGTTTAATAAATTCATTAAATGAGTTTTTAAAATATAATTGAATATAAATTGCAAAATGGTCTGGTCTTTTATTATTATAGAAATCTAAACTAAAATAAAACTTTTTGTCAATAACTGTCAAACTATAATTTATGGTTTTATCTCCCAAATCTTTAATAAATTTTTCACTATTATTTAAATAATTTTTATTTGATGTTCCAATTAAAAACTCACTGTAAGTATATTTACTTAAAAATTCGATAATTTCATCTTTAAAAAAATATCTATAAATCAAAGGAATACTCCATTTTATTCTACCAACATCTATTAAGTCATGTTCCTTATAGTCAATTAATTCTTTGGGAAAAAAAGATAAAAATTCTATAATCCACTCTTCTTGATATATTTCATACATTCTCAAAAAAACTAATCTAATTTTATGAATCAGCTTATATTTATGTGCATAATCTAGTATTTTATTCCAATCTAATAAATTATAATTTTTTTCAACAAAACACCTTATATCTACTAGATATTGCAAAATATATCTTTTTGAAAATTGTAAAGAAAAAATGTTTTCAGTAAAATAATAATAATAATTAACTAATAATAAAAATGTATTATTAAGGTCAAATGTTTTTACTTCTATTTTATCATATTGTATAATATTTTGTTCACAATTAATATTATAGATTTGAGCTTTTTCACTATTTTTTAATTCTATTACCATCTTTTGATTGTCATAAATTATCGGTAATGAGATTTCACCATGTATATTTTCTATATTTTCATTAAAATCAAAATAACATTTAAATTTTTGCTTTATAATTGAAATAAATTTTCGCTTTTCATAAGAATCATTTATAACAATATCCATATCAGAATACATTCTTTTATTTTGTTTACCATATATCAAAGTATTTAATACTTTTCCTTTATATATTCTATATTTTATATTATTCTCGCTTAATAATTTCACAACTTTAAAAAAGAATTCGTCGTATGATTTATAAAATGACAGATACTTATTTTTTATTCCCATAATTACATTTTTATATGATTTAAAAATATCTAAATTTATTATCTTTTCATAATAATGAAAAAATAATTTATGTTCAATTAGAATATCAATAACTTCATCACAATCTATATATTTAATATCTTCTCCTAAACAATTTATGTTGTCTTTAATTAATGAAATTACAAATTTATGATTGATATTTAACATAAATTCTTAAACTCCTCAACTTTCTTTTTTCAAACTATAATTTATCCAAACTATCTATTAAACTAGGCTTATAAATTTCGATTTTTTCATTGAGTTCAATATTTTCTAACTCATACTCACTATTTGATGCAGTGATAAATGCATGAATTACAATCATTTTTTTATTGAACTCTATATCTTCAATTGCTTTAAAAGTATTATAAAAACTTGTTTCATTATTAATTATTATCATATGCTCTTTAAGGTACATATCATCTTATATGTAATGTCCATCATTTGAAGTAGCACAAAAAGTTTTGTTATTTTTTTAAAAATCTTCATTAAATTCATAGTTACTAGTAATTATTTCTGCATTATGCAAATTTTTATTTGAACATCCAGTTATTATAAAAATATTTAAAATAACCATCATTAATAATACAATTACTCTTTTCATTTTTAAATTTAGTTAATATACTTTCGGCCGTATACCATGACCAACTAGCTCTTTGATAATTCGTTTTAAAACTAAATACACCCGCATATAGTACCTCCCGTACTGTCTTTTACATTACGTCATTACTATTATATGTAAGCTTATATAATAATTTATTTTTAAACAAAAAGCCCCCTTTCATCCAAAGAGAGCTTATTTCTAAGAGTGTTCTCCCCAAAGCAGACTTAGGAATTTGATTTTTATTCTTTTTTCATCATCACTTTAACATTTTAATAATAAGAAATATACTAATATATTTTATCAATTTATTATAACTTTTGTATCGATAATAAATATACTGCTTATATAGCCATCACTCAATGATATTGTTGAAACATTATTGTTTGTAACTATAACTAAACTTCCCATTGTATTTTCAGCGGAAACACATAGCACTTCAGGATCTTTATCTCCCACAATAACAGAAACCTCACAAGTACCAAGCACAATTATTTCATTGTCTAATTTTTGCATTACATAACCAACTTTTGTTTTTTCATCAATTTCAATATAATAATTTTCATTATCATTGATAATACAGATGCATCATCAGGATTACCACCTCTTCTGATTGTTATTTATTTTGTTTCTACAACAACAATGTTCCCACATAATGCTACAACAATTAAAATTAAAAAGGCTTTAAATATTTTCTTTATAGCTGAATTATTCTTTCTTTTGACTATATTATACAATATATGGAAAATTTTGTCAATGGTTTTTGCTATTATTATGAGCATTTTCTTACATTTTGTAATAAAAAATAAAAAAACGCTCGATATTAACGAACATTTTTTGTTCTATATAATTCGTTGGGGGGTGGCATTAGCCACCTTTTTCCTTTTTGTTTTTTTGATATAAGCCTCGTTTATTGTTGACCTTTTTAAATGGTACGTTACCATCACTAGATATATAAAGTATTCTAGCTCTATAGATAGCGAAGTTAT
>ERZ1106976.3232-NODE-3232-length-13259-cov-32.181839_pt1 | contig 13259 bp, 10 predicted proteins | sample MGYA00403687_ERZ1106976 | MGnify/ENA primary metagenome ERZ1106976 (study PRJEB35170, sample SAMEA104062446) | human gut metagenome | biome: human gut; feature: human-associated habitat; material: faeces | place: Denmark | collected 2013-02-22 ... | reverse complement strand
GCCGGAAAAGCCCGGAGTATCAAGGGAAAACAGCTCAAAAACTCGCGCAGTACGGCCTCAAAGCCGCTCGTCGCGCACCTCAGTTCAGCAAGCGCTGATCGAGACTTCAAAATGCCCAAAAACCCTGGAAACTCAACGGTTTCCGGGGTTTTTCTTTTTGTCCTGTTCTGGCTCAACCTGACCCAACCAAATCGTTTTTACCGGGGACAACTCGGGGACAACTCCCCTTTTTTCGTCTTTATGGGACAACTTCGGGGACAACCACGGGAACAACTTTTAGGCATTTGGGGGTAACAATATCGGCGCTTATCCTGCCTATCTCTTTCATTTGAAACGCTTTGTCACAACGTGAAGTAAAGAAAACCGAATAAAACCATCTTGTAGCCCTTGTGGAATCACCTAAGATTTCACAAGGGCTTTTTTGTTTTGTCCGAAAAAATTTTTTTTGAAGGGCACCCATAAAAACACCCCCTCTAATTCCTTACTTAGTGAAGGGGCTCTTCAAAAACTAACAGAGGTGCCGCTTCATGATCTTTGAAAATTAAATAAACAGGTCATCAAGTACCTTAATCAAACTGATGAGCCGAGCAGCATGTACGCTCCTGCGAGAATCCAGTGTTGTAAATATCGGGTTGCTCCTGATATGGCCATGACAGGTTTGAGGACAATGATACTTCCCTACGGGGCTGGCGGAGAACCCGGCAGAGGTGAGACTCCTATGAGATTGTGAAGCACACAGTCGCTTGATGACTTCCTATAGCGCAGAGGGCGTTGAGAACAAATACTGCGCTTTTACATGATCCAGAGCTTAGCTTAATGGGTCGTGAATTCCAAGAAAGGAGGAAAACGCATGGAAAACTGTAAGGTGATCGCTATCACGAACCAGAAAGGCGGCGTCGGCAAAACGACTACTACAGTCAATCTCGGCGTGGGACTCGCAAACACCGGAAATAAGGTCTTACTGATTGACGCTGACCCGCAAGGGAGCCTCACGGTGAGCCTCGGTGTAAAGAACCCTGACGAGTTGGATGTGTCGCTATCTACGCTTATGCAATCGGTTATAGAAGATGAACAGCCTCCCGGCAACGCGATTATCGCCCACAATGAAGGCGTTGATCTGCTTCCTTCCAATATTGAACTGTCCGGCATGGAAACGGGCCTGTTTAATGTTATGAGCCGTGAGTACGTTCTGAAATCCTGTATCGAGGGTATGAAAAAGAACTACGACTATATCCTTATCGACTGTATGCCTTCTCTGGGAATGATGACGGTCAATGCGCTTGCTGCGGCAGACAGTGTGATTATTCCATCTCAGCCGAACTTCCTGTCAACCAAAGGTCTTAACTTGCTTCTGCGCTCGATTGCGAAAATCAAGCGGCAGATCAATCCGAGACTGAGGATCGACGGCATTCTGCTGACGATGGTAGATAACCGCACGAACAATGCCAAGACGATTATCACATCGCTCCGTTCTTCAGTAGGAGAAAACATCCGCGTGTTCGAGTCTGAAATTCCCTTTTCGGTAAGAGCAGCGGAGTGCAGTCTTTCCGGAGAAAGCATCTTCTCCCACGACAAGAACGGGAAAGTAGCAGCAGCGTATGAGGCACTCACGAAGGAGGTGACAGAGATTGAAGAACGTGCAAAAAATCGACCTGGGCCTGACTGGATACGATGAGTTGTTCGCAAATGACGAGGAACGCAAGGTAAACAAGCTCCCTCGCATTTTCGATATTCCCATCTCGGAGATTGATGATTTTCCCGACCATCCCTTCAAGGTGAAAATTGATGAGGATATGGACCAGCTTGTTCAGAGTATCAAAGAGCGCGGGATCATCACCCCTGTCACACTTCGCCCGAAGGAAGACGGACGCTACGAGATTGTATCTGGTCATCGCCGGAAAAAGGCTTGTGAGCTTGCAGGACTGGACACCGTTAAGGCAGAAGTCCGCGAGATGAGCCGCGACGAGGCCATTATCTTGATGGTTGAATCCAACCTACAGCGTTCCACCATCCTTCCGAGCGAAAAGGCATTTTCGTACAAGATGCGTCTTGAAGCCATGAACAGGCAGGGACAGCGCACAGATTTAACTTCTGTGCCAGTGGCACAGAAGTCCACATCAAGAGAACAGCTCGGCAAAGAAGTCGGTGAAAGCCAAGATCAAGTTCGACGTTATATTCGTCTGACGCAGCTTATCCAACCTTTGCTTGACCTTGTTGACGAGGGACGTATTGCGTTCAGACCGGCAGTTGAATTGTCCTACCTCAAAAAGGAGGAGCAGGAAGACTTGCTGGAGGAAATCTCCTATGCGGACGCGACGCCATCCCTTGCCCAGGCAATCAAGATGAAGAGATTCTCCCAGGAAGGCAAGCTCTCCAATGAGGTCATTGAGTCCATCATGAGTGAAGAGAAGCCAAACCAAAAGGAGAAGATCCGCATTAAGTATGAAGATGCGAGACGGTTCATTCCTGACAGCGTTCCGTACAACAAAACCGGTGAGTATATTATGAAAGCGCTTGAGTATTATCACCGGGTACAGGAACGTCAGAAAGACCGAGGTGAAGCAAGATAACCCTTACGCCAAGGGAGTGGTGTACCCTTTGGGAGAAGCTTTGCTGTTTCCCCCTCTCACACTCTCCCCCTGTTTCACCAGCTTACCAGCTCAAAGGAAGAAGAGTAAGGAGATAGGCGTACCTTTGCCTTACAAAACGGATGACCGTACAATGATGGTGAGAAAAATCAAGGAGGCGATCCTATGAGAAAGTCACTTATCATCACGGTTGTCATTGTCCTGCTGTGTTTATGCGGATGCGAAGCCGTTGTAACGGTTCCGGAGAGTCCTGAACTGACAAGAGCAAGCGAAATGCTGCTGACAACGACTGCCGCAGAAGAAAGCACAGATAAGCTGGAAGCAACCACCACATCAAGCGTTGAAATAGATGTGCCTGAAAAGAACGAAGAAGAATCAGGAACCCCGACAGAAGATGTTGCCTCTGTGGACAATAAAGCTGACATGGCAGAGAAGAATGGCCTGGTAAGTTCAGAAAGCACTGTCCCTTCTTTTGAGGAAGTAAAAGCGGATAAGCCTTCGGAGCAAACCGAGACTCAACTGTCAGCACCGAGTGAACCACCCAGGGAAACGGAACAGTCCAAGCCTACAGAGCAGCCGGTTGCCACTGAACCCGATGAAGCACCGGCAGAACCTCCGGCACCTACGGAGCCAACTGCGATAACCGAACCACTGATCCCTTCTGAGACAGAACCACCGGTGGAGACACAGCCAAAGACCGCATACGATTATGAGTTTGATATCAATGCGATCCGTTCTGACTGCATTGCTATCGGTCAGGGTATGGGCTACACGCTGAATACCTCGCTGTCTCCGCAGAATGCGACATGGTGGAACCCGATAACAGCATCGGAGTCCAATCAAGGAAGCAGACTGCGGTCCAGGCTGGAACAGTATATTCGCTTCCACACCGTAGAAAACCTCAGTGCCTATGGTCTCGATGAGATCACGGAGTTCAACATCTGCTGCGAATCAATCGGCGGCGGCTCTTACGTCATCTACTTTGTATTCGCATAACATCAAAACACAACAACAAGGACGAAGTCCTCTGCTGAAATAGCGGAGGGCTTTTTCTTTATCAAAAAAATGAAAGGATGAAAAGTCGATATGAATGGTATTACCAAATCCAAGAGCACGAAGCTGCTCTCGGCACTTCTCGCTGTCCTCATGATCGTCGCTATGCTTCCTACAACGGCGTTTGCATGGTCTGTCGAGGAAGGCACGAAGTGTACCTCCACGTATGGAGATCATTATGTCGGTTCTGATGGAGAAATGTTCTACAGCAAGCCGACCACCACTGCCATCTTCTATAACGATGACGGCAGTTTCTATGTGAAGACCTACAGCTCCGGCAATGCCAAGTACAAATATATGATGATCGACGGCAACGGAAATCAGCATCATGTGTACTGCATTGAGGGCGGTGTGTCCTTCGACTACAGCGACACCTACAATTCCACCAGCGGAAAGAACAGCAAGTATTTTCAGAATCTGCCTATCACCGCACAGTACGGAATCATGATGGCGCTGATGTACGGCTATCACGAAGGTATGACCAGTCCGATTCCCGGTACGAACAATGATGACTTCGCATTTGCAACACAGTGCATCATCTGGGAGTACCAGCAGCAGCTCCGCACGAGCCCTACCTCCATTGCCTCCAACAACGGCATTGATGCGGATATGTACAACCACACCATCAAGGGCAGACCCGCAGAGCAGTGCTACAACTGGATTCTGGAGCAGATGTCCAAGCACTACGTTGTGCCGAGCTTCTCCTCTCGCAATCAGAGCAACGCACAGACCTACACCATGAAATACGATCAGGCGAATGACAACTACAGCATCACCCTGACCGACACCAACAACACCCTGGCTGATATCAACTTCTCTGCCAGCGGCATTACCGTGACTCGCAGCGGAAACCAGTACACCTTCACCAGCAAGAACATGATTTCCAATGCTGTGATGATCTCGGCACAGAAGAAAACCAATCTCGGCATGGGCAAGATGCTTATTTGGGGCTGCCCCGGCAAGCAGACGATGACCTCTGGCGCAGAAGACCCTGTGTACTTCTACCTCAAACTGAACACAGAGACCTATGGCGTTGGCCACATCGTGAAAACCAGCGAAGACGGCAAAGTCGAGGGTATTAAGTTCAATATCTCCGGCAATGGCGTCAATGAGACGGTTACGACCGGTAAGAACGGTACAGTCGATCTCGACCTGCTTCCCGGCACCTATACCGTTACTGAGCAGACCGATGATAAGTATGAAACGCAGTCTGCACAGGCTGTCACCATCGTCAGCGGCAAGACCTCTACCGTCACGTTCAATAACACCCTGCGCCGTGGAGATCTGAAGGTCACGAAGACTTCTGAGGATGGCCTTGTCGAGGGTATGAAGTTCCATCTGTACGGCACCTCCTATTGCGGGCTGCCTGTGGACGAGTATTCCGTAACTGATGCCAGCGGTATTGCGGTTTTTGATGATGTGCTCATCGGCACCGGCTACACCCTGGAAGAAGTCGGTACTCCCGACCGCTATATTGTCCCCGACAATCAGACTGCGGCTATTGAGTGGAACAAAGTAACCAACAAGAGCTTCGACAACGACCTCAAGCGCGGCGACCTCAAGGTCACTAAGACCGCAGAGGACGGGCTCAACGAAGGCCTGAAGTTCCACCTGTATGGTACTTCCTACAGTGGTATTCCCGTTGATGAATATGCAGTGACTGATGCCAGCGGCGTTGCTACCTTCAGCAACATTCTGATTGGCACTGGTTACACGTTGGAAGAGGTGGACACTCCGATCCGCTATGTCGTCCCCGACAATCAGACGGCGGCGATTGAATGGAACAAGGTGACCAACAAGAGCTTCGATAACGTGCTCAAGAAATGGAATCTGACCGTTACCAAGCGGGATGTGGAAACCGGTTCTACCCAGGGTGACGCGAATCTGGCAGGTGCCAAGTACGGCATCTACAAGGGTGACGAGCTGATTGACACCTACGTCACCGATGCGGACGGCAAGTTCACCACTAAGTATTATATCTGCGGTAATGACTGGTCGATCAAGGAACTGGACAGCAGCGAGGGCTATCTTGTTACCCCCGGCAACGAGAAAATCGGCGTCGATCCCAAGAACTATACTGCTGAGTATAACAGCGAAGCCATGAAGCAGTACGAACAGGTTAAGAAAGGCAATATCGCCATCATCAAGCACACCGACGACGGCCAGACGCAGATCGAGACTCCCGAGGAAGGCGCAGAGTTCGCTGTCTATCTCAAGAGCGCAGGCTCCTATGACAACGCAAAAGACTCCGAGCGCGATTATCTGATCTGCGATGAGAACGGCTTTGCTCAGACGAAGGATCTGCCCTACGGCAGATACACCGTCCAGCAGATCAAAGGCTGGGAAGGCCGCGAGCTTCTGAAACCCTTTGACGTGTTCGTCAGCGAGAACGGCGAAACCTATCGTTACCTGATCAACAACGCCAACTTCTACTCCTATGTGAAGGTGGTCAAGATCGACAGCACCACCGGTAAGACCATTCCGGCTTCCGGCATCGGATTCCACATCTACGATCCTTCCGGCAATCAGATTCAGATGACCTTCACCTATCCGACTGTCACTACCATCGACACCTTCTACACGGACGGCGACGGTATGTTGATTACGCCCGAGAAGCTGGAGTACGGAAAGGGCTATTCGCTGGTCGAAGTATCGGCTCCCTATGGATACGTTCTCAACAGCGACCCTGTGTATTTCGACATCACCGAAGATAACTCCACCGAGGAAAACGCCGTAACTGTTGTGATTGTCGAGAAAGAAAACGCGCCTCAGATGGGCGTCATCAACGTGGAGAAGACCGGCGAGTATCTCGCCTCCGTCGTGGACACCAAGGACAGCAAGCGTTTGGTTTATGCTTTCGGCGGTCTGGCAGGTAGCGAGTACACCGTGACCGCAGCGGAAGATATCTACACGCCGGACGGTACTCTCAGATATAGCAAGGATGAGGTCGTGGCAACACTTGTTACCAAGGAAGACGGCAAGGCCGTAACTGAGCCTCTCTTTCTGGGCAGATACCATGTTGTTGAGACGAAAGCCCCCTATGGCATGATCCTCAATCCCACCGTTCAGACTGTGGAGCTGACCTACGCTGGCCAGGAGGTGGAGATCACCGAAACCTCCACCGGTTTCTACAACGAGCGCCAGAAGGTCGAGATTGATCTGAATAAGGTCATGGAGCAGAACGAGGTCTTCGGTGTTGGCAGCAACGGAGAAATCACCTCTGTCAACTTCGGCCTGTTCGCCGCAGAGGAAATCGTTGCGGCAGATGGCAGCAGTATCCCCGCCGGCTGGGTGCTTGAGGTCGTTGAGTGCGACGAGAACGGCTATGCAGCCTTCAGCACCGACCTTCCCGTTGGTGCAAAAACCTATGTCAAGGAAATCAGCACCGACAAGCACTATGTCCTGTCCGATAAGGAGTACCCCGTGGTATTCGAGTACGCAGGCCAGGAAGTTGCTACTGTTCACATCGCCGTGAACGACGGCAATGAAATCCCCAACGAGCTAATCTACGGCACGATCAAGGGTTATAAGGTCAACCGTGAAACCGGCGATAAGATCTCCGGCGCTCTGTTCGGACTCTTCCGCGCAGACGAAACCAGCTTCACCGAGAACAACGCTCTGCTGACTGCTGAATCCGGCGAGGATGGCGTCTTCACCTTTGAGAATGTGGTGTACGGCAGCTATACCGTGCGCGAGCTGCGTCCTGCGGCCGGCTATCTCGAAAACGAGACAGTCTACGCCGTGACTGTGGATGAAGACGGCGACGTAGTTGAGATCACCGTGGTAAACGATCTGATTCCCGAAATCGGAACGACTGCCACCATCGACGAGGAAAAGGAAGTCTGCGCCACCGAGGTGTTCACGCTGACCGATACGGTCGAATACAAGCACCTTGTTCCCGGCAAGGAGTACACCGTCAAGGGCATTCTCATGGATAAGGCCACCGGCGAGCCGTTCCTCCAGAACGGAGAGCAGATCACTTCCGAGGTGACCTTTGTTCCCGAAGCTCCATCCGGCAGTGTGGAGGTGCTGTTCACCTTCGATGCCAAGCTCATCAAGGCTGATACGAACATCGTCGTGTTCGAGAGCCTCTACACCGACAGCAAAGAGCTGACCGTTCATGCGGATATCGAGGACGAGGCGCAGACCGTGACCGTCATTGTCCCCGAGATCAAGACCGAGGCTTCTACCGACGGAAAGAAAGAAACGACCATCGGCGGCGAGATCACCATCGAGGATATCGTTTCCTATCACAACCTCACCCCCGGCAAGGAATACGTTGTCAAGGGAACGCTCATGAACAAGACCACCGGTAAGCCCGTGACGGTCAATGACGAGCCTGTGACTGCGGAAGCCGCATTCACACCCGAAACCAGGGACGGCGAAGTCAAGGTGGCTTTCACCTTCAATTCCTATGTCATCACCGAAACGACCGATGTTGTTGTGTTCGAGAGCCTCTACCGTGAGGATGTTGAAATCGCAGTTCATGCCGACATCGAGGATGAAGGCCAGTCTGTGAAGGTATATGTCCCCGAGATCAAGACCACTGCCTCCATCGACGGCAAGAAGGAGATCACTACGGCTGGAAAGGTAACGGTTGAGGATGTGGTGTCCTACACCAACCTTATCCCCGGCACCGAGTACACCATCCGTGGCACTCTCATGAATAAGGCGACCGGCGAGGTCTTCACCGTGAACGGCGAGACAATCACCGCAGAAGTGAAGTTTACGCCTAAGGGCAGAAATGGCGAGGTGAAAGTGAAGTTCGTCTTTGACGCTTCCGGTATCACCAAGAGCACGAGCCTGGTAGTCTTCGAGAGCCTGTATCGTGATGACGTGGAGATTACCACGCATAAGGACATTGAGGACAAGGATCAGACGGTGACGATCACGCCGCCTCCCGATATTCCCAAGACCGGAGATACCACGAATATCCCGCTGTGGGGTGCTCTTACCGGTATTTCTCTCCTGGGAGCTGGCGTAGTGGCGTTCTTCACCTTCAGAAAGAAAAAGGAGGAAAACGAACATGAACGCTAAGATGATTATCGGCATCTGCCTTGTGGTATTCATTGTCGCAGGGCTTATCGTTCTTCGCCTGAAGAACAGAAAGTAATGGACAAGGGCGGCACCCGTCAAAAGGTGCCGCCCGATTCCATAAGGAGGAAAGATTATGGATGAAAAAAGAATGGTCGGTGATTACACCGTCATCAACTCCATGTATATCGGGCACAGAGAGATCATCCTGGGCGAGAACCAGAAAGCAGCCAGCGGAGAGAGATATGTCTGCTGCTATGCCGAGCGAGTGATGTTCTATGAACAGTATCTTGAGGCACAAGTCAGCGATGATTTTGCAGAGATCGTTAAGCTCTACGGAGAACGCGTGACGCAGGCCGCAGACGAGATCATGAAGGAAACGGAAAAGGTAACGTCCGAGATCGGTATGAACGACGAGATTACGGCAAAGGATTGTAAGCCAATTTCGCATGATGACGCTATCGAAGATAAAGTCATCGTGATACGCGGGAATGTGCTTCGCCCTGAGTTCAGACACGCCTCTCACCAACTGATGCTTTGCACAGGAGGCTTCGGCGCACAGAAAAACGCCAGAGGACGAACCTGCTACTGCATCTCCCTCTATAGCGGAAAGCAGACGTCGTTTTATCGCGGTGATGTCCTTGGCGTCATGGATAAGCGTTCCTTGCCTGAGTGGGCAAAGATCGGACTTCAAAACGCCCTTGAAATAAGGCAAAACGAGAAAAGCCATCCCAATGAAAGAGGTGAAGCAAGATGATCGACTATGAAAAGCGAGCCATGATTGAGGCCGAGGATAAATACACCTTCCGTCAGAGCTCTCAGATTTCTTCGCAAACCGGCTTGATCGGTTATCTTCGCGCTGATATGGATACTGACGGCAACGGCTTCTTCAGCTCATGGAACGACTACCGAAAAGACCTTAAAACCGATGAGTTCAAGCAGGAGTTTGACGAGGTTATCAATTCTTTGCGTGAGGAAGGAGATATTCTTCACAACCGGAAGGACCTCGCTTATTACTGCTATACGAATCCGCAGAGCAAAATGCCCACCGAGCAGGACTATTACGGTGTCCGTGTCGATACAGACAAATACACCTATCTGCTGCGCCTGAACCCGAATAAGGGCGAGTACAATCTTTACTGCTACTGCTATGTCAAGGACTGGCTCAATGGGCACATGAAGGATGCGGCAAAAGGCATCCGGTTCATTAACAGCCACTATAAGGAACTGTTCCGCATCCCCGATGGGGGCAAAATCAAGATCCACCTTGCCTGGAATGAAGACCAGGTGCGAACTTGCAGATATATCGACGACTACCACGTTGAGGTTGGCGACAACCTTTACCACATTTGCGAGTTTGCTGAGCGGATGGAACAGAACGGACACACCTATGAGCCTGTTCGCACAGAGCTTCCGGAGCAGTGCTACAGCATTCTTCCCGGTTCCGGAGAAATCATCGTAGTCAAGCGAAATGAAAAAGGCTACTACAATCCCCATATTCCCGCCGCCAGCAAGGAACAAGCACGTGAAATTGTCGATGAGTACAACGGAAAGCTGGGCGTTACCAGAGCCCAAGAGGAAGCTATGAGAACCGGCTCCATGTTCGGCTTTCATGTTCCCGGCGCTGATCCGAAGAACTATGACAAGGACGGTAAGCCCCTGCCCCCGAAGGACAGAGGTGACGCCAGATGAGCGAATACTGTGTCTGCCGCGAAGCAGAGATACCGGAGGGCAGAATGATCTGCCCCACTTGTGAAAAGGACGGGGGTGAAGGAAGTGGAAGACAGACACATCATATGGAGCAACGAAAATCTCGACCTGGACGACTGGCGCGAAGACTTGCAGGAGCAGTATCCCGACTGTTCCGAAGATGAGCTCTATCGCATCATGTGCGAAACAAACGCAGACTATCTCTCCGACGAGCGTGTGAACCTGAATATCCAGTTATCCCAACCGATCCTTGTGATTGCTGACCTTGGCCTTTGGAACGGACGGCGCATGGGATATAAGGAGATCCCAAGCGGCAATATTCGTGACTGCCTATCCGGAGGATACGATTACACCACCTGGTACGTGGACAAGAAGGGCGACTTCCGTTGTGATGACATTCACCATGATGGCATCAACCACTATCTCTACCGGGTTTACAAGGACGGAGTTTCCGAATATCAAAAGGACCGGCTAAAAGAGAAACTATACGAAGGCACCGCCACAAGATCCGATGTTACGAGGATCACGAGACGCCTCGGTGATGAGATCGGCAAGGTGTATGGCTGGGAGTTTCCGACAAGGCAACCGGATCGAGGTGAAGCCAGATGAGAGTAAACGCTATGACAGAGCAGTTTGAGGATGTAACAGTTCTGGGGCATCCGATGATCTTCACCTGTCTGAGAGTGGATCGGGATACAGTCCCGGAGGGCTTGTATATGTACGAGGTCAGGCACGATGATGACCAGCAAGGCGACCCCGTACAGATCGGCAACTGGATCATGGTCAATCATTGGGGAACGATTATCTCCAACAAGCCAATCCGACTGGAGCCAAGCCCAAACAGGAATAATGCCTACCGGGATATTGACCCAGAAGAGGACTGGAACTATGAAGGAACTGTCACAACGGTAAAGGAGTATATGGAGAAGCATCCTCCTGTACTCCATAAGGAAAAAGAACAAGAACCTGTGAGATAGGAGAAAGCAATGGATAGAAAGAAAGCCATCTGCGAATATCTCCGCCAGAATCATATCGGCAAGGAAAAAGCCATCCACAGCAAGGATCTTGAAAAGCTGTTCATGCTTGACGGAAGAAATATTCGCCGCAAGATCAGTGCTCTCAGGCAGGATGGCTTTCCTATTTGCAGCGATGAGACGGGATATTACTATGCAGACAATCAGAAAGAAATCAACCACACAGTTTGCAGGCTCAACGAGCTTGTCACAAAGGTGTCCAACGCCAGAACCGGCTTGCTGTTCGCTTCGGTTCTCGGTGAAAAGGAACAGACCATAGAGGTCACAATCAAAGTTAAGTAAGGAGGTAATCCCATGCCGAGCAAATACCAAATCATTTCGGAGCTGGCATCCCAGACCGCAAGGGATATCACCTCCAAGGCAGAGCGATACACGGACTTTCTCGTTACAGCCGCCAACAACTATAAGTACAGCTTTAAGGAGCAACTGCTGATCCATGCCCAGAAGCCGGATGCGACAGCCTGCGCGGAAATCGAGACTTGGAACCGGCTCGGTCGCTGGGTGAACAAGGGCACAAGAGGCATTGCGCTCCTTGTCGATAGAGATACCCCATACAAGCTGCGCCATGTCTTTGACTACTCGGACACGAACAGTCGTGCCGGTCGGGTGGTCACGCTTTGGCAAATGCGTCCGCAGTATGAAGAACCCGTAAAAGAAAGCCTCCAGGATAGCTTCGGAGAGGTGGAGCTTACGGCAGACTTTCCGCATTTTATTATGGAGATTGCAAAGAATGCTGTTGAGGATAACTTTTCAGATTACCTTTCCAATCTCCAGTCTGTCAAAGGTGACAGCTTTTTGGAGGAACTGGACGATCTCAATCTGGAAGTCTGGCTGAAAGACACTCTGCGAAGCAGCGTCGCGTATATGGCGCTGGTGAGAGCAGGTTATCAGCCGAGCCTCTACTTCACACGGGATGATTTCTCCCACATTTACGATTTCAATACGATTCCCGTGATCTCTGTTCTCGGTGCGGCAACGAGCGATATTTCCGAGATGGTGATCCGAGAAATTGCAGAAACCGTAAAAGGACTGGAAAAAGAGGAAAAACAGAGTAATCGCACATTTGCAAGAGACCGATCCTCTGAGTATCATGAAAGCAGAAACAATAAAACCGAAAGGAGCTATGAAGATGGAACTGACCTATACGATGCAGGGAGATTACCTGATCCCCGACCTGACCGTTCCGGAGAGCCCGAAGATTGGGAAGTATGGAATGCTGCGTCGGACCTTCCTCCGCGAGCATCGGGACGGAATCTATACCGGGATGCTGTTGGAAGGAACGCTGAACAGCCACTTGGAGGAAGTGGACGCTCGGGCCAATCGGATGATGGACAAGCTGACCGAGCAGATGAAGACGCTCAACGGCGTGACCGAGCAGATGAAGGCCGAAGACCAGATGAAGTGGGTTCAGCTGATGAACTCGATCCGGAACTCGGCGGAGGAAGTGGTCCTGAGAGATCTGATCTACGCGTAAGTCTTCCCTCTGAGGAAGAACAACAGGAACTGATTGCAGAAGCGGAGGCTGAAACGACCTCCGCTTTTGCTATTTCTCAGGAAGATATTGACGCTGTTCTGACTCGTGGCAGCGGTATCCATGATGGAAAGTACCGTATCTATGAGCAGTACCTGAAGCAAGAAACCCATGAAGCAAATGTCGCTTTTCTGAAGGATGAGTACGGCATCGGCGGTGCGTATCCTGCTGTTCCGGGCAGGCAGCTTGATGAGAACCATGACGGAAAGGGCATCAAAATCAGTAGAGGCAGTATCATGCACCCTGATGCAGAAGTCCTTTTGAGCTGGAAAAAGATCGAGAAGCGCATTGGAGAACTGATTGCCACGG
>ERZ1106976.3226-NODE-3226-length-13280-cov-3.450813_pt1 | contig 13280 bp, 13 predicted proteins | sample MGYA00403687_ERZ1106976 | MGnify/ENA primary metagenome ERZ1106976 (study PRJEB35170, sample SAMEA104062446) | human gut metagenome | biome: human gut; feature: human-associated habitat; material: faeces | place: Denmark | collected 2013-02-22 ... | reverse complement strand
CGCCGGCAGGCGGCTTTTTCGTGCCTGAAAAATCCCACGTTCCGATCGGAACGTGGGATTTTGATTTTATTCGGTTCGCAGGGCGACGACGGGATCCTTGTTTGCCGCAACGCGGGATGGGATAAGTCCGGCAACGACAGTCAGCAGCATGCTGATGGCAATCAGCACAATGGCTGCAAGCGGCGGCAGCACGGCGTTTATTGAGTAAATGCCGGTCAGATGATGGACGACGGCGTTTATCGGGATGCACAGAAGTATGGTAGCCAAAATTCCGATAAGTCCTGCTCCGAAGCCGACGATGACGGTCTCGGCATTAAATACGCTCGAGATATCCTTCTTCGAAGCGCCGATAGCGCGCAGAATGCCGATCTCTTTCGTACGCTCAAGGACGCTGATATAGGTTATGATGCCGATCATAATGCTCGAAACAATAAGGCTTATAGCAACAAATGCTATGAGAACATAGGATATGACGTCGATTATCGTAGTCACAGAGCTCATTATAAGCGCTACATAGTCGGTGTAGTTTATCTGATCCTCGGGATCGACTGTCGAGTTATAGTCCTCAATCACCTCGGCGACGGCATCCTTTGCGGCGAATGTTGCAACGTAGATGTTAACGCCGGAAGGTGAGTCGAGATCAACATAGCCCAGTGTGCGCAGATTCTTTTCATAGCTTGAATCGGAGAATGTCTCCGGCATAAGCTCATCGTATATGAGCTTGTAGCCTTCATCGGTGAGATAGCAGTTATCAAACGCCTCGGCAAGGGAAGCGGTCGAGAGCTGGCTCATCTGCTTTTTCACCTCGTCGGCATAGGCGGTTTTTATCTGCTCGGTCATCATCTCGCGCATGTAGCTGAACAGCGTCTCGTCGTCCATTGCCGAAAGCATATCGGCATACTCCGGATAGTTTTCAACGACCTGCTTTTCGATATCCTCGCGCGATACGCCGTCGAGTTTTTCGTCGATCATTGAGCTTACATACGAATCCGGAGCAAGCGACATATAAGCTGTATAAAGCTCGGCCTTTTTTGCCTGATCTATGCCGGCGCAGTAGTCCTGCACGGCCTTTTTAATGTCGTCCAAGGATAGCGTTTTGTCGTTTTCTTTAAACGGCAGCCCAGTGAACACATCGTGCTGCGCATCGTCAAGCTGCTGCTTAACAAGCTCCTTCTGCGCCGTCTGCTCGACGACATATTTGGTCAGCGCGTTTGTATAGCCTATCGCACCGTTCATCATGCCGGTGACGGCATCCGCGCTCTGGCGCACAACGCCGACTATTTTAAGCTCTATCCCGTTGGCGTACAGCGTTTTAAGTCCGAGCTCATCGCTGCTGATGTCCTTGTATTTGCCCGTTTCGGGATCCTTTTGCCAGCAGTCGGCAGGGAGGATGAGGCTGAAGGTCTTTTTGCAGACGTCGGCATAGCTCCAGCTTTCAAGCTTCGTTGTGTCAACTTCCTCGCCGCTCATGTAGCCCGTCATGGCAGACAGCATGTCGTTTGAGGATTTAAGGCCCAGCGCGTACAGCACCATGTCCGATACCTCGTTGTTTTCGTCAACGATCAGAACAACCTCGTCATAGTTTTTCGGCCAGCTGCCGTACAGTACGTCGTACTGATTTTGCAGCATTGGGCTTATAAGCCCGTCATCTCCGGGCAGCATCTCCTGCCAAACGACAAACTGGCTTTGCGTGCTGCTCATGCCGGAGGAGGAGAACATGTTGTTCATCGACTGGTTCACCGATTGCTCAGCCTCGTCGCCGATCACGCCGGCGCGCATCTTGCTCATGAGGCTCATAACGTCGGATTTGACGATCTTGCCGTCGGCGTCCTTGGTGTAAAGGTTCATCGGCAGATTGTAGGTGTACTGGATGTTAGTCGCGTTTTGGCTGAGCTTTGAGTCCTTACTCATTTGCTCGTCGAGAAACACCTTGAGATCTGTTACGTTGTTTTCCTGAATCTCGGCGCTGGTCATGGCATTCATCATTTCGTACATGATGGTGTTGCCGTAAACCGCGTCCTTGTCGTGCTTGTTCTCGGCGTTTTCGGAGTTTATACCCATGAGCGTCGTCATGAGCGACGACATATCGACCGATTCGGCCTGTATCGAGATAGGATAGGACGACAGCGTATCCTCCTGAACCCGGTCAATATAGTTGTTGACACCGGTCGATATCGACAGTATCAGCGCAATGCCGATTATGCCGATGCTGCCTGCAAAGGCTGTGAGTATCGTGCGCCCCTTTTTGGTCATGAGGTTATTCAGCGACAGCGAGAGCGCTGTGATATAGCTCATTGCGGTCTTGCGCTGCACAGGCTCCGAAACCTCATCATCCTGCGCCGAATACGGCATCGTATCGCCGGTTATCAGTCCGTCCTTAAGCCTGATTGTGCGCGAAGCGTAGCTGTCGGCAAGCTCGGGATTGTGCGTGACCATGATGATGAGTTTATCCTTGGATATCTCCTTGAGTATCTCCATGATCTGCACGCTCGTTTCCGAATCAAGAGCGCCCGTAGGCTCGTCGGCCAGCAGAATGTCCGGGTCGTTAACAAGTGCACGGGCGATTGCAACGCGCTGCATTTGGCCTCCTGACATCTGGTTCGGCTTCTTGCCGAGCTGATCGCCAAGCCCGACCTGCTCAAGCGCTTTGACTGCACGCTCGCGCCGCTCTGATTTGCTAACGCCCGAAAGGGTGAGCGCAAGCTCAACATTTGCAAGCACCGTCTGGTGAGGTATGAGGTTATACGACTGAAAAACAAAGCCTATCGAGTGGTTGCGGTAAGTGTCCCAGTCGCGGTCGGTGTACTCTTTGGTAGATCGGCCGTTTATTATAAGGTCGCCGTCGGTGTACTGATCCAGACCGCCGATGATGTTCAGCAGCGTTGTTTTGCCGCAGCCCGAGTGACCGAGCACGGCGACGAACTCGGATTTATGCCTTTTAGTTTGAGCATTCAGCACTTCTCCTATTTTAAATGTATAATGGAATGATTATCGGCTTTTTTGAAATCAAAGTCAAGGGCTGTAACAAAAAGTTCAGAAAAAGGCCGCTAATGGATGTATTTTTGCGGTGTTGACATTTATGACACCATGGGTTAAAATAACCCTGTTATGCCTCCGTAGCTCACCCGGATAGAGCGTCCGCCTCCTAAGCGGAAGGTCGGGGATTCGAGTTCCTTCTGGCGCGCCACAAACAACGCCGAAAGCCTTTGTTTTCAAGGGTTTTCGGCTTTCCTTATTTGCTGCTGTGTTTGGCTGCTTGCTAATTGCTAATCGCAGGATTTGCATTTCGTGTTCAAGACCAATCACCTTTTTCTTATTTCCACAGCTGGCATTTTGCTAATACGCACCGCATTATCGACGGCATTTTCATTCGGTTTTCAGCCCGTTTGCTAATACGGTGCGTTTTGCTAATTTGCTCTCTGCTAATAAAATCAGGTGTTATTAGCAAGCTGGACAGGCTCCAAAGCCTTTTTGAGTAGTTCAGGATTGCTGGCAAGCAGGCTCGCAAGAGCTTCTGCATCAAGTGCGGGTGCGGCAGTAACGGGTGCTTCTTCTGTCTTGCCTTTGTAAAAGGATTGCTCCATCTCATCAGCAAGGCGACGGCGATCCTCGTCAAGAATGTGCGCATAGCGCTTGGTCACCATATCGGGAGAGTTCCATCCGCCATCACCCTGTACCGCTTTTAGATCGCCCTTGGAGAGCCGAAGTTTTACGCCCGTACTCGTATGCCGTAAACTGTGAAACACGACATTATCGACATTGATTGTCGGGTCGTTCAGACCAATAAGGACTTCCTTGAATCGTTTATTCAGATGCTCGGTCATAATCGGTCGGCCGTTGGCTTGGCAGATAATCAGGCCATAATCCATATAGCCGTCGTCGCCAAGCTCCAGTTTCAGCTTCATTTGCATCTCTCTGAGCTTTTCGAGCTTCTTTGCAACGGTTTCGGGAATGTAGACAGTACGAATACTGCCCTCCGTTTTCGGCTGCTTTAAGACAATCACCGTCCGTGTGCCCGGATAGAGGTTTGGAAAGCGGAAAAGGATGTCCATTTTGGGTAGCTTTTCAATCAGTTTCTTATCAACACGGTCAATCACACGGTCGATGTATAGCACCTGATCACTCCGGCTAAAGCGCTCCCACTGCGTTCCACCGACCTCACCGCCGCGCATACAACAAGCAAACGCCAGTTGTATCGCACAGTGCATCACATATAAGTCGTAGATGTCGGTGCGGTCGGTAAAGTCCAATACTCTTTGCAGTTGTTCGGGAGTCAAGGCATCCCGTTTAGCCTCCTTGTGCTCCGGCAGTGTCGCATCCAAAAACGGATTTTTCGCAATGTACTCCCACTTTTTCGCCTGATTGAAAGCACATCGCAGAACCTTGTGGATGTCATGAATGGTTGAGGGGCTGATATGCTCCCGCTTTGGTTTGCCCATATTGGTTGCCGGCTCTGCTTCGTTCAACAGAAAATGATAAAAGTCATCGACGGTCTTGGTGCGGATGCTGCGAAGTTTTTTGTCGCCCCAATAGGGATGGACATAATTTTCAAGCAAGCCTACATTTCCGTCATAGGTTGATGCCACCCATTTTTTCTCACCGTATTTTTCGATGAACTCATACAAGAACTCGCTTACGGTAATATCATTGTGATCCACATGGGTGTTCTGTTCTTTCTCATATTCAATCGTTGCTTTGCGGGATTTGGCTGCCGAATAGCTCAGCCCCGATTCCCATACCTGATGACGATTTGAACCCTCGCCCTCATAATAAACGACAGAATATGTTTTGCCTCTCTTTACGATTGAAGCCATATCAAATACCTCCGTTATCTGTGATATTATCAAGCCACTCATCGAAAGAGAGTTTTGAAATTCTTATGGTTCTGCCGATACGGACGATTTTGAACTCTCCCGAATTGCACAGTTCATATGCTTTTCTACGCCCGATATTCAGTATGGAGCGTATCTCATCGACAGAGTATGTCCGTTTTCCGACAGAGTATTTCGGTACAATCTGTTCCAACCACATAACTCCTTTCTCACAAGCGACTTGATTGTACCTGCTTGTCCTGTAAGACAAGAAGATTATATCACCCGAAAGACGGAGCGTCACTTGTGCAAATTCAGCTTTTTCCGATAAAACATCTGCTATTTGCGGACAATCTCATAATCCAGCCCTTTTCTGCTGTTGCAGTAGGTGCAAGTGTCTTTTGCCATTTGGTTCGGGTCGATCCTGCGTAAATAATAAGCACCCGTGCCGTAGAAATTATCGGCGCAGGTGCTGCAAAGGCAGAGGATCAGTTTTTTCGGGACGCTTTCGATCAGACCGATGCTGACCGCCAGCGAATGGTTGATGCCGCAAATGTGCTTTTCGGACAGATGCCCGATGAAGTTGCCCAAGCGGCGCTTATCGACGGTGCGCAACTGTTCCAGCAGGACGATAGAGGGCAGCTCCAAGCCGTCCTCGGCGTCGATGTAGTAGTGGGTGGGAAGTTTGGCTTTCACGCCGGTTTTGCTCGTAATGGAAGCGATAATGACTGTGGGGCTGTGTTTGTTCCCAACATTGTTCTGGATAATCACGACGGGGCGGTAGCCCTCCTGCTCAGAGCCGATGCCACGGCCCAGATCGGCGTAATACATATCGCCGCGCAAATATGTGTGGTTCATTCTGTGATGACCTCCTTTGTGTATTTAGGCGTTTCCGCCTATGTAGAGGTCAAGCGGCAGAACAGAATTGAGGTCGGTGAGAGATAAAACATTCTCCGTTTCGTCTGACCCGTCCCGCCGCTTGACCGTAGTATTTTGAAGAAAATCTATTTGTCCTCGACACCCCGATTTTCTATTGGGAAGTCACCAAGCGGCCGATGGCTGTCGGCTCCACGGGAATTTCACCCTCACGAGGTTCTCTCATGACCGCCCCCATTGCCTGCGACGGCTTCACGGTCGAAATGCCGCTTATCACGCTCGGACTGTGGCTGGACGGGAGTATCGTTAGCCCTATTGCCGGTCGTCGCCGGGGCGGGAGCCACCCGCCCGTGATAGCCGACTGTTTCTCGCTCCCTGCAATGCAGATCGTGGCGCGGCCGCTAATGTGGCTCATGCTTTCGCAATGGCAATAGGAATGTGCTTGATGAATGGGTATTCGGTTGTCAAAGATCATCCCTGCTTGCCGAAAAGGAAAACAGGCAGAGAGTTTTCGTACCTCTCCACCTGTTTCCTCACTTAAAGGCTATTTGTGTAGTCTGAACTCAAAAATTTTTGAAAAACTTTTTGAGCTTTTCCACGGCGATGTCTACACTGAATTTCACTGCCCGTTTGGTGCATCCCTCCATTTCTGCAATCTGCTCATAGGTCAGACCCTGAAAATAGTAGAGGATCAACCTCCGCTTTTGTATTTCGGGCAGTTCGGAGATCGCTCTATGTAACTGCGCATATTCCATGCTCTGCAAAGCGCTTTCTTCGACCGTCGCCGGACGATGCACGGCCCGGTCATACAACGATGCCTCCGTGAGCTCCGATTGTTCATAGTGGCGATCCACTTCGTTCAGATAGGAGAGATCGTCCAACTCAAAGGAATCGAACAGTGTAAATACGGCAGCACTGATCTCAAAATGATGTCGATTGCCTTGCCCGTCTGAAAAGGTCAGCCAGTGGCGGCCGTCCTCGGTCGTGCTGATGGTATAGGGATCATATTTGTCCTTTCTTCGTTTCGGATGGTTTCCATCCATAGCGTTATCCTCCGTTTCGATTTGAATTTTTGAATGATCCAAATCGGACGGAGGGCTGCGGCAGCCTACGCTGCCACGCAAAAGGCACAGATATAGCAAAACGCACCTGCAAAGCGGCAGAAGCCGCAAAGCAAGTGCGTTTAATTCATTATTATAATGGCCGTGCAGTTCAGCATCAAGGAATGAGTAGAAATCAAGTTGAATAATTGATGCAAGCGATGGATCAAGCGCCCGATGCTTTTGCCATGCTTTCAGGATAATCCTCATTGTCCGGTCACAGCAGCGAAAGCATCTATCAAATCGGCATCATGTTTTTGCTATACACCGCAAGGTGACAACCATTTTACGGATTTCCGTAGCCATATCCTTGAAGACATAAGACTTCAAGTCACCAAAATGGGCTCTAAACTGCAAGCGAATCTTTTGGTATATGGCACTGTCGGTCATTTTCCTTGTGCAAATAGGTGATGCAACGGATCAGTGAATCAACTTACCGTCTTTCATCTTTAGTAGCACATCGGCTACCTCTGCTACTGCGGGATCGTGGGTGACAATGATAACACAGCGATTTCCCTCATGGGCCAGCCCTTGCAGAATACCAACAATGTTTCGGCTGTTTTCACTGTCCAAATTGCCGGTAGGTTCGTCTGCCAGAATAAGCTCACTGCCTGAGGTTAGCGCGCGGGCGATAGCCACTCGCTGCTGCTCTCCTCCGGAGAGCATATTGGGAAACCGCTTGAACTGATCCTCCTTCAACCCAACTTGCAGAAGTTTTTCTGCTGCGAGCTCATCCGCTTTTTTCTTTGGCATTTTGCGGACATACAGGGGATAGGCGGCGTTCTCCAACACGGTCAGGTGTTGAAACAAGTTGAAATTCTGGTAAATCACGGACACATGGTTCAGCCGGTAAGAATCACGGTTCATTTTCGCCGTGGATTCTCCGTCTAATTCGATCGTGCCGGAGGTCGGCACATCCAGTCCTGCAAGCAACGATAGAAATGTAGTCTTCCCGCTGCCGGAAGGCCCTACAATGGCATAAACATGCCCCTGTTGAAAAGTGCAACTGACACCATTCACAGCCCTTACTGTCTGGACTGCATTTCTATATTCGTATGTAACTTGTTTGGAAGTCAGGATATTCATATTCAATCCTCCACCTTCATGAGATTCATAACATTTATGCTTGTGATCCGAAGTGCTGCAACCGCGGAACCGAGTAAAAATATATCTGTCATCAGCGCAGCATGAAGCAATGCACTTGTCTGTATTTCGCCTTCCAGAAGAATGCCACCAGCTATACCGAAGAATGCACCTGTAAAAGCGAGAATAGAAAGTTCTCCCATGACCAATCCAAAAATTTTACATTGTTTCATGCCGAGGCAGCGCATGACAGCAAACTCTTTTGTCCTGCCGCGAGTTGCCAGAAAACTTGCGAAAAAGCCGATGCCGCCGCATACAATGATCAAAACCGGCAGCAACAGATGCAGCATGGAAAGGTTCGCCTGAATCTCCTCTATATTTTTCTGATAGGTCTCATCGTGGATTAAAACACCAAAAGTAAGACCATCCATTTGATTGCTGAGATCCGGGCGAACAAACCACTCGTAAATATACGATTTGCTTTCTTCCAGCTTTTGATTGTTTCGGATATCGAAAGAACAGCTGTCCGTCAGAAAAGCAACGGAAACGCCTTCACTCCATGACATGAAATAGGGACAATATATTTCATTGCTCGGGCCGTTTGTAACAGTCCCTATGATTCGCAATCGTGCAGATTCGCCCATATCGGCGGCAACGGTAATGTATTCGCCATCGGTGACCAAGTCAGATGAAATCAGGCATACTTGTTCTTGCCCGCGCAGAACTCCTTCCTCCCAGTCTTCAAAAAATTGGACATAGACCCCTTCTGCTTGAGAAAGAGCGGGATCGGAATCGATCGAGAGAATCCTGCTGAGTGTTGCGCCTTCCGGTTTCTCCAATGACATTTTCGCTTTTGCCCGCACGTTTTTTACATAATCGTCCAAATAGCATTCCCGCAACCGTCGTTTCCCCTCCAACATCTCTACAAAAGCCGAAAGCATTTGCAGGTTGCCGGAATCAGTACCTTTTGCATTTGTTACGGTGCAGGAAATTGTGGTATTCTCAATCGTGTTGCATAAAGCATTCTCCTGACGGATAGTTAAATTCTGTAAGATCATTACAGAAAGAGCCCCTGCGGCGGCAACCGCAATAAGGAGCAGACTTGATGTCCATCGGCGGAGCATGGCAGTCAGTGTTACACTTTCAAGAGCGTGACCGTTTTTTTGAGACATAGACAATTATGCTCCTTTCAAGGCAAGCCTTATTTTGCTTTCATCAGCTTGCGGTTCGCAAAGATCGCCGTGCTGATCATAGTAGAAACCATGAGAAATACAAATGCAGTAACAGCAGAAACCGCCATTGCCTCCGGTCGGAGCGTAAGAGCGCTCGAAAGCAGATTCCGTGTAACAACATCAAATAGCGCAATTGCAGCACATGTGCCAAACAAGACTGCAAGGGTTTCCAAAGGAATAAGTGCCATGATGATTTCCCGGAATACTGCCTTGGATGACCTGCCCAAGAGGCGAACACCACGGATCGTCAAGTTCATTCTGCGGAAATTCAGAAACAAAAACAGTGCGGAAGTAAGCAGGAATACTCCGATGCCGACCATCATCAGGCGCATGGCATTGGTTTCAAGTGCATCCAGTGATTCCTGCATAGAAGAAAAGTCCTGATCGAAATAGAGAAATTGTCCAGCGAGGTTCTGCTGCTCCATGTACTTTTCAAATTCTTTTGCAGAGCCATTTTTCAGGACAAAAGTGTTCAGTAAGGAATTTGCCCGTGTTTCATAATTCTGCGCATTAGGAACAGATGCTTTGGGAACCAAAATCGTGTCCGCATTAAGCTGATATGCGCCAAATGCGAATCGAGCGCCAGTATAAATGCCAATAACGGTATAATTTTTGCATACACCGATCGCATCATCGAGAGACATATAGTATCGTTGACGATAAGGGCCCGGATCTTCCGCCGCAAGCATAGAATTCGCCGTCGCACCGTTGTTGTATTCCCCAAATCCAGAATCATAGTAGTCAAGCTGAATCATATCTCCCAGCCGGAGGCCGTTTTGTTCAGCATAGGCTGCACTGATGACACACACATCATCACCGTTTGTGTACTCTTCGCCTGTAAAAAAGCGCCCGGATAACAAAGCCTCATCACCGGTATTAAAAGAATACATACTCTCTGCTCGATCGGTCAGTATCACGGCCGCAGACTCATAGTTAAGCTGACAAAGCGGTACAATATCTTCCCGCCAAGTCGAAGCTGCATCGCTGTTTAGATAATCTGTCACCGACCCTGTATATTCACAGACCCAAGGAAGTTGTCCTGCCGCAGGGAAATGGTAGTCCAGCCCATTATAACTACCAAGTTCAAGACTGCTGGGCTCACCATAGAAATTGCTGTTGATCTCAGGGAACGGAACAATGTAGCGATTCTCATTTTTTACCTGATCATACCCATCGGCAGACCGAACGACACGATGATCTTGGTATTGGCCGAACACAAGATAGGTTTTACCTTTTTCAAATGGTACTGCCCCATTTGATTCGCGTACATCGCTGTAGATATGTACTGAATCAGGTTTGGGGAAAGTATTATATGCGTCTGACAGGCAGATGATTTCCTCAACGCTGAATGTTGCATCATACAGAAACATACCTTCCGTTGGCTGCTCCCGGATGCCGCTGCAGCGCAGTGCAAATACGGCGAGAGAATAGCATTCTCCATCGAATGCCGTATTATATTCAGATGGGTCGATGCTGCTGGAAGAGAGGGATCTACTGCCCGCTATATGAGCAGAAAGCAGGCAGCGGCGGTCAACCGTGGTGATTTGGGGAGCTTCCTGCGCTGCTTTGTCTGCAAATACACGATTCTGCAATGCGGTGGTAATCTCCTCTGGTGACAGGTTGCTTAGATCAGGCTCTATCGGGATTGCAATCGTTGTGTAACCATTTGATATCTCATTTTTCTGTGTCTTGGCGCTTTCCCATGCGGAATAACCGGTGCAGGAGAGCAGAACAGAGAAACTGAGCAGCAATACCAGCAATGTGGTAAAGAGCGGCCTCCTTGTTGCCTGCTTGAGGAAAATGTTCATAATTCGTTTTGCCTCCTTGGGATATAGTCGTTCGGCACATATCGTATGATCGTCCGTTTCGTATATTTTACTCTTGAATGTATGACGATTCAATCGGTCACGCACGAAACGACAGTTTTGATGCGGTTTTGGTCATGCTTCCTATGGCACATTCGGGGGTGGTGCTTGCAAAAAAGCACAAAATATGCTATAATGATTTTACTTATATAAAGTGTAAGGGTACTATTATGCGTGTGATTTTTTGCGATGACGATTCGATTATTCTTGAGCAACTGCATTTATATGTATCGGAGTATTTTGAGCAGCTGGGCGGAATGATACCGGAATTTGCCTGCTATTCCAGCGGAGATGCTCTGTTAAATACTAAAGCTCGCGCGGATATCGCATTTTTAGATGTTGAAATGCCCGGCGTTAGCGGGATCCATGTTGGTGCAAAGCTGAAAGAATTGAATCCAAATATAAAAATATTCATCGTGACCTCTTATCCGGATTATTTGGACGAAGCCATGAGATTTCAGGTGTTTCGGTATTTGTCAAAACCGATTGATAAAAATCGGCTGTTTCGCAATCTGAAAGATGCAGTTTACCAGTACAATATGGAAAGCCGCGAGTTCCCCATTGTAACGAATGAAGGAGTATTTGTTCGTCGTGCGGAAGAGATCATTTGCGTTGAAGCGACACAGAGAAAAGTTTTAGTTCATACGATAGATGGAGTTCTGCAAAGCACACAGAATATGGAGTATTGGCGGCAAACTTTGACCTTGCCATGCTTTTATATGACGCACCGGAGCTATATCGTCAATCTGCACTTTGTCAATTCTATTCACAAAGATACGATCCTGCTGAAATATCGGGGCAGGGAGATGACCGCTTACTTAACAAGGAGAAGGTATACTGCATTCAAGGACACCTATTTGTGGTATATGGAAAGCGTGAAATGATGGCGGAATATATTTGCTACGGCGTGTTATATATTGCAGAAGCGACCATTGCGTGGCTGTATTTTGATGCTCTGTTTTGTAGAAAATCATCCGGTCTTAGAATTGGCATCACATGTGCGGTTGCCTATCTTCTTTTGTTTGGTATTACATGGTTTAACAGCGTTGTTTTGAATGGCGCAGCATTTTTCCTTTCTAATTTACTGCTGCTATGGATGAATTACGAATGCAAGCTGAGATCTGCCATATTGCATTCTGCTTTTCTGACCTCGATCATGGCTATTACAGAAATTATCGCAGCATGGATCATCAGCTTGTTTGGGTTCCGTTTTGGCGCCTATGCAGATAGTTTGGCCATCATGATCGTCATGGCTGTGATCAGCAAAATGCTTTATTTTTCGATAACAGTCATTGCTGCAAAACTCTGGGCTCCGAACCGACAGGCTCAGGAAGAGCCTGCGTTTATGGGATTGCTTTGCATATTACCGATCTTTTCTGTCATTGTCTCAGCAGTAGTGGTATATATCGGGGTACGCGCAGAGATGACAAAGCCGGTAGAACTTCTCATGATAATCATTGTGTTGACCTTGCTGATCGTCAATCTGATTTTTATGGTCATATACAACCATTTGCAGCGAATGCACGCTGAACAGCTGGCTATGAATTTGAGTATTCAAAAAGAAGAAGTCCGAAAACCAGCGCATTCTCATACACGATATCAAAAGACATCTAAATACTATTCACGGCTTGGCAAACGATTTCAACGCTCCGGGGATATCCGAGTATATTACAAAACTCGTGGATGATGTACTGCCTGATCAGCAGGTAAAACTATGTTCTGACCCCATACTTAATTTCATGCTGCAGCAATTTCGGGATAAATGTAAAAGCCCCCAAATAACCTTTCAATGTGATATCCGGGATAATTGTCTTTCGTTTATGGATGCCCCAAGTATTACGACCTTTTACGGTAACCTGCTGACGAATGCGTTCGAGGCGGCGAGCTTCTCTGCAGAACGGACGATAGAGCTATCCGTAAAGAAAAATGAGGACCAACAGGTTGTGATCGTTTCAGTTGTCAATTCCTGCGACACACCACCTGTGCCGGATCATGAGGGCTTGTTTCGAACGAAAAAGCGCAATCCCGGAATTCATGGTGTGGGGCTGAAGAGCATTGGACGTATAGTAGCCCGATATCACGGCGTTGCAACGATGCGTTTTGACCCCGAAAGTAAGAAATTCTATCATATCGTTCAATTTCCCATGCAAGAAGAACGGAAAAATCGTAGCTGAACACATCTAATGATTTTTCCGCCCATTCGGTATGTAACATGCAAAAGGAGCAAATGGCATCTTTGGTCTATGCCATTTGCTCCTTTTTATAGGCCTAATTAAAAGGCTGGTATTCCATACCCAAGGATCTCATAATACC
>ERZ1106976.3217-NODE-3217-length-13301-cov-15.012004_pt1 | contig 13301 bp, 19 predicted proteins | sample MGYA00403687_ERZ1106976 | MGnify/ENA primary metagenome ERZ1106976 (study PRJEB35170, sample SAMEA104062446) | human gut metagenome | biome: human gut; feature: human-associated habitat; material: faeces | place: Denmark | collected 2013-02-22 ... | reverse complement strand
TTTTTGAAGTCCGGAAGTAAATCGTGCAAACCGGAAGTTACTTTTGCAATTCACCTATTGTTCTTATTATACATCTTTCTCGATCACAAGGCAAGAGCGCTTCGCATCGCGTTGCGAAACCCTCTAATTTCAAAAACAGCTTGCATGCAAGACTCTCACGCATAGATCGTTCGTATATTTTGGCAGCAGTTTTGCTTTACGTTTTCCGCTCACCATCAACACTATAAGGGCTTGGGATTATCCCAAAATCGCCGCGTGTCCGGACAGTGGCTGTGCTTGCTAATCCTCCAAATCCCAGTTTTCTCCGTCCCAACGCCGCTCTTTCTCTCCGCCGAAATCTGTGCTATACTGTAAGAAAATCAGCGGAAGGAGGGCTTTCTTATGGCACTCAAACGGGTATTTGCCGGGTTTTACACGCGGTACGACGGAAAGCCCATCTTCGTTGTCCGGGTGCTCAAGGACATCGACACCGGCGAGTCCATCGTGGTCTGCAAGGACGCCAGTTTTTCCAAAGAAGACAACGAGCATTACTACCTCATCCGGTACACCTCCTTCTGCGAGCAGGTCGAAGTCGATGGTGTGCTGCGGGATAAATACGTCCGCCAGACACGGCGAGAAATCGACGAAGGTACTGTCCGCGAAGTGTATGAGGACGGCTTTCCGGAGCCCAAGAGCAAGCCCTTCACTTATGTTGATGACGAGTACGCGGAGCGCGCCATCCGTTGCAGCAGAACCTACTATGAATACGCCAAGGACATCTGCGAAAACTACCGGATGGACCTGCGGCGATACAAGCTCATCCGGGAGCGGAAGCAGTACATCGGCATATCCAACCGCGAGGCATATCAGGCCATGTGCGAGGATCTTGCGTTTGCCCAGCAGTCGCTCAAAACGGTGCTCAACGACTACGCCGATCTCTTCCGGAAACGCTTTTCCGAGGGGCTGTCCATCCGCAAAGCAGCGGATGCCATGCAGCAGAATCGCGGCGTGATCGAGCGGCGGCAGGCCGCACTCTATCGGGCGTTTGCCCAGCTCTTGCAGCAGCGGGACGAGGCAGATGGTGTCTGTCGGCTGATGCCGAAAACTGAATACGATCAAAGAGATATCGAGGATTTGCTCGAATAATTGATGCAAAATCAAAGCGCTTGTCGTAGTGACAGGCGCTTCTTTTTTTGTCCTCGTTATGACAAAACCGTGACATACCGCATCATTTTGTCCGTTGTAAAGTAGAGAGGAAAACGTCTGTGAGACAAAATCGTGACACTCTGATTTATTTTGTCCGTTGGTTATATAGAAGGGGAAAATATTTTCTCTCGACCCCTGTTTTTCTCTTGAAAAATGTCCGTTGTAAAGTGAAAGGCAAACAGCTTCGCTTCCAAGCCGCCCTTCAAACAAAGTTTTTCAAAATCGAAAGGAGAAACACTATGGCCACTTACTACAACCACACTCACATGACCGCTGTACCCACCCGTCTCCTGCTGGATACGAATCTCTCCGCAGAAGCCAAGCTCACCGGCGCGCTCCTGTACACCTTCGAGGACGGCGGTCTGAGTGCGCAGGAACTTGCAGATGTTCTGAGCCTCCCGCTCGAAAAAGTCGCTCCGGCTTTTGCTGAACTCACCGGCAACGGCTATCTGGAAATTCTGGAAGAAAACGGTGCCTTCGGGCTGCACCTGAAGGGGTGAGCCTCATGCCGGATCGCACGCGACCCATCCGCAAAGAAATCTGCCTGAATGAGCAGGAATTGAGCGTGGTTCGCCACAAGATGAACCAGCTTGGCACCCGCAACTTCGGCGCGTATGCCCGGAAAATGCTGATCGACGGCTACATCATCAAGGTCGATTACACCGAGCAGAAGAAGCTGGCTGCCGCCGTCAGCAGAGTCGCCTCAAACATCAACCAGATTTGCCGCCGCATCAACAGCACCTGCCACGTTTACGAAGATGACGTTGCCGAGCTGAAAGCACGGCAGGCCGAAATCTGGGAGCTGCTGAAAATGTGGCAGAAAGACGAGCTTTGACCACAACGGGATTTTCCATGTGTGGGTTTTCCGTCACCGGATTTCCGGACGGTGGACGAGCTGACGCTCCGGAGCGTTCCGCAACCGGATTTCAGGACGCCGGTTTTCGCGCCCTCCATCGGGGCTGAAATTCATCCTCTAACTAATAAGAAATAAATCAAGATACAAGAGAATCAATCTATCAATCAATCAACACAAAAATGGATGGATTGATGGATGGGATAGGAGGTCAGATGAAAACTTTTTGCAAGCTCACGGCGCAGAGCCCAGCAACGTCCTATGTACCGCTTCCGAGGTTCCTTCTCCAAGACGAAGCTCTGCGGGACATCAGCAACGATGCCAAGGTACTCTATGCGCTGCTGCTGGACAGAGCCAGCATTTCCCGCCAGAACGGCTACGTCGAGCCGGACGGCACGATTCGGCTGTATTTCACCTTGGAACAGGCGCAAACCAAGCTCCACCGCAGCCGTCAGAGCGCCACGCGGATCTTCCGGGAACTGGAGTACAGTGGTTTGATTGTTCGGCGCAAGCAGGGTTTGGGCAAGCCCGCCCTTATCACGCTGAACTACCCAGTGGACGCAAAACTCATCACAAAGGAGGCTGAAGATGCACAAGCTTGACCCCATCGAGCGTCTGCCGGACGGCACGCTCTTCCTCCTGACACCGGGGCAGCTCCGCAGCGTGCGCGGCCTTACAAAGCGCTGCTGCAACTTCTTGGATGGCGACTGCCTGCTGTTGGACGGCGCTTGCCCGCAGTACATCTCCCGCAGCCTGCTTTGCCGGTGGTTTCGCCGCGCCATACTGCCTCAGCAGCCGAAGCTGGAGCAAGCCATCCTCAGCCCGAAAAAACTCCGCCGCTGCGAAGTCTGCGGCACGGGCATCCTCGTCTGCTCCGGCAGGACAAAATACTGCCCCGCCTGCGCCAAGGAGGTTCACCGCCAGCAGAAGGCGAAATCCGCCCGCAAACGGCGCTCGGGCGTAGACAATTTGGGGGCGAAAAGCCCTTGAATTACAAGCATTCCCGCACCGTCAAAGCCGCGCGGCAATATGATTTCCCTCACAGCCCTGAAATCGAATTCTATTTGTCTACATAGCAGCCGGAACACACGCATAGATTGAAACAGAAAACGCTCTGGAAAGGAGGGCAGCCATGGAAGTATTTCTGATCTTCCCGAAATCAAAGCAGGCGCAGCAGGAGCTTGGGCAGGAGCTGGCGAAGTTCCAGTCCGAGCAGGCGCTGAAATCCATCCAGAAGCTGCCCTGTTCCACGGAGCAGAAGCTGGAACTGGTGGACGCCGCCGTGAAGCATCTGAAAGCGCAGCAATAATACATAGCAAACGAGCAGGCCAGCCTCAACAGCCGGTCTGCTCGTTTACTGCTATGGTTATGTCTGTTTGAAATACTTCTCCCATGTGGATTTGAAAATCTGCACGGTATCCTGTTCCCATCGCTTGAACTTTTGCAGCGGGACGCCAAGCTGTGCTGCATATGCCTTCTGCGTCAAGCCGAGCTGCTGGCGTATGGCTTTGATCTGCGCGCCCTGACCCCGCAGCAGAAACAGGTTATAGTCATCCAGCATATCCTCCAGCGGCACTTCAAACAGCTCCGCCAGCTTCTCCATATGCTCCTTCGGATAAAAGTCCCGCCCTGCCTCTTCGTAATGGATGTAGGTACTGCGGTCGATGCCCGCATAGTCCGCCGCGTCACGCTGACGAAGTCCTTTTTGATAACGATACCACCGCAGCTTGTCCGCAATTTCCGTGATCTCAGATGCGTCCGAAAACCGCAGATTGAACTTCTCGGCATCCAAAAACTTATGTGGAAGGACGACCGGGAACTTGAGAATTTGAAGCGGCGCAACTTTTAACGTACCTGCAACATTCGCAGCCAATACATAGCTGCGGACTTTCAGGCGGCAGAACATAGACCATTTTGCCCCAAAAGGTTCATGGTTTTCCACCTCAACCGCCGTTTGTTCCGCTGCGATAGTATAGCATTCTCAATACACCTGCTCGCATATGTTGCCAAACGGATACCCTTGTCGGGCCGGAACGTGTTCACCGCCTTGATAAGCCCGATGGTGCCGATCGAGATGAGATCCTCCTGATCGTCCGCCTGCGTGTAGTACTTTTTGATAATGTGCGCCACCAGCCGCAGATTGTGCTCCACCAGCAGATTGCGGGCCTCCATATCCCCCTCCCCGCACCGCCGCAGGTACTCCCGCTCCTGTGCGGCGGTCAGCGGCTTGGGGAACGACCCCGCCCCGCCGGACAGGTGCAGCGACAGAAACAGACTGTTGCACAGCAGCAGCAAAAATGCCGAGATCATACGCGCATACCTCCCTTTTTTCTGAACCTATGCCCCTGCGGCAAGTCCCTATGCACGCGCATTTCCCGTTGCAGCCCGCAGTCGGATGTGCTACACTGGACACATCTATAAAATGCAAGGAGGACTTTGCCATGGAAACGGCACGCTCCCGCTTTCTTCGCTATGTGACCTATTACACTACCTCAGATGAACATACCGGTGCCTCCCCCTCCACGGAGCGGCAGAAGGATCTGGGCCGCGTCCTGCTGGCGGAGCTGACGGCGCTGGGCCTTACCGGCGCCCGTATGGACAGCGCCGGCAACGTCATCGCCACCCTGCCCGCCTCGGAGGGCGTCACCGCCCCGGTGCTGGCTCTCATCGCCCACATGGACACGTCTCCCGATGCTCCCGGCGAAAACGTGCAGCCCCGCGTCGTCCGGTACGAGGGCGGCGACCTGCCCCTGTCCGACACCGTCTCCCTGACGGAGTCCCTGTGCCCCGGCCTGTCCGCCCACGCCGGTGAGGAGCTGATCGTCACCGGCGGCACCACCCTGCTGGGTGCCGATGACAAGGCCGGCATCGCCGAGATCATGGCCGCCGTGGAGCTGCTGCACAGCCGCCCCCACGGCGAGGTGCGGGTGGTGTTCACCACCGACGAGGAGATCGGCTGCGGCGTGGACGGTCTGGACGTAGCGGAGCTGGACTGCGACTACGGCTACACCGTGGACGGCGGCCCGCTGGGCGAGATCGAGTACGAGAACTTCAACGCCGCCTCCGGCGATGTGACGTTCCGCGGCGTGGGTGTCCACCCCGGCAGCGCCAAGGACGTGATGGTCAACGCCGCCACCGTGGCCATGGCGTTCCACGCCATGCTCCCGGCGGACGAGGTGCCGGAAAAGACCGACGGCTATCAGGGCTTCTTTCACCTCCACGCCATGTCCGGCGATGTGACGGAAGCCGCGCTGCACTACATTATCCGCGACCATGACCGCGAGAGGTTTGAGGCCCGCAAGGCCCTGTTCCTCCGGTGCGCCGATGCCGTCAATGCCAAGTACGGCCCCGGCACGGCCACCGCCGTCACCGCCGACAGCTACTACAACATGAAGGAGAAGATCCTGCCCCATATGGAGCTGATCCGCCGTGCGGAGGACGCCTTCCGCAAAAACGGCGTCACGCCCGTCTGCGTTCCCATTCGCGGCGGCACTGACGGCGCGCACCTGTCCTGGGACGGCCTGCCCTGCCCCAACCTGTCCACCGGCGGCTACAACTTCCACGGCGTGCGGGAGTGGATACCCGCCGCCAGTCTGGACGCCATGGCCGCCGTGCTGGCCGATCTGGTGTCCGGCTTCGTGCAGTGACCCCATTTCATCACAAACATGAAGGAGGCTTCCCCATGATCTCGATGGATATGCTCCGCGACGCCCAGCGGGTGCTGGGTCCCGTCATCAACCGTACCCCCGTAGTGCCCACCAAGGGCATCGTCCCCGGCTGCGACTTCTACCTGAAGGCTGACTGCCTGCAAAAGACCGGCGCGTTCAAGCTGCGGGGCGCGTACTACAAGATCGCCACCCTCTCCGACGAGGAGAAGGCCCGGGGCGTCATCGCCTGCTCTGCCGGCAACCACGCGCAGGGCGTGGCCTTCGCCGCCCGGGACATGGGCATCAAGGCCACCATCTGCATCCCCGAGGGCGCGCCCATCTCCAAGATCGAGGCCACCCGCAGCTACGGTGCCAATGTGGTCTTAGTCCCCGGCGTGTACGACGATGCCTACGCCGAGGCCGTGCGCCTGCGGGATGAGCAGGGCCTGACGTTCATCCATCCCTTCAACGACTACCGCATCATGGCCGGTCAGGGCACCATCGGCCTTGAAATTCTGGAGCAGCTGCCCGATGTGGACGTGATCTTCGTGCCCATCGGCGGCGGCGGGCTCATCGCGGGCCTTGCCTACGCCGTGAAAAACCTGAAGCCCGACTGCCGCGTCATCGGCGTGCAGGCCGCCGGTGCCCCCAGCATGGCAGAGTCCCTGAAAAAGGGCGAGATCATCACCCTCTCCAGCGTGGACACCGTGGCCGACGGCATCAAGGTCAAGACCCCCGGCGATCTGACGTTTGATATGTGCCGGAAGTATGTGGACGAGGTGGTGACGGTGACGGAGGGCGAGATTGCCAGCGCCATCCTGACAGTGCTGGAAAAGCAGAAGCTGGTGGCCGAGGGTGCCGGCGCGGTGGGCATCGCTGCCGCCATGTACCACAAGGTAAACATCGAGGGCAAGAAGGTCTGCGCCCTGTTGTCCGGCGGCAACGTGGATGTGACCATGCTGGAGCGTATCCTCACCCGCGGCCTTGCCAAGGAGGGCCGCACCGTCACGTTCTCCACCGTCCTGCCCGACCAGCCCCACGCGCTGGCGTCGTTTCTGGAGGTGGTGTCCTCGCTGGGTGCCAACGTGCTGGACGTGAGCCACGAGCGCCGCAACACCCGCGCCGCCATCGGCTCCTGCGTGGTGCAGCTGTCGCTGGAGACCCGGGACAAGGCTCACATTCAGGAAATTCTCTCCAGTCTCCGCCGCAAGGGCTACGAGGTGGAGGAGCGCTCCTGACCCCCCCGCCCCCCTGCCGGACACCCGAAAACCGGGAAAGCCGCCCCTCCGGGCGGCTTTTTTCCGTGCGCCCCTTGACAAACAGGGGCTTTTTGATATAATAACGGGTGTTCCGTTTGCGAGCGTGCTGGAATCGGCAGACAGGCAAGCTTGAGGTGCTTGTGTCCGTAAGGTCGTGTGGGTTCAAGTCCCATCGCTCGCACCAGAAAAACCACCCCCTGGGGTGGTTTTTCTATTTCCTTCACGCTCCCGGCCGTTTATAGGTTCCCATTCTCCGCCACCCACGTCCGCACATAGTCCACGAACAGGCGCGTGGAGTTGGACAGCGCTTTCTTGTCCTTGACGCCGATACCGATGGTGCGGTAGAAATGCAGCGGCGCGCGGCAGACCTTGATGGGGGTAGGGCTGTGGCGCACCATCAGCTCCGGCAGGAGGCTGATGCCCAGTCCCTCCGACACCATGGCCAGGATGGTTCTGTCCTCCCGGGCGATGTACTTCACATTGGGCCGGATGCCCATTTCATCAAAGGCCGCCATGATCTCGTAGTCGTCGCCCTCCTCCAGCTGGATGAACGGCTCCTCCGCCAGCGCCGGCACAGGGAACGGGTCGCGGTCGGCATAGGGATGGTCGCAGGGGACGATGACCTGCAATTCATCACGGTGCAGAGCGTAGGTCTGCAAGCGCTTCACCGACGGCAGCCGCAGGAAACCGCAGTCCACCGTGCCGTTGACGATCCATCCCTCGATCTGATCGTAGAAGTCACCAGTGACTACCTCAAACTCGATGTTGGGGTACACCTTACCGAAGCTCTTGAGGATGCGGGGCAGCCACTGGGCAGATACGCTGGAGAAGGTGGCGATCTTCACCAAGCCGCTGTCCATGTCCTTCAGCCCCTCCACCGTCTGCATCAGGGAGTGGTGGGCGGCGCACAGCTTTTCGATCTTGGGCAGCACCGCCCGTCCGTCCGCCGTCAGCACCACGCCGCCGCGGTTGCGGCTCAACAGCTTCACGCCCAGCTCATTTTCCAGCGAGTTGATGGCGTGGCTGATGCCGGACTGGGTAAAGCTCAGTGCCTCCGCCGCCTTGGAGAAGCTGCCGCAGGCCACGGTTTTCAAAAACACCTGATATTTGGAAATACTCATAGCGCACCTCGTTTCGACCCCCATTGTACTATACAAGTCCTCATGTTTTCAAGAACAAACATGCGCTTCACAAATGCTTTTTCTGCTGTTATGATAAGGCCATGGTTCAGCCAACCATACTTTTTCTTTTCCATGAGGGTTTCCCTCAAAATAACACCGGCAGCGTGTGGGTAGCGCTGCCGGTGCTGTTTTTTATTCGTTCGGCTTTTGTTCCCCGTCGTGGACGGGCATGACACGGAAGCTGACGGTCAGCAGGCCGCAGGACAGCCAGATCGTCCCGCGCCCCAAAGGAGCGTGGCGATGCCGTCTCACCCCGCCACCGGCGCGTCCGGCCAGTAGATGACGTAGCACTCCTGCATCTCGCCCATGTAGAAGAAGATGTTCTCCCCCATCTCGATGTGCTCGCCGAAGGTCAGGTCGGGCACGAACAGCCGCCCGCTGGTGCGCTTGGGGCCCTTGATGGTAAAGCCCTCCGCCGTGGGATGCTGCCGCAGCTCGTTGGCCGCCTCCTCCAGGCCGGGGAAGTGCAGCGTCCGCTCCAGCTCCGCCAGCTGCGTCGCGCCGTTGATATATACGAGGTGATTTTCGTCCTTGAACCAGTTGATGCGCATGATACGTCCTCCTTGGTGGTGATGGGAGCAGTATAGCACATGCCGCCGCGTTTGTCACCACCCATTGAGCGCAGAAAAACCACCCCTGCCGGGGTGGCTTTTCCCGTATTTCCGTGTTATAATTGCGCCAGCACCTGTCCGATGGGGCCGTCCACCGTGACGGCAGCGCCCAGGCCGCCGCCTGCGCCGCCCTTGTTGATGACCGCCAGCTTGTGTCCCCGGTAGTAGGTGACAAGCCCCGCCGCCGGATACACCACCAGCGACGTACCGCCGATGAGCAGCACATCCGCCTGTCGGATGTAGTGGATGGCCTTTATCATCACGTTCTCGTCCAGCGGCTCCTCGTACAGCACCACGTCCGGCTTGATGACGCCGCCGCACGCGCAGCGGGGTACGCCGGTGCTCTCCGCGATGTGCTCCACGCCGTAGAATTTCCCGCAGCGGGTGCAGTAGTTCCGCAGCACGCTGCCGTGCAGCTCCAGCACCTCCCGGCTGCCCGCCTTCTGGTGCAGACCGTCGATGTTCTGGGTGATGACCGCCTTCAGACGCCCCTCCTGCTCCCACTGGGCCAGCTTCCGATGGGCCGCGTTGGGCTGGGCGTCCGGCGCCAGCATCTTGGTGCGGTAGAAGTCGAAGAACTCCTCCGTGTGCCGTTCAAAAAAGGTGTGGCTCAGTATAGTCTCCGGCGGGTATTTGAACTTCTGGCTGTACAGCCCGTCCACGCTGCGGAAATCGGGAATGCCCGACTCCGTGGACACCCCGGCCCCGCCGAAAAACACGATGTTGTCGGAGCCGTCCAGCAATTCCTTCAATCTGTGGATACTCTCGTCCATGAAAAACCCTCCATTCTGCCCACAAGGAGCCGTCTATGAATATTCAAATTTTCGGAAAGTCCAAGTCCTTCGATACGAAGAAAGCAGAGCGCTGGTTTAAGGAGCGCCGCATCAAGTACCAGTATATCGACCTTGTCACCAAGGGCGTATCCCCCGGCGAGTACCGCTCCATCCGCGCCGCCGTGGGCAGCCTTGACGCGCTGGTGGATAAGTCCTGCCGCGCCTACGAGGAGCAGTACATGGCCTACATCACGCCGCAGGCGGCGGAGGAAAAGCTGCTGGACTATCCGGAGCTTTTCGCCGCCCCTATCGTCCGCAACGGCCGTCAGGCCACCGTGGGCTACTGTCCCGATATCTGGCAGACATGGGAATAACGCCCCGTCCCGCGCCTGCCGGCGCGGGACTTTTTCATGCCGTATAGCTGTGCTCCACCGTCACCACGGCGAAGTAGGTGCTGTCCAGCGCCTTTACCAGCCGCCGGATCTCCTGCGCCGCCTGCTCCGTCGTCTTACCGGAGGAAAACGGCAGCACCGCGTCGAAGATGAGGTTCGTATGGGTGGTGCCCCGCACCAGCCGGAAATCGTGGATGGTCATGCCGGGATCGACCTGCTTCACCGCCTCGGCCACCTGCTGCCGCAGCGCCCCCACCAACGCATCGTCGGTGACGATGGGGTCCATGTGGATCACCGCCTGACAGTGCAGCTTCTCCGCCAGCTCCTTTTCGATGTTGTCGATGATGTCGTGCATCTCCAGGATGTCCCCGTGGGCCGGCACCTCCGCGTGGAGGGAGATCATGCACCGTCCGGGGCCGTAGTCGTGCACCACCAGATCGTGTACGCCCTGCACGGTGCCGTGGGCCATGACGATGTCCCGTATCTCCCGCACCAGCTCCGGGTCGGGGGCCTGCCCCAGCAGGGGCGACAATGTCTCCTTGGCCGCCTTATAGGCGGAAAACAGGATGAACAGCGCCACCACAAGGCCCACATAGCCGTCCGCCGCCAGCCCCGTCCATTTACCGATGAGCATGGTCAGCAGCACCGCCGCCGTAGCGGCGGTATCGGACAGGCTGTCCATAGCCGTGGCCTCCATGGCCGCGGACTTGATCCTTCGGCCGATGCTCCGGTTATACAGCCACATGTACAGCTTCACGCACACCGACGCCGCCAGAATGCCCAGCGCCAGCGCCGAGAACGCCACCTCCTCCGGGTGGAGGATTTTCTCAAACGAGGACTTGGCCAGCTCCACGCCCATCAGAAGGATCAGCCCCGCCACCGCAAGGCCGGAGATATACTCGATGCGTCCGTGGCCGAAGGGGTGGTCGGTGTCCGGCTTCCGGCCTGCCAGCCGGAAGCCCAGCAGCGTCACCGCCGAGGAGCCCGCGTCCGACAGGTTGTTGAAGGCGTCCGCCGTCACGGCGATGGAGCCGGAAAGCTGTCCGGCAAAGAGCTTCCCCGCAAACAGCAGAATATTCAGGACGATGCCCACCACGCCACACAGCGTGCCGTAGGCCCGCCGCACCGCCGGAGACGTCACATTTTCCCGGTCAGGGATCAGCCACCGGGCCAGCAGTCGTATCATGCGCGTTCTCTCCTTTCGCCATCCCCAGGGCTTACCGCTTCGTTCCCCGGATGGTCAGCTTCATCTGGCAGCACAGATCGTCCAGATCCCGATCAGTGGCAGCGTTGAGCCGCAGTCTGCCGCCGCAGTCACCGCAGATCAGCTCCACCGCGCCCCGCCGCACCGCCATGGTGTACTTATGGCTGCCGCAGGTACAGGAGATGCCGTCCCGTGCGGCGATGTCCTTCAGCTCCGACAGCACCTCGTACATGATGACGTTGTCGGTAAAGGCCTCCTCGCCGCCGGCCTTCTCCTTCTCCACACGCAGGGCCAGCTCCTCCATGGCCCGGCGCACCTGCTGCTCCTCACCGATATAGCAGCATAGCTCCTGCTTTTCGGGACAGGCAAGGCCGATGCCCCGCCCGTGCAGCACCGCGTCGGCGCCGCACTCCGCCTGATGATGCCCGCCGCACACGCCGCAGGGCACCCAGAGCCGGAACCTCACGCCGTCCGTCTGTGCCTCCAGCGCCTCCTGCCCGCATTCGCACTCCATCCGGGCCGCGGCGGCGGACAGGGCGAACACGCTGCGCTGGTGCAGCACCGCCTTTCCGCAGTGGGGGCAGATATAACCAAAGCTGCGCATTTCCTCCATCGGTACACGCTCCTTCTCCTGTGTAAAGTTCTTATATTATACGCTCCCGGCGTTCCTTTTTCCAGAGTTTTTTCCCGCATTCCTGCGGTTTTTTCCTCTTGCGCCCTTCCCGGTTTTCCGCTATAATGCTGACACATTTCATCGGAGGTGGTCGTTTTGCCCCGCAAGTCCTTCCCCGCCGCGCTAAAGGCGGCGTTCCCCCACACGGTGCCCATCCTCACCGGCTATCTGGCGGTGGGTCTGGCCTACGGCCTGCTGATGTCCTCCAAGGGCTACAATTTTCTGTGGTCGGGCTTTGTCAGCGCCTTCGCCTTCTGCGGCAGCATGCAGTATGTGGCCATCACCCTGCTGACCACGGCCTTCGACCCCCTCAGCGCCTTTTTCCTCAGCCTGATGGTCAACGCCCGGCACCTGTTTTATGGCGTGTCCATGCTGGAGAAATACCGGGGCCTGGGCGGCGCAAAGCCGATCCTAATCTACACACTCAGCGATGAGACCTTTTCTGTCGTTTTCTCGGCGGAGCCGCCGCCAGACGTATCCCGGAAGGATTTCTACCTGGCCATATCCCTGCTGGACTATGCCTACTGGGTAGGCGGCTCCCTGCTGGGCTCCCTGGCCGGCCAGTTTATCCGTTTTGACACCACCGGCCTGGACTTTGCTTTGACGGGGCTTTTCGTGGTGCTGTTCATTGAGCAGATATCCGATCCCCGCAGCCGCATCAGCGGCATCATCGGCGTTGTGTGTACCGCTGCGGCCCGGGCCGTCTTCGGCGCGGATCAGCTGGTGATCCCCGCCATGGTCCTGGTTTTGGCCGTGCTGCTTATTTGGAGGAAAAAGCTATGACACTGACAACGACCCAGGCCCTCCTCATCGCCCTGGCGGTGACGGCGGGGGCCATGCTGACCCGCTTTCTCCCCTTTCTGCTCTTCCCGGATAATCGTCCGGTGCCCAAGATTGTCTCCTATCTGGGCCGCACTCTGCCGGCTGCCATGATGGGCCTGCTGGTGGTATACTGCCTGCGGAACGTCTCTGTCGTCTCCGCCCCCCACGGCCTGCCGGAGCTAATCTCCATTGCGGTGCTGGCGGCCCTGCACCTGTGGAAGCGGAATGTCCTGCTGTCCATCGGCGTGGGCACGTTGCTGTACATGGTGCTGGTGCAGGTGGTGTTCGCCTGAGGCAGAGCTGAAAGCTCTCTTGCAAATATCTTCGCAAAACACCCCCTATGTGGCTTTCAAGCCACATAGGGGGTGTCTGTTTTTGGCGCAGCCCTGCCGTGCTGGCCGGTTTCCTATTTCACTGCCAGCCGCTGGGCAAGCTCTCCGTCCGGCTGGGCCAGGATGGTGCGATAGGTCGTGTAGACCACCATGCCCGGCCGGGCGCCGGCTGGCTTTTTCACATACTTTATCGGGGTGTAGTCCACGGCAACCTTACCGCCGTCCCGGCCCTGGGAGTAGTATGCCGCCAGCTGGGCCGCCTGCAGAATACTCCCCTCATCCGGCTCCACACCATTGGTGCATAGGATCACATGGCTGCCGTGGATCTTCTGGGTATGAAACCACCAATCTGTCCTATCCGCTGTTTTG
>ERZ1106976.3208-NODE-3208-length-13320-cov-12.394798_pt1 | contig 13320 bp, 9 predicted proteins | sample MGYA00403687_ERZ1106976 | MGnify/ENA primary metagenome ERZ1106976 (study PRJEB35170, sample SAMEA104062446) | human gut metagenome | biome: human gut; feature: human-associated habitat; material: faeces | place: Denmark | collected 2013-02-22 ... | reverse complement strand
TTGTTTCTTTATTATATCCAGTTGTGTTTTCGTCTTTTATTCTTGTTCCTGTTGGGATTTCATCTGTTACTGTTACTGTTCCATCTGCATTTCCATTATTTGTTAATGTAATTATATATGTTAATGTATCTCCAACTTTTGCTTCTGTTTTGTCTACTGTTTTTGTTCCTGTTATGTTTGCAACTTTTGTTTCAACTTCTTCTGTTGGTTTGTTTCCATCTATTACCGCTTTGTTTGTTACTGATGTTTTTGTGTCGCTGTTAATTGTTGCTTTAAATGAAACTTCTGCTGTTTTTCCAGCTTCTACTTTTACATCTGTCCATGTAATTGTTTTATTCTCTTCATTATAACTTCCATTGGCTGTTATTGAATCTGCAACTAATGTTATTCCTGTTGGGATTTCATCTGTTACTGTTACTTTTCCATCTGCATTTCCATTATTTGTTAATGTAATTGTATATGTTAATGTATCTCCAACTTTTGCTTCTGAGGTATTTACTTCTTTTTTACCTGTGATATTTATAATTCCTGTTTCTGTTTCATTCGTTGTTTTTCCGTTAACTATTGCAGAGTTTTTTATTGTTCCTTTTTCTGCTTTAACTCTTACTGTAAATTCAACATTCTCTGTTTCTCCAGGCTCTACTGTTACTCTCCAAGTTAATTTTTTTGTATTTTCATCTTCATTATTATCTTTATTTAGTAATACTGTTCCTTCTGGTACATTGTCATATATTATTGCTTTTGCAACTTTGTCTCCATTATTCTTTACGCTTATAGTATATGTTAGCGTATCTCCTATTTTTACACTTTCTTTGTCTACAGTCTTATGTATTTCAAGATTTGATTTCTTTGCTGTTAAGTTTGCAGTTGATGCAATTGACGCAAATTGTGTTGGTCCCCAGCCCACTTCTAATGATTCCCAAGGATTTTTAACTGTTTCTTCTCTTTCAGTTACATATTCTTGATTTGGAACTTCCCCTGTTGTAGTTGTTGTTGTTTGTTCATTTTGCGTTGTTTGATTGTTATTTGTTGTTTGCTCTTGCCTTTCTGTTTCCTGTTCTTCTTGTTGATTTGGAGTTGTCTCTCCTTGTTCATTTTTATTTTGTTCATTTTCTGTTGTATTATTTTGTTGTTCGTTCTTGTTTTCCTCTGGTGCTTCGCCATATTGTTCTTGTGTTGTATTTTTATCGCCAGCAGCTTGTGCTTGTGCATTACCTTTTGTAAAGAAATACACACCTGTTGCTGTTCCAGCTAAAAGTACTGTTATAATTGCTGCTATTATAATAGTTCTTTTGCTTTTATAACTGAACTTGCTTTTCATTTTTTTGCCCCTTTCCATTTCTATTTTGGTAATTTCTTCAAAGTGCGAGCGATTAAAATCACCTCTACATTTTTCATAGATTACCTTACACTACCTTTTATATTAATTATTCTTGTTCTATTTCTCTTGCCTTTGTTACTAATCTATTTTTATGTCCATTTTGGCAAGTTATTAAAGTTACTTCTCTAGTTCCTGCCTTCACACTTTTTACACAACTAACATCTTCTGGATCAATAATATATTGTTTAAATATTTTATATTGTACTTTTTTCCCGTCAAGTCCTGTTAATTCTATAATGTCTCCTTCTTCTAATCTGTCTGTATTCCCAAACATTGTACCATCAATATTATTATGCCCTGCTATTGTGTAATTTCCTATTGCATTCACACTATCACCCCAAAAGTGTGTAACAGAATACTGCATAGCCTCATCAGTTGTTTTTTCTAGTATTGGATATTCTATATTTATTTTAGAAATTTTTATTATTCCCTCTACTTTATAACCTTTCACTTCTATATTTCCTATAGGTTTATTTTCTTCTTTATTTTCTTTTATTTTTGTTGTAACAATTTCAACAACATCCTTTAATTCTTTTTCTTTTTTTTGATTTCTTCCATACTTTATTACTATAAGTATTATTGTTACTATTATTCCTGTTATTAAAATTGCTAACAATATATTAATTATTCTATTTTTCATTTTTTCTATTTTTAACTATTAATAACACTATTGTTAATACTATTAATACTCCTAATACCATAAATAAAATCATACTATCATATGTAAAAGGTAATTTAGACGTTTCTTTTACTATAACAGTTTCTATTTCTTCTCCACCATCTTCTGCTCTAGTACAAGTTAATATTTGCAAATCTATAATATCGCCATCTTGCATTAACCATAAAATATATTTGTCTCCATTTTCTGACGTTTCTGGTTGTGGTATAGTCATGTTTTTTACTTCTTGCCATGCTAAATCACGTGGTGAAGGCACTAGCTCATAATATCTATTATAAAAGTGTTTATACGCTTTCAATTTTTCAAACATATTGGTTGCTTTATTCATATTTTCAATTAAAGTTTCAAAATCTTTGTTGCTGTCTGTAACTTTAATTAATTGATATTTATATACTGAATTTTCATTATCTGTTATTTCTACTTTGCCTGTTGTTATTGTAGTTTTTACGCCGTCAATTTCTTTTTCTTCCTTATTCTTTTTAGTCATGTCAACTTTAATTCTTTTTGTTATATCAGCTATTTCGTCAACAATACTATCTGTAACAGTGTCTGTTAAATCTACTTTTAATCCTTTTATAAGCATCGTATTGTTTGTTGTATTTTTTACCCATAAATATGTTGTTGCTGACATTGTTGAGTCTATATAAGCTACGTTATTTCCATTTGTGTCTGTTACCGATGGTAAAAATACTAAGTCATCTATTTCTGTTGCTGAGTTATCTGAAAAGGCGAATTCAAATTCTGAATCTGTCGAAATATAAATAATATATTTTTTTTCTCCTTCCTCTAATTTTTCTAATATTTCTATTTCTTCATTTGTTGCGTTAACTGTTAATGATAATATGCATAATATAAAAATTGTAAAAAATATAGTCATTATCATTTTTAGTTTGTTTGTTTTCATAATTAAGCCCCTTTCATATATATTTTAAATTATTGACACCGTCATTATATCACTCTAACTATGTTTTGTAAATATTATTTTTATCAAAAAAACCAGTTATTTTAACTGGTTTTTCGACATTTTTTATTCTTCTTTTCCTTCTGGAAGTGTAGGTATTTGTACCACTATTCTAATTCTCATAATTTTACTTACTGTTCTTCCAAACTTACTATTTTTAATTCTTTGCCATAGAGTTGGTTTAACTTTTACTCTTGTTTCTTCAATATACTGTTCATTTTCTATTGCTACTTGATCTGCTTCTTGTATTGTTTTCTCTTCTTGAGGTGCAGGTATTGCCTTTAACGCATCTGCAATTTCGATTCCTATGTAGCTTAATGCTTTTGATCTGTCTTCTATTCTCTCCATGTCTATTTCAATATGTAGGTTTGACTCCAAATTTACTATTCTAGCATTAATTAACTTCATTGCATCTTGGCAATTTTGTGATTTCTTTGATTTTGCTCTTCCTATTAACCCTAATGTATCTATTATATCTTCTGAGAAATCATTTGAAGCCTCTTTAAGTGTTTGTTTCCAATTTGCTTCTTTATTGACTATTGCATTTAATATATTTTTAAGTTTTGCTGCTAGCGCTATATTAGCTTCTCTTTGTCTTATTAATTCTTCTATTTTTTTTGTGTTTTCTTCAAACTCACTTGTTGCATATTCTACCAATTGATATGATGCTTTATAGACTCCTTTAGGAAAACTTTTCTTTTTTGGATATTCTATTAAGTATGTTTTTATTGATTCAATTAAATCTTTAAAATATGCATCTTCTTCTAATTGTACTATTTGTTTTTTACTGTTTGGATTAATTAATTTTTGTACTTTATCAATATTTGATAAGATTTTTTCTTCCGTGATTACCATTCTCACGTTTACTATGCCAGCTCTAGACATTGTAAACATTACCTCCTTTGTCCTATGTTATTATATCTACTTTTACAATTTCAATAATATTATATAATGCTATAAATAAAATTACAATAGGATTATGATATTTTCTACTACAATTTTATTACACGCTTTTTTTATTGTCAAGTCAATTTTTGTCTTTTTTTAGCTCCGCATATCTTTTTATTTTCATTGTTGTTGTTTTTTCAAATTCTTCATGTTTTATTTCTAAATTTTTAATTGCTTTATACGAAGTCAATTTTTTGTTTACGCTTTTAACTTTTTCCCAAATAATGTTATATACTTGTTCTTCTGTTAAACCTTTTCCATGTATCTTTTCTATCTCTTCATAATTTGGTATTACCTTTGCAGATATTATTAATTCATTCTCATCTTTTCTGTCATTTTCAGGCTCTTTTCCATATACAAGACTCTCTTTAATTTCTGGGATATCTCCCAATAACAATTCAATTTCCTCTGGATATATATTTTTTCCATTTTGCGTAACAATAACATTTTTACATCTTCCTGTTATATACAAAAATCCTTCATCATCCAAATAGCCTATATCTCCTGAATAGAACCATCTTTCACCATCTACTGTTTTTATTACTTTATTTGTAGCATCTTCATCTTCATAATAGCCTAACATCAATGTCTGACTCTTTATTAATATTTCTCCTTCGCCATTCTCATTTGGATTATCAATTTTTAATTCTGCTCCTACAACAGCTTTTCCTGCTGAGCCAATCTTTGCGTCAAACTCTGGTGTAAGTGCTGCTATTGGTGCGGTCTCTGTTAAGCCATATCCTTGTAAAAAAATTATTCCAATATCTTCAATCCAATTTCCAATTTTAGCATCTATCGGTGCTGCTGCGGAAACTATATATTTTAAATTTCCTCCCAAATTTTCATGTATTTCGTTAAAAACCTTTTTCTTGATATCTACACCAACTGCTTTTAATGCATTTGTAACGTGTATCATTGAATTTACCATATTTTCTTTTTTACTTTTTTTAATGTTTGCATTTATTTTCTTATATAAATTTTCTACCAATAATGGTACTGTCAATAATGCTGTAGGTTTCGTTTCTTGTAAATTTGGTACTATATATTTTAGTCCTTGGCATACTGCCACAGATCCGCCTATTGCAAACGGTAATAAAAATCCAATTGTAGACTCATATGTGTGGTGTAATGGCAAAATAGACATAAATCTATCACTCGGATATAACTTAACATATGCTAAAACCGCATTAATGTTTGCAGCCAAATTTCTGTTGCACAACATTACCCCTTTTGAATTTGATGTGGTTCCAGAAGTAAAAATTAGCACTTTGAATTCGTCTGGATCTACTTTAATATCCATAAAAGAATTGTCTCCCTGCTCTACAAGTTGTTTGCCCTGTTTTATTAAACAATCCATTCCAACATTTTTTCCAGATATTTCGCTGTCTGAATTCATTTGTATAAAGTATTGTACTTCCGGTAATTTTTCTTCTATTTTTTTTATTGCATCTGATTTTTTCGTGGAAAAAATAACTGCTGATGCTTTTGCTCTTCTTATTACATTTTCTATTTCGTTTTCAGGTAATTCTTTGTCGACAGGTACAGCTATTCCAGCCCCGCATAACATTGTCATATAAGATACATACCAGTGATATGTATTTTCACCTATAATTACTATTCTTTTATCTTTTAAACATAATTTTTTAGTTAATGCTGTACCAAAATTTATAACATCATTTCCAAATTGTTCATATGTAATTTCCGTAAATTTTTCTTTTGGATTAAACTTTTCTAATATTGCAGTTTCCTTAGAAAATTCTTGTATGTTTTTTGCAAATATTTCTTTTATTGTTGTATATGATGTAGTTGGATAATTTTCTTTTTTTCTTCTTTTTTTATATTCTTCTGCCTTTTTTACATCTTCATAATTAACTTCTACATTGTCTATCTTTGACAAATTATCCATTTTTAACTTTGGAAATTTAAAATTAGGTATTTTAAAATCTTTTAATATTCTCAATTTTTTTTTCGCTCCTTTAGTTCATTTTCTATACTTGTTTGCTTTACTCGCAATCTTTTAAATTTTATCATATTTTATTAATCCATACAAGATATCAATTAAATATTTTTAGTGGGCGATTAAAATCGCCCATTCTCTCTACTTTTGAGTCGCAAAATTTATTCCTCTTGCCACTACATCTTTCATATTTTCTATTAATTCGTCTATTTCTTTCGGTGTTACTATAAAATTATAATCATTTGGTGCAAGTACTTCTTTTATCATTTCATATTTATCTTCTTCTTGCAATTTGTTTAGAAAATCATTTGATTTTGCTTGTTCTTGTATTTTTTGAATAAATAAGTCTAAGCTGTCTGCTGCTATTGTTGCTGCTTCTACAACCGTAGGTATTCCTATTGCTATAACAGGTACTCCCAATGTTTCTTCTGTTAATTCTTTTCTTGTATTTCCAACTCCCGCACCTGGCACTATACCTGTATCAGCTAATTGCACTGTGCTACTTATTCTTTCTATACTTCTTGATGCTAAAGCATCTATTATTAGTAATAGTTTAGGTTTAATATTATCTACTATTCCTTTTAATATTTCCAGTGTCTCTATTCCTGTAGTTCCTAATACTCCTGGCGATATAGCGCTTACTGGTCTTGTATCTTTATCTAGTACTTCTGGCATATATTGCAATATGTGCCTTGTAATATCTATATCTTGTACAACTTTTGGCCCCAAGGCATCTGGTGTAACATATAAATTTCCTAATCCTACAACTAATATTGGTTCTTGTTCGCCTATATGTTTTTTTAATAACTCTTTTAATTCTTTTGTTAAAGTATCAGAAGCCTTTTGAATCTGCTCTTGTCCCGCTATTTTCAAGTTGTTTATGTCTATTGTTATATAATTTCCAACTTTTTTTCCTATTGCTTTTTCTCCATTTTCATTTAAAACCTTTACTCTAGTTATTCTTATGTCTTCATCTACTTTTTCTTCTTCTGTTTCTATTCCGTCTACTTCATTTTCTATATTATTTGCTCTTTTATATAAATCTCTTCTTTCTAAAGCTAAGTCTGTTCTAAAATTATACATAAAAATACCTCTCTTATAAATTTTTTTAGTAATTTCTTCGAAGTATGGGCGATTAAAATCGTCCCTACATTTTTCATAGATTACTTTACACTATCTCTACTATATTTTTAGAAAAATCGGTATTTTTTATACATTTTATTTTGAGCAATATCTACACAATATACTTTCTAGTCCTATTTGCAAATCTATTAATCCATTCTTGTAATTTGAATCTAAATTTGATAATTCTTTTAATATTTTATTTAATTCTATTTCTTCAAAATATTTTGCCTGTTGTTTATATTTTGTAGTAAGAAATGTTTGATTTGGTTTTAAATTCATAGCCGTTATTAAGTTTTTATTACTTCTTTCAGCAATTTTTACTATATATAACTTTTTAAAATGATTATACAGTGTTATTAAAATTTTTTGTATTGGCTCTTTTGATGCTATTAAACCTTTTAACACTTTTAAAGATTGTGCTATATCCTTTTTTCCCAAACTATCTGTCAAATCAAATATTATTGCTTGTATTTGTTTTGTGCTTAGTAAATTTATTTCCCTTGATGTTATTGTTCCATTTTCTCCAGCATATTCTATCAATTTTCTTATTTCATTAATTAGTTCTTGCATATTTGTGCCACAACATTCTATAAAATATCTTGTTGTTGCTTCATCTATATTTACTTTATATGCATTACATATTTTTTTTATATTGCTTATTAGTTCTGGAAGTTTTAACTCTGTAAACTCAATAACTTCGCCATTTTTTTCTATTGATTTATACAATGAATTTTTTTCTGCCTCTTCCTCTACAAAAATAATATCTACTGTTTCATTTATTTGCTTTATATTTTTTTCTATATACTCAGCTAGTTTGTCCACTATAGTTTTAGCTTTTTCTTCCTTTTTAGTTGTCTTTTTGCTCTTTTTAAATATTCCCGTGTTTCTTGCTAGTATCATTTTTTTTGTATACCCAAATGGAGGAGTTTCAATATCTGAAATAATATTATCTATTTCTGTTTCTCCTATTTGTATATAATTTATTCCTTGTATTAATTCTCCAAATTCTTTTTTTATTCTTTTTATTTTATTTTCTAAAAGATATCTTTCTTCTCCATATAATAAATATACCATTAAAAACTCCTATAATTTTTGTGAAAATTTTGATGAATGTGCATGACATATTGCTGCAGCCATGCTGTCTGTAGTGTCATCTAATTTTGGCAATTTTTCAACATTCAATATAGTTTTAACCATTTTTTGCACTTGCATTTTATCAGCTCTTCCATATCCCACAACCGCTTGCTTTATCTGAAGTGGTGTGTATTCATATGTTGGAACTTGCTTTCTACTTCCCACAACTAATATAACTCCTCTTGCTTGAGCAACATTTATGGCTGTTTTTGCATTATTGTTAAAAAATAATTCTTCTACTGATATTGCATCTGGCTTATACTCGTCTATTATATTTTCTAAGTCATTATTTAATTTTAATAGTCTTAATGGAAATGATTCCCCAGCCTTTGTTGTGACAGCACCAGAGGTTATTAAATTAAATTTATTGCCTATGTAATCTATTATACTATACCCAGTTATAGCAAAACCTGGGTCAATTCCTAATATTCTCACTTTTTATCCCTTCTGTAAAATTATTTTAAATATTTCTGATACACTCCACGCTTGTGCGAATGCGCCTTTTGCTAAATATGGTTTTTTTGAATCATATAGTTCGCTTATGCTTCCAACAGTTGAATTTTCGTTCATTTCCTTTATAAATGTTTGTTTAACATTTTCCCTAAAGTTTTCGTATTGCTTTTTTAGTTCATTTTTTACTTTTGCATTTTTCTCTGCTTTTATTCTATTTCTATATGCATCTGAGTATATACCTAATAGCCATGGCCACGTTATGCCTTGATGATAACTCATATCTCTTTTTAAAACATCGCCCTCATATACCTCTTTATAAAATGGTTCCCCTTTAGCAAGTGTTTTTAATCCATAATCATTTAATAATTTTTTAGTTACTGTTTCAAACATTTCTGTTGCTATTTCCGAGTTTGGCTCTATAACTTGATATGTTAAGCTTATTGCAAATAATTGATTTGGCCTTATTTTGCTATCTCCAATGACATCATATAAGCATTTTCTTCTTTTATTGTAAAACTTCTCTGTAAAGCTCTTTTTACATTTTTCTGCCAATTCATTGTATTTTTTCTCTTGTTCTTTGGTACCATATAGTTCTGTAAGTTCTTCTGCTATTTTTAATGCATTATACCACATTGCGTTTATTTCAACTGCTTTTCCGTTTCTTGGTGTAACACAATATTCTCCCACCTTTGCATCCATCCATGTATTTTGTGTATGTTCTGTCCCTGCTACAAGCAACCCATCTTTATCCAACCATATATTGTTATTATCATGGTTTATTCCATTTATATATGACTCTATTACTTTTATTAAACTTCTATATATATTTTTCTCTACAAAGTTATAGTCTTTTGTATAATTAAGAAACTTTTTTACTTGCTCAAACAATAGCAATGATGCGTCAGCACTATTATATAATGGTCTATTATCATATCCTGAGTATCCATTTGGAACTAAACCAAACTTTATATCTCTTATATATGTTAATAAAACTTCCTTTGCTATTTCATATCTATTTGACAATAGCAATAGTCCTTCAAATGAAATTAAGCTATCTCTTCCCCAATCTAAAAACCAAGGATATCCAGCAATTATGGTATAAAGGGCAAACGATGGTCTATATACTACAAAATTATCTGAAGCAATAATATATGTTTTGACCAATTCTTCGTTTTCCGAATTTAACAGATTTGATTTATCTATTAGTTTATTTATTCTTGATATTTCTTTTTTTATAATCTCTTTTCCATCAATTTCTTCTATGTTTTCTTCTAAAGAACACACAAAAGTAATTGTTTTCTCCTCATTTGGTGCCAATTCTATTTCGTATCTTCCAGGTACGATTAAATTTTCTTCTGCTGCCATTCCTCTTTTTTCTTCTTCTATGTAATACATATTATTAAATTTGTCATTTTCGTGTTTTATGTACTTTCCATTTGTTAAATTCATATATATCGGTGTTTCCGATTGTCTATTTATTACTATTTTAACCTTATTTTTATTTATGTTTTGCCTTAAATCAAACTCATAGTTTGCTGTTACAGTATGGAAATCTCTAAGATTCATTATTGGTGCTAGTGTTAATATTGAATCTTTATCATTATTTTTTATTTCGTATACTAACACAACTGTATTTTTTCTATATTCCATACATATTGATTTTTTTATATTTATGCCAGCTACTTCATATTCAAATACTGGTATATAATCTTTTTTAAAGCTTTGTAAATATTTATATCCATCTGAAATATAATTTTTACACATATTTGTGTAAAGATTATACTTTTTTCCGTCTGTTTGTATACTTTCGTCTAGTTTTGATAAAATTAGATGCCTTCTTGCTGGAGGTGTAAGTGGTGCTACCAAAAGGCCATGATATTTTCTAGTATTTGCACCTATTATTGTAGAACTACAGTATCCTCCTAAGCCATTTGTTATAATCCATTCTCTTTTTATTCCTTCTTCTAAACTCATTTTATCTTTTGCATATTCCATTTTAACTTTCCCCTTTTATCTTAGTGGTTTTATTTCTATTTTTGTTTCTTCTTTCTTTTTTCTACCCCTTTTAGGTATATTTCTCTTTTTTTCTCTTTCTTTTTCCTTAATTTCTGCCTCTTGTATTGATTTTATTCTTTCTTGATATTTCTGATAAAACTTGCTTTTTCCTCTTGGTGTTTTATTATTTGTTTTTGGTCTTGCTTTTTGATCTTGCTTTAATGATTTTTTTGCATCCTTTAATTTATCATTAAGAATCATATATTGTGTATTGTTTTGCATATCGTTAAATTTCAAATCATCACATATTAATTGTATTATAGAAGCTGCTATTGCATCTGGATTATGACGTACATATCCATCTGTGACACATGAAATGTCCCTTTGCATTAGATTTACTCCTTCAGCTTTTGCTTTTGAAACATCTATTTCTACTAAATCCTGTCCTTCCATATTATATTTTCTTATAAACTCTGGTATTATATCTCCAGTATCATATATGCAATATTCTATTACTCCTTCTCCAACATGTTCCTTAATTGCTTTTATATGGTCTGACAAACTATATGTATCAGTTTGTCCTGGTTCTGTCATTAAATTGCTAACATATATTTTAAAGGCTTTGCTTTCTTTTATAGCTTTTGTTACACCTTTTACTAATAAATTTGGTATAACATTTGTATATAAGCTTCCTGGCCCTATAACTATTGCATCTGCCTCTGCTATAGCTTCCAAAACACCTGGAGCTGGTTTGCAACTTGTTGGATTTATAAATATTCTATTTATTTTACTTATTCTACTTGTAACTTCTTCTTCAATTTTTTCTCTATTCTCTATTATTGTTCCATCTTCTAGTTCAGCACATATTTTTATTTCTTCTAACGTCACTGGTAGTACTTTTCCGGTTATATTTAACACTTCTTTTGATTGTTTTATGGATTCGGCAAAATCGCCATATAATTCTTTCATTCCTAATAAGTATATATCTCCAAAAGAAAGAGCTTTTAGCTTTCCAGTATTAAATTTGTAATTTAATATTCCTGCCATTGCATCTTCATTTGCTGATAATGCAATCAAGCTTTGTTTTATGTCATCTAATGGCATTGTTTCTAGCATTTTTCTAGAATCCGACACTTGTTCGCCATAATCTGATACTGTTACAATTGCAGTTATATTATCTGTATAATGTTTTAGACCTTTTAGAACAGAATTTAGTCCTGTTCCTCCTCCTATTGCAACTATTTTTGGACCCTGATTATAAACTTTTTTATTAAATATTAAAGATTTTACATCTGTATCTTTTGGGCTATTTCTTTTATCAGATTCAGCTACCAATAGCTCTAATGTTCGTTTTTGAATTGATATTATACCTACTATAAGTAATACAAATCCTATTACAAAAACTGTAATTATTCTTGCCAATTCCATAAATTCTAGCTCTTTACCTGTTAATATTTTCATCATTCCATAGCAGCACAAAGTTACTCCTATTAATATTATAACTACCCATCTTTTCATTTTTGCTCCTGATTTAAACCATCTTAAAAAGCCTTTCATATCTCTATCCTACTCTCCTAACACTTCAATTTCTAACTCTATTTTCTTATTAAATTTTTTATAAACTTCGTTTTTAATATACTCTATTAATTTTAAAATATCACTTGCAGTTGCATTTCCTTTATTCACTATAAAACCTGCATGCAAGTCTGATACCTCTGCATCTCCTATACTATATCCTTTCAATCCGCATTCATCAATTAGCTTTGCAGTTATAAAATCTTCTCCTCTTTTAAATGTACTACCTGCACTTGGCATAGTTATAGGTTGTTTAGCTTTTCTACTTTTTGCATATTCATCCATTTTTGCTTTTATCTCTTTTGCATTTCCTTTTTTTAATCTTAGTGTTGTTTGTATAATTATATAATTTTTGTTAGAAAACAAGCTGTGTCTATATTCAAATTCACACTCTTTGTTTTTTATTGTTTTTATTTCGCCTGTTTCCTCCATATAAGTCACACTTTCAACAATATCTTTAAACTCTCCTCCATATGCACCAGCATTCATCCTTATTGCTCCGCCAATTGTTCCTGGTATACCAGATGCAAATTCAAAGCCTTCTATGGAACTCTTTAAAAGGATTTGTGCAGTTTTGCCTAAAGGTTCTCCTGCACCCAATGTCACAATTATTTCTTCATTTTTATCTTCTATTTGTATTTTCTGTATGTTTATTTTTGCAACAATTCCTCGTATTCCGTTATCTTTTACTAACATATTAGTTCCATTTCCTATTATAGTTAATGGAACATTTTCATTTTTTACCACTTTCAAAATATATTTTAGTTCTTCAAGTTCATTTATTTTTATAAAGATATCCGCATTACCTCCTACTTTAAAGGATGTATGTTTTTTCATTGGTTCATTTAAATATATATTTTCTTCTGGTATATTTTTTGAAATTAGATAATCTTTCATTTTATCGTGTGCAACAAAGAAATAATCTGTAAAATCACTTCCAACAAGCCATTGGTCGTGTGGCGAAAAGTCTGTCATTATTGTTGCAATTTCAGCTGTTATTTTGCCTTTTCTTTTTAAATAACTACACATTTGACTTCCAAAAGGATGAGTTGAAATTATTATATCTGGTTGCTTTTCACGTAGTAATTTTAAAAGTTTTATAGCAAAAATTT